>SDBU01001469.1_pt1 | contig 33607 bp, 25 predicted proteins | sample 2277071 | NCBI WGS metagenome assembly SDBU01 (sample SAMN10397929, study PRJNA504765) | marine sediment metagenome | isolation source: marine sediment core GS08_GC12, 126 cmbsf | place: Arctic Ocean: Gakkel Ridge, Loki's castle | collected 2008 | reverse complement strand
CTTAAGTACCATCTTTCCCTCCAATCTCACGATAGAGAAAGTTGATCAGTATATCATCGTTCATCAGAAATTACTCATTGCTTCTAATTCTAGCGGTATTTTATGATCCACTACCTCGGAATTCAATAACTTTCGATCACTCGACAAACTTGATAGGATTCATGGGATATGTCCTGAGTTTTAGACGAAAAAGGTCGGTAATCTCCTGAGTTGCAGGAGTTTTGTGGTGGGTTTTGTTGTGGAACAGGATGAACCTTTTGATCCACTGAATATAGGCCGTAATCGTCCGGGGACTGTAATTACGGGTGCGTATCACCACGCTTACCTGGTAAAGGAGTCGGGGCCTGGTTTGATATTGCAATTCTCCTCGTTCATGTTACTGGGCAATATGAGTAAGCCGGAACGATCGAGCCAAGTGACTTTATATCAATGCAATTTATTGGATGAGTTAAAAGTAGGAATTACATTCTGTCACATGTACAGACACAATATCAGGTTTCAAAGACCTGGAATGTTTCTTCATAAATAGTAGTTAGGCGGAAATTGGAGCCCGCCGCCTAAGGCATCTGTGGCGATCGATAAGGTTGGTGGGCAGTCTAGGGGGACTCAATGGCTTGGCAAGATGATCTAGATGAAAAACAGATAGAAGCAGCAAGTCATTCAGGGTCACACGCCAGGCTCCTGGCTGGACCTGGTACTGGAAAGACAGTCACGATAACTAGGCGACTGGCCAAGCTAATACTTGAAGATGGGGTTTCTCCTGATAGCATCCTGGCAGTCGCTTTCACAAGAATCAACGCATTTGACCTTCGGCGTACCCTCGAAGAGGAACTACAAGAATCTGGTGCTGCAATTCCCCGCGTCAGCACACTTCACTCATACGCGCTTAGACAACTGCTGCGGAATGCCGCACTCATAACAACCCTTCCTCAACCTCTAAGAATTGCGGACGATTTCGAAGAGAAGACCATCATTCGACAGGACCTTCGATCAGATTTGGACTTATCCGACAAGGAGGTTAAAGGCAAGTTCGCTGATCTTTCGAGCGATTGGGAAAGCCTTGCTGTCGAACAGGTTGGCTATCGGCCGGCGGATCCACATTTCATGGGGGCTTGGCAACGTCACCGAAATCTCTACGGCTACACGCTCAGATCGGAACTGATCTGGCAACTAAAGCATGCAGCTGAAGAGAATCCTGATAATTTCGAATTTGAGGGAGAGATACAACACCTAGTCGTTGACGAGTACCAGGATCTAAACCGGTGTGACTTAGCGATAGTTAGAAAGCTTGCCAATCTCGGAGCAGAGGTTTTTTGCGCCGGCGACGATGATCAAAGTATCTACGGATTTCGGCGTGCCCACCCGGCGGGGATTAGGAAATTCCTCGATGAATACGATCCGTCTTTGTCGCTTGATCTTGAAGTGTGTTGGCGGTCTGATACAAGCATCATTAATGTCGGTCAGCATGTGGCCAATCAAGATCCAGACCGCTTGCAGAAGCCAATAAGGCCCAGAGACGGAGCAGGCAGAGGTTCAGTTCATCTGCTTAGGTTTGATGATCAGTTGCAGGAAGCTGCTGGAGTTGCACTAATCTGTTCTCACCTAATTGAGGAACAGAACTACGCGCATGATGAAATCATCGTTCTTCTGAGAAGCGATCATCAGGGCCGGTATTCGGAAATCCTGGCCGAAAAATTCCGAGCTCAAGAGCTACCGTACAACGTGAGGGCTGATTCCGGAACTCTCCTGGATGAACGCAACGGCCGATTCGTTCTGAGCTTGATCCGTCTCTCAGTGAATCCCAATGACGACTTGGCATGGAGAACGATCTTTCAATACTGTAGCCGGGGAAATCAAATTGGTGATGTGACCATAGCTGCCATCGAAGAGTATGCAAGGGCCGGCGGTCTACGATTTCACGCCGCTTGCGATCAAATCAAGGACGATCCGAGCTTGATCTCGAGAGGATCCTATGTTAAGCGGGAAATGGAGAAGATATTGCCTCTTACCGCAGGCCTATCGGGCTTGGAGATAATCGATCCAGATGAGCTCGATTCCGATGATGAGGCCGCCGAGGCACAGCAAAAGCTTCTTGACGAAGTATCCGCGATCTGCAAAACGGTGATCACAGATCAGAAGATCAGGGAATCAGTTCTGTTGCATATCTCAGATGTTGCAGCCCGGTCGAGGTCGGTCCACTCTCCTAGACTACTGGCCGCTCTCACCAGCCCCGAAGATACTCTCGATCAGGAACTCGACGAGGGCAAGATCAACATACTTACTATGCATCGAGCGAAGGGACTCTCAGCGCGGGCAGTCATTATCGTAGCGGCAGAGGAGCAGCTAATACCGGGAGATGCTGTTGGTGACGAATTCGATGACGCGCGGAGGCTCCTTTATGTATCACTTACTCGCGCCAAGGAATTCCTTTGCATTAGTTTCTGCAATAAGAGAACTGGGAGGCAGCGACACAGTGGAAGCGATCCGGGCGTTGCTCGCCGTACTCTGTCGCCCTTCCTGCGAGGTGCATTGCCGATTGAAGGCGGGAACGAGTACCTAGTGCGATCTGGAATAGTGCAATAGCCAGGATGCTCAATACGTTTCCGCCTAACCACTCGCTGGAGCGGACCCGGCCCCAGCGCGTCGCGAATCCGAAGATAGCCTTGCCGGGCCGCTCAGCTCGAGGCCGTTAGACCCAGCTTGAAACTTCATTGTTTATGCTCGAAGCGGTGCCTTCTTCACAGGTGTCTTATGCGGCAATCGTTATAGTATTTGTTGTTATTAAGGTCGGTATACGCTATGTTAGACCCCCCGAAGCGCAACAGCGGAGAAGCAATGGAACAATCACAACTCAACTGGATCGCAGGCTACATCTGGGGCATCGCCAATGATGTCCTGCGCGACCTCTATGTGCGAGGTAAGTACCGTGACGTCATCCTGCCTATGACCGTCCTGCGCCGCTTTGACGCGGTGCTCGAGCCCACCAAACAGGCCGTGCTCGACATGAATGTCTCGCTCGATAAGGCTGCGATAGTCCATCAGGACCAGGCCTTGCGCCAGGCAGCGGACCAGGCGTTTTACAACACCTCCAGCTTCACCATGCGTGACCTCAAGGCGCGCGCCAGCCAACAGCAGCTTCGGGCCGACTTCGAGGCCTACCTCGACGGTTTCTCGCCCAACGTGCAGGACATCCTCGAGAACTTCGAGTTCCGCAACCAGATCCCGCGGCTCTCCAAGGCTGATGCACTGGGCACGCTGATTGACAAGCTGACCTCGCCCGACATCAACTTGAGTCCCTATCCTATGAAGAACAGCGACGGTTCGGTCAGGCACCCCGGCCTCGACAACCACGCCATGGGCACCATCTTCGAGGAACTAGTGCGCCGTTTCAACGAGGAGAACAACGAAGAGGCGGGGGAGCACTGGACACCCCGTGACGCCGTCAAGCTGATGGCCAAACTGATCTTCCTGCCCGTAGCCGACGAGATCGAATCGGGCACCTATCTGCTCTACGATGGGGCGTGCGGCACTGGCGGTATGCTGACCGTGGCCGAGGACACGCTGCAGGAACTCGCCAAGGAGCACAACAAAGAGGTCGCCACCCACCTCTACGGCCAGGAAATCAACGCTGAGACCTACGCCATCTGCAAGGCCGACCTGCTGCTCAAGGGCGAAGGAGACGCGGCAGACAACATCATCGGCGGGCCTGAGCATTCAACCCTTTCCAACGACGCTTTTCCATCGCGTGAGTTCGACTTCATGCTTTCAAATCCCCCTTACGGCAAGAGCTGGAAGAGCGATCTGGAACGCATGGGCGGCAAGAAAGAGATGCGCGATCTCCGCTTCATGATCGAGCACGCAGGCGATCCCGAGTACTCTCTGGTCACTCGCTCAAGCGACGGCCAGATGCTATTTCTCGCCAATATGCTCAGCAAGATGAAGCACGGCACAAAACTCGGCAGCCGCATAGCCGAGGTACACAACGGCAGCTCCCTGTTCACCGGCGACGCCGGCCAGGGCGAGAGCAACATCCGCCGCTGGATCATCGAGAACGACTGGCTGGAGGCCATCGTTGCGCTGCCCCTGAACATGTTCTACAACACCGGCATCGCTACTTACATCTGGGTGCTCAGCAACCACAAGCCCAAGCACCGCCACGGCAAGGTGCAGCTGATCGACGCCACCGAATGGTACCAGCCACTGCGTAAGAACCTCGGCAAGAAGAATTGCGAGCTGGGTGAGGCTGACATCACCCGTATCTGCGAAACTTTCCTCACCTTCGAGGAGTCCGAGCAGTCGAAGATCTTTCCCAATGAAGCCTTCGGCTATTACAAGGTCACCGTCGAACGGCCGCTGCGATTGGTTGGCGCCGATCCGAATTGCACTTACAAGGCCGCCGAGATTAAGCAGCTCAAGGAAACCGCCGAGCGCAGCGAGGATGCTCAGCCCGTCATCAGGAAGATCCACAAAAAAGGCACCGCCGCCGACCCGTTGCACGGACTGTTCGAGACTATGATCCGGGGAACTACACGGGTCGTTGAGTACGAGCCCGATACCGACTTGCGTGATACTGAGCAGATTCCACTTACTGAGGAGGGTGGCATCGAGGCTTTCTTGCGCCGCGAGGTGCTGCCGCATGTCGTTGATGCCTGGTACGTACCGGACAGCATCAAGATCGGCTACGAGATCAGCTTTACCCGCTACTTCTACAAGCCCAAGCCCATGCGCAGTCTGGAAGAGATCCGAGCCGATATCCTGGCACTGGAGCAGGAGACCGAAGGACTACTGGGCGAGATCGTTGGGGGAGATGCAAAGTGACCGACTACCCGCTACGTCACTTGTCTATTCGCGTGCCTTGGCATGATGCCAGCTGGTGTGGTGTTGTATGCAACAAGCCGCTGATGAACGGCGCCTGCGCCAAACTCAAGCGCATTGCAGGTGCCAAGAATGATCAGTTGGAGATGTCCATCGCAGGCAAGAGCTTGGAAGAGATTCCTCTTGATCAATGGCCTAGCTGTGTAGATGAGCGCGCAACCTTCATGGCACCCTTTGCAATGGATCAGGTGAAGCGTCACGCACTCGCTGTGAAAAGTCCGAAGGACTACGGCCACTTCAAACCTACCCACCAACGTTATCCGGCTTACTCGGCTGGCATTGTACCATTCCTGTGGATGATGCGCCACATGCTTGAAGAATATGGCAATCTTTTTGAGTTGGATGTTGATCTTTCACGCGAGCCAAAATTAGACTATCACACGAACTGGATACACGAAGCCCAAAATCAGACTGCATTACTAAACGGCTTTGCAGCTCACCTTCGTCGTGAAGATTCGTTATCCCTATTCTATGCGAAGCATGTTCCTTTTATTGAGGGGACCGACCGTGTGCTAATCGGTGCCGGTCGAATAAAAGGAATCGGGCCGCTGACTGAGTACGCCAGAGATGGTGATGGGATGCGTGGTATGCTCTGGGAACGGCCAATCCAGCATTCCATTCGCCCTAAGGGTAAGGATGGATTTCTCATGCCATATCATGAGATACTCCAACGTGCCGAAGAAGATGCTGCGTTGGACATTGAGCGTTACGCAGCGTATACGCCGTCCGAACATTGGGTGGAATTTTCCTACGCCAGTGAATTGGTGACACACGACGGCGCTATCTCCGCGTTGCTCTCGATGGAGTCTGCACTCGATCGTACTGAAATGGAACTTGGAATTGCGACTGGTCAACAAAGGCAATGGATACACGACGAACTCATACGTCTCTGGAAAGTACGGGGTCCTTTCCCGGGTCTTGGCGCGGTCCTTCGTGCTTTCGGCCTCTCACGAGGCCTGTTCGTTGCCCACGCCCTGCAGCAGCGAGTGGGCGAGAACGTAGATCCCTGGCCTGAAGTTGATGCTGCTTTCCGTGATCCTGCGGCCGTCCTGCCCGTGGAATTGCACCGCGACCTGAAGGAACTTTCGCCGACCTGGAATAATATTTCTGAAGAGCGTCGGATTCTTCTCAAGCTGTTGAGCCGGTTTGATCTGGATGTAAAGCAATCTCGCCATTTGTACGACGAAGCATCCCGTCAAAAGCGAGGATGGAGCGGGACGGATCGTGAGTTATTGCAAAATCCGTATCGTATCTACGAGGTCAGCAGATTCGACCCGGAGGGAGTCAAACTTCTGACCGTGGACCGTGGTGTATTTCCGGAAGACACGGTGCGTCTACAGCATCCGCTGGAAGAACCCTCTCGACTTGACTCCGCTATTGATATACGACGGTTGCGGGCTTTTACCATTGCGGTACTCGAAAAAGCCGCAGCAGCGGGTCATACGCTCCAATCCGCCGGCAGCCTTGCTGAAGCGATTCGTGAGACTGGTGTACGCCCGGAGTGTCCAGTGACAGTCGATATCCTGACTGCCGGCGTGAACGAGATGACACCGGAGGTAGTCGCCGTTCAGACAAGCGAAGATCTCGCTCTGCAGCTCGACCGCTACTGGTCGATCGGTGAGCTTGTGAGGAAGCAGGTCCTGGGACGGGTTTCCGGGCAACGCCACACCCTCGTGTATGACTGGAACAATCTCGTGAATAAGAAGTGGGGAGCTGTGGATGATGAGGAAGAGCAGCTCGCGCGCGATGAGAAGGCGGAGGCGCTCAAAGAACTCGCCGAATCTCGATTCTCTGTCCTCGCCGGTCCGGCCGGCACAGGCAAGACCTCCGTGCTCGGTATTCTAAGCACTCAGCAGGAAATCCTGGACGAGGGGCTCCTTCTACTTGCCCCCACCGGCAAAGCACGTGTCCGAGTGCAGGAGCTCGCGGGTGGTGCCGGAACCCGCGCCCAGACGATTGCCCAGTTTCTCAATCAGCATGGCCGCTATGACGGGCGAATTGGCCGCTACTACCTGAGCGATCGCCCGAAGGCAACGGGCTTCGGTACCGTGATCGTTGACGAGGCTTCGATGCTCACCGAAGACATGCTCGGTGCCTTGCTCGATGCCCTCCAGGGAGTGAAACGTCTCATCCTTGTTGGTGATCCGGCACAGCTCCCGCCGATCGGCGCGGGACGGCCCTTCGTGGACATCATCGCCAAACTCCGGCCTGCAGATTACGAGGCACGATTCCCGCGTGTCGCGCCCGGCTACGCCGAGCTGACCATCGAGCGTCGGCAGATCGGCGCTGAACGCCCGGACCTCCGTCTCGCCAGATGGTTCAGTGCAATTCCTCCATCCGCTGGTGAGGATGACATCTTCTCTGCCAGCGACGAGGAGCATGCGACTATCCGCTTTGTACCATGGAACAAGCCCGAGGATTTCCAGCCGAAGCTGTTTGAGGTTCTTGCAGAGGAGCTGCAGCTCGCTGGCACGGATGACCAGCGCGGCTTTGACCGCTCCCTTGGTTCGACACAACACGGTGACTACGACTACTTTAACCGCACCAAAGACGGTACCCCAGGCGCGGTAAGGGACGTTGAGGCCTGGCAGATCCTGAGCCCCTTGCGTGGGATGCCCTTCGGCGTGGGGAACATCAACCGACAGATCCACGAACGATTTCGCGTGGACCTCATGGAGCTCGCCTCAACGCGGAGGAATCGGCATATCCCGATACCGCTCGGCGCAGAACGCATCGTCTATGGCGACAAGGTTATCAACTTGAACAACCACAGCCGCGGTGGACGCAAAGTCTATCCGCAGGAAGGTGCACTCGGTTATCTAGCAAACGGCGAGATTGGCATCGCTGTCGGTCAGTGGAAGACCAACGGCTATCCCAAAATCCTCAAGGTCGAGTTCGTCTCTCAGCCTGGCTACACCTACGATTTCTACGGTAGCGACTTCCGAGAGGAGGGCGATCCTGCGCTTGAGCTCGCTTACGCCCTCACCGTCCACAAGGCACAGGGTAGCCAGTTCGGCCTCGTTATCCTCGTCCTGCCCGAAGGTCACCCGATCCTATCACGGGAGCTAATCTACACTGCACTCACGCGCCATCAGGATCGTGTGGTGGTGATGCATCAGGGACCACGTACCCTGCTGAAGGATTTCACCGCCCCGCACCGCAGTGAAACCGCGCGACGCCGGACCAACCTGCTCTCTGATTGCACGATGCTGGAGTTCCCGCAGGCGAAGGGCAGCGTGTTCCTGCAAAAAGGCTTGATCCATCGCACTAGCAAGGGGCTGGCCGTCCGATCTAAGTCCGAGCTGTTGATCGCCGAGGCCTTCCTCGCCGCCGGGGTGGCCTTCGAGTACGAGAAGCCGCTTACTCTGGGCGGTACCACCCGTTATCCCGACTTCACCATCGAGGATGAGATTTCGGGGCGCACCGTTTACTGGGAGCATCTGGGGATGCTATCCCGCGCGGACTATCGTACCAGCTGGGAGAAAAAACTCGCATGGTATCGCGCGAATGGCATCCACCCCGTGAGCGAGGGCGAGGTGGGTGCGCCGATGCTGGTGACGACGACCGATTCCGCGGAGAGCGGCCTGGACATGGCCCAGGTTAAGAAGCTCATCTCTGAGGTATGCGGTGGGTGAGATAACCATGATCCCCAACCTCAAGCCCTACCCCGCGATGAAGGACTCCGGCGTGGAATGGCTGGGGGAGGTGCCAGAGCACTGGGAGGTGGTGCGGCTTGGCAGAATGGGTCGGTTCTCGAAGGGTAACGGCGGAACAAAGGCGGATGAAGTGCCCGATGGTGTCGCTTGTATTCGGTACGGCGATCTCTACATGCGGCACAAGTTCTTCATTGAGACGAGCCGTTCATTTGTCACTCCGGAATGTGCCGCCGGTTACACACCGATTCTGCATGGAGATGTCCTCTTTGCCGGGTCGGGTGAGACGATTGAGGAAATAGGGAAGTCGGCAGTAAACCTCATTGAATCGGAAGCCTGCTGCGGTGGGGATGTCCTTCTTTTCCGACCGTCTCACGATGTCGTACCTCGCTTCATGGGCTACGCAACGGATTGTCCTCAAGCGGCGCACCAGAAGGCGTGTATGGGACGCGGGGTCACCATTATGCACATCTACGGAGATCAGCTGAAGTACATGGGGATCGCCCTCCCTCCCCTCCTCGAACAAACCGCCATTGTCCGCTTCCTGAATTATATGGACCGGCGGATCAGCAAGTATATCCGTGCCAAGCAGAGCCTGATCGACCTGCTGGAGGAGCAGAAGCAGGCCATCATCCACCGCGCGGTCACCCGGGGCCTCGCCCCCAACGTGCCCCTCAAACCCTCCGGCATCAAGTGGCTGGGGGAAGTGCCGGAGCATTGGGAGGTGAAGAGGCTGAAGGCAATCGCACGCATTCGTTATGGCCTCGGACAGCCTCCTCGTGAAGATTCTGACGGATTACCGTTGATTCGAGCAACGAATGTAGAACGAGGGCGCATAGTTGAAAAGGACCTTGTGCGTGTAGACCCATCGGATGTGCCTGCGAGCCGAAATGCATTTCTTTGTGAAGGGGAAATCGTCGTTGTGCGGAGCGGTGCGTATACCGCTGACTCCGCAGTCATTCCCAAGGAATATGACGGTGCTGTTGCAGGCTACGATATGGTTGTAACCGTCAACAAAGCGCATCCGAGGTTCATCGCACAGGTCCTTCTGTGTACATATGTGCTGAATGGCCAGCTGATTATCGCCAGCATGCGTTCTGCTCAACCACATTTGAATGCTGAAGAGCTCGGGGTGGCACTCATACTCCTCCCCCCCCTTCCTGAACAATCCGCCATCGTTGAGCATATCAATGGCGCCACCGCCGACATCGACACCGACATCGACCGCACCCGCCGCGAAATCGCCCTCCTGCGCGAATACCGCACCCGCATGATTGCCGACCAGGTCACCGGGAAGTTGGATGTGCGGGGGATTGAGGTACCGGAGGTGGAGGAGGGGATCCTGTCCCAATGATTGGAAGAGTATAAATCAAAAGGCTAAAGGGAAACGATGCGCAAAAAATACCGAATCACAGTAAGAAAGTTGAGGGAGGGTGATTCTGAGAAATGGAGTGATGAATATATCGCGGATGTAGACGACGTAATAGACAAAGACAGTCAACTAGAGAAGAGAATTTGTACAGTATATAAATCGGGTTCGGAAGATGCCGTTTTTACTGTCTTCGAACTTTCAATTGGAGGTGATGAAGTATCACTTCTTGAAGATAAGGCCCTTGAGCTCCGGGATTTCTATGATCGGGATGCCCCCGAGATAATCGTTGAAGAAATAGATATTCTGGATGGTGATGACTAACAAGATAGTGAGGCGGATAATTAAGTTAGCAAAAAGATCTAAGGAGGCAATATGAATAAGAATACAATCCACTATAAGGGCATTGTCCAAAAAAGAGACTCGTCTGGTAATTTAGTGTTTTTGCACTTGTATCGTTTTTGGATATCAGATTCTGGCTACCAGTCATACCCCCGTGTATATTCAGCGCTTGGCCCTGATCAAATGATACTTAGGGGGCAAGGACTGATCATAAAAGGAACTGACGAGGCTGAATACTTGAAGCAGATGATGGATAGGTGGCATCCTGACGCGGATACACCTGAGCTACTGGCCATTGAGCATCATGAAAGCGACTGACACCAGCGAACGCGGCCTCGAACGACTGATCTGCACGGCACTCACCGGACACCCCTGCGACCTGCCCGGGGCTGGCGAAGTGCGAGAGCCGCCGGCAGCTTATGAGGGCACAGGCTGGATCGGCGGCGACCCGAACGACTATGACCGCGAATACTGCGTCGACCTCGCCCAGCTTTCCGACTTCCTGCGCGAGACCCAACCAGAGGTGGCCGAGGCGCTGGCCCTGGGTGAAGACGGTCCGACGCGGCGCAAGTTCCTGGCCCGCCTTCAGGGCGAGATCAGCAAGCGCGGCACCATCGACGTGCTGCGCCACGGCCTCAAGCACGGGGCACACGACCTCGACCTCTTCTACGGCACACCGTCGCCGGGCAACGAGAAGGCCAAAACGCTCTACGAGGCCAACCACTTCTCGGTCACACGGCAGCTGCGCTACAGCCGTGACGAAACACAGCTGGCACTGGACCTGGGGCTCTTCATCAACGGCCTGCCGGTGGCGACCTTCGAGCTGAAGAACAGCCTCACCAAGCAGACCGTCGATGATGCGGTGTGGCAGTACAAGAAGGACCGCAATCCGCGCGAGAGGCTCTTCGAGTTCGGTCGTTGCGTGGTGCATTTCGCGGTGGACGACCACGAAGTGAAGTTCTGCACGCACCTTAAAGGCAAGGCGTCATGGTTCCTCCCCTTCAACCTCGGTTGGAATGACGGCACGGGCAACCCGCCCAATCCCGACGGCCTCAAGACCGACTACCTGTGGAAGCAGGTGTTGACACGCGATAGCCTGACCAACATTCTCGAGAACTACGCCCAGATCGTCGAATCGAAGGATGAAAAGACTGGACGCAAGAAAAAGACGCAGATCTGGCCGCGCTACCACCAGCTCGACGTGGTGCGAAAGCTCCTGGCTGACGTAGGGACCGAAGGCGCGGGCAAGCGCTACTTGATCCAACACTCAGCGGGCAGCGGCAAGTCCAACTCCATCGCCTGGCTGGCGCACCAGCAGATCGGGCTTGAGAAGGACGACAAGCCGGTCTTCGACTCAATCATCGTCGTCACCGACCGGCGCATCCTCGACAAGCAGATCCGCGACACCATCAAGCAGTACGCCCAGGTGGGAGCCACGGTGGGCCATGCGGAGCACTCGGGAGATCTGCGGAAGTTCATTGAGAGCGGCAAGAAGATCATCATCTCGACGGTGCAAAAGTTCCCCTTCATCCTTGACGAGATCGGCAACGAGCAGCGCGGGCGGAATTTCGCCATCATTATAGACGAGGCGCATTCCAGCCAGGGTGGCAAGACGGCCGCGGCTATGTCACTAGCGCTCTCAGAGGCAGGGGCGGAGGTGGAGGAGGAGACCTTCGAGGACAAGATCAACCGGCTGATGGAGGCGCGCAAGCTCCTGCCTAACGCCAGCTATTTCGCTTTCACCGCCACACCCAAGAACAAGACGCTGGAGATCTTTGGTGCGGCCGCGCCACAGGCGGACGGAACGGTGAAACACCTGCCCTTCCACAGTTACTCCATGAAGCAGGCGATTCAGGAGGGTTTCATCCTCGACGTGCTCAAGTATTACACGCCGGTGGAGAGTTACTATAAGCTGGCCAAGACGGTGGAGGGCGACCCTGAGTTCGACACCAAAAAGGCCAGGAAGAAGCTAAGACGTTATGTTGAGAGTAACGAGCACGCCATCCGGCTCAAAGCCGAGATTATGGTGGACCACTACCACGAGCAGGTGATGGCGCTGGGCAAGATCGGCGGGCAGGCACGGGCGATGGTGGTGACTAGCGGCGTCGAGCGGGCAATCCAATACTACCACGCTATTTGCGATTATCTCGCCGAGCGCAAGAGCCCGCACAAGGCCATAGTCGCCTTCTCGGGCGAACGCGACTACGGCGGCGCAAAGGTCTCCGAGACATCGCTCAACGGTTTTCCTTCGGGGCAGATCGCCGACAAAATCCAACAGGACCCCTACCGCTTCCTGGTCTGCGCCGAGAAGTTCCAGACCGGCTATGACGAACCGCTCCTACACACCATGTACGTGGATAAAATTCTTTCGGGTATCAAGGCGGTGCAGACGCTCTCGCGGCTCAATCGTGCGCACCCGAAGAAGCACGACGTTTTCGTGCTCGATTTCCTGAACGACACCGACACCATCCGGGAAGGATTCGCCGATTACTACCGCACGACGATCCTGGCCGAGGAGACCGACCCCGACAAGCTCCACGACCTGCAGGCGGATCTCGATGGCAGGCAAGTCTATGCGACAGAGCAGATCGACGACTTCGTGGAGCGGTATTTAGGTGGAGCGGACCGTGACCAGCTGGATCCGATTCTGGATGCATGCGTAGCGGTCTATAAAGCCGATCTGGATGAGGACGGACAGGTGGACTTCAAGGGTAAGGCCAAGGCCTTCACCCGCACCTACGGGTTCCTTTCATCGGTGCTACCCTATACCAATGCCGGATGGGAGAAGCGCTCGATCTTCCTGAACTTCCTTATCTCAAAGCTGCCGGCGCCCGAGGAGGAGGATCTCTCGCGGGGCATCCTTGATGCGATCGACATGGACAGCTATCGTGTCGAAAAGCAGTCAGCGCGTAAAATTCTTTTACCCGATGAGGACGCCGAGATCGAGCCAGTGCCGACGGCTGGCAGAGGCCACAAGCCCGAGCCGGAAATGGATCGACTGTCAAACATTATCAAGGCGTTCAATGATCAGTTCGGCAACATCCCCTGGGACGACGCCGATCGTGTGCACAAGCTCATCACTGAGGACATTCCCGCTCGCGTCGCGGCGGACTCAGCCTACAAAAACGCCCAGAAGTATTCCGATAAGCAGAACGCGCGTATCGAGCACGACAAAGCCCTGATGCGGGTGATGACTGCCGTGATGAAAGACGACACACAGCTGTTCAAGCACTTCATGGACGACGAGGGCTTCAAGCGCTGGATGACGGATATGGTCTTTAGCTTGACGTACGAGTCTCCACCGAGTCTGAGGATAGCGCAGACTAACAATTAATTCCAGACTGATAATGGCAAATCCCGGCAAAGATATGATGGAAGAATTGGGTTGGGATCCCGCAAAAATTGGTCAGAAGGTGCGGATTAGGGATAAGCCCGGTCGCCAGGGTGTTACTACTGGCAAAGTGCGTGAAGCTGCGGGTTTCATGCATGTCCAGGTCGAATTCGGCCCTAACGATAAGTCCTTTAAGATGGTTCATCTACTTGAGCCAATTCCCGATGATGAGGAGATGCTTACCCTCTTGGCCAATGGCCGATTTGGAGGACCTAGAGATTTATTGAGGGTGTTGACATTCGAGAAAATACGAGGGGATCTGACCAACGTATTTTATTCCATGGAAGCGAGCAACACTGAGTTCTACACCCACCAGTTTCGCCCGGTATTAAAGTTTATTGAGTCACCTGTAGGCAGACTGCTCCTCGCTGATGAAGTAGGTTTGGGCAAAACAATTGAGTCCATCTATATCTGGAAGGAGCTACAAGCCAGGGAGTATTCCAGGCGACTATTGATAGTATGCCCTGCGATGTTGCGCAATAAGTGGCAGGATGATCTTCGAAACAGATTCAATATATATGCCAATATTATTTCTTCTCAAGAATTACTCCAGAAAATTCAGGATCACTATCTTGGAGGTCAACAAGAGTCATTCCAATACATAGTCAGTCTGGAAGCACTAAGGCCACCTTCGAATTACCATGACGAAGATTCAAAGAGTGCGCGAGCCCAAATTGCGTGCGTCCTCGATGACAATCCAACTACCACGGATATAGCTCTATTTGATTTGGTGATCTTTGATGAAGCCCATTACCTGCGGAATCCCTACACTGCTAACAATCGATTAGCTCGATTGATGAGAGATGCATCTCACCATATGCTATTGCTGACTGCGACTCCAATACAAATCGCAAACGAAAACCTATTCCAATTAATGCGGTTGGTCGATCCAGAACAATTTGACGATCACAGGGTGTTCCAAGAACTTCTTGATGCAAACGCACCCGTGGTTCGGGCACTCCAACACCTTTGGCGAGCGAAACCGAATATGGATGTTGTGGTTGATGCATTGGAGGAGGCAACGTCAAACCAATATTTCAGGAATGATCCGGTGCTTGAGAGGGTGAAGGAACTAGCTGGGTCTAGAAGAATCCCGGACAAACCTCTTCGAATTGAACTTGCTCGTCAGCTGGAAGCGAGGTCTTTGCTTAGCCAATACATGACCAGAAGTAGAGCACGAGAAGTCTTGGAAAATCGGGTTGAAAGGAGGGCTCAAGTCCTTCGATCCGAATTTTCTGATGTTGAGCGCAAGATTTACGAACATGTCACACGGAAAATTCGGGAGAAGGCTGAAGAAACTAGGGGCATAGCGCTGTTTGCTTTAATTGCCCGTCAAAGACAAATGGCCAGCTCACTTGTAGCAGCGATTGAGTCATGGAAAGAAAAAGGCTTATTAGACGAGTTGCTTTGGGAGGATATGGGACGGTCTCCGGTCTTAGAGAGAGACGGACAGGCAGGTGGATCTGTCGAGGAGAATGGGATCCAAACACCTGATGATTTGTCAGAGGTGCTAGATGATAAGTGGTTAGAGTCGATCTCTATTGCTGAATTAGAAAGAGTTGATGACAAGTATAGGAAATTGAAAGAATTTATCTCAGACGAATTGACAAAAAATCTAAAAGAGAAATTCATCGTGTTCGCGTTCTTCCGCAGGACACTCACTTACTTATCTAAACGCCTAATAGCGGATGGGATAAAAAACGTTGTTCTCATGGGAGGGATGGGCAGTGAGAAAGATGATATTCTAACAAGTTTCAGGTCGCAGGATGGTCCATCAGTACTCCTCTCATCTGAAGTAGGTAGCGAGGGCTTGGATCTTCAGTTTTGTCGGGTGATAATCAATTATGATCTCCCTTGGAACCCAATGAAGGTTGAGCAGCGAATTGGTCGAATCGATAGGTTGGGACAAAAAGCAGAGAAAATCTCCATCATCAATCTATCAACCAAAGACACTATTGAAGATAGAATATTATTGAGACTCTATGAGAGAATAAAACTCTTCGAGAAAAGCATCGGAGATCTTGAGCCCATACTGGGAGAAACAACTGAACAGCTCATGGAGGATTTAATAAATCCCAATCTCACGGATGCTGAGAGAGAAAAAAAGGCCGAAGATGCCACTTTGGTTATCATTAACAGGAGACATGAACAAGATCGGTTGGAAGCAGAGGCAGTCAATCTTTTTAGTTTTGCCGACTTTATCCTGGAAAGTATTAATGAGAGTAGAGAGAAGGGGCGGTGGCTAAGTTCTGGAGAGTTGATGGCGTTTGTTGAAGACTTTTTCTATGGACACTACAGTGGGACGAAACTGGAATCAATGGATTGTAATACGATTGCAATCATGCTTCCAGGTATTGCCCGGGACAATCTAAGCGAATATATCCAAAGAACAAGACCAAGCACTCATACCCGCCTGCATCAAACAACAAAACCAATTCTTTGTCATTTTAACCCCCGTGAGGCCGGAGTATTGGACCGAAGCATTGAGCTAATCGAACCAACGCATCCACTAATAAGGTGGATTCGTGATAAATACTATGAAAGAGGCAGCTTGTTACATCCAGTTTCAGCGATAATTCTTAAAGGGAAAGCGGATGAGTTCGAGCCGGGCCAATATGTATATGTTTCCCAACGATGGTCATTTATGGGGCTGAGGTCTCAACACCAAATAATGCACCAGGCAATCCAGGTTGAGACTGGAAAAATTCTGGATGTCCTGGATTCAGAAGGACTCATAAACGCCGCGTCGAGGGGTGGTATTGACTTTCCAAACGCAGCTAACCAATGGGATAATTCTGATGAATTGGTTAAGATAGCCGAAGAATGTAATGATCGATTATGGACGCACTATGAGGAAAAGGTTATTGATTTTGAAGCCGAGAATAAGACTAGGAGCAATCAGCAGAAAATTAGCGCAGAGAAGCATTTCGAGAGGAGGATTAGCACTCAGACTGAATTACTCAATGAATACAGAGCAAAGGGTAATGAAAAACTCATACCCCCAACCCTTGGAAGGATCAGAAAGGCAGAAGAAGAAAGAAATGCGAGGCTAGCGAGAATAGAGAGACTAAGCGAAATTGAGACCGACCTTAGCGAACTTGCCGTCGGCATCATTCAGATTGAAGCCTGATTGGAGTGATGGGTACTTTCTGGAAAAGACTGAAGAACTTCCTTTTCGATGAAGAGGTTCAGGCCACAGAAGCTAAGAAGCGCGTTCGAAAGACTACCAAGAAAATTGATCAATCACCAATTCAATTCAACATTGGAGTGGATTTCGGTACAACCTTCACAAAAGTTTGCTACAGAGATGTGGGGCTAGAAATATCAGGGATCGTGACCTTTGGAGACAGGTTACTTGAATCAGGTATTATTCCTTCCTATGTGACAATCGATTCCGATGGAGAGTTAGGGGTGGCGACCGCCGATCCTCTCAAGGAATCTCAACATATTGTACGTTACCTGAAGATGCACCTAGCAGGAATGTCTATCTCAGATGAGATCTCTAGTGATATTCTGGCAGATATGGATTCCATAAAGGCTCTATCAGCTTTCTTCCTATCCAAGATAGTAGAGCAGGCCCAAAATGAAATCAAGGACCGGGAAAAAGCGAAAATAGTGGGTAGAGATATTATATGGACTGGTAACGTTGGTGTCCCAGTCGAGCATTATGACTCAAGTAGTATAAGCGTTTTTAGGGAGGTATTCGCTGTTGCTTGGGAATGGGCTCAGTCAAAAAGCATCCCAAGCGACCTGAACTCGGTGATTAAGGGTTACAAGGCAACGGCAGACGCTGTGGATTTGCCTAAATCAGGAATGCAAGCCGTGCCTGAGATCGCGGGAGCCATCCATTCGTTGGTAGAGCGGAAGTCTGCAGAAGAGGGGATCTATATTTATGTTGATATTGGAGGAGGGACTCTAGACTCTGTTGTCTTCCGATTTATGAGGCCGGATGGGGAACCAAAAATTAATTGCTACTCAGGAAGAGTTGCAGCGCTAGGCGTTGAACAGCTTGTGTCAGCCATTGAAGCAGTTTCATCAGTTAGCAGGGAGAAATTGATGAATGCGATTGTTTCGTCTGACAGTAGTGCCATCTTAGAAATTAAGACCGGAGAGCTGGATGATATCCTGAAAACTGAAGAAGATAAACTAAGACGAATTTTTGCACCAGGTATTACCCAGGCGAAGCGCAAGGATAGACGGGATTGGTCAAGGGAAGGAATTCAGCCGGAATCATGGCAGAGGTATACTTCTGGGGCAATATCGAACTCTAACATGGTGCCACTTGTTATTTTTACTGGCGGTGGAGCAGCAAACTCAAACTGGTATATAAAGACGCTAAACTCCACACACTACCGTCACGGTTTGGAGAATGTAGGTATCCCACCATTCAGTTTTGAGATGGTCCCAAATCCATCAGGAATTCGGTTAGACAATATCGGAGTTAATAACTTTCACCGATTTTCAATTGCATATGGCCTATCCTTCCCCTATCTGGAAATAACAGAATTCACTCCCCCGACCCAGTTTGAAGAGTTGGAGCGAATTTTCAAAGATCCCCCCAAAGGGGTGATTAATTATGTGGATACAAAAGAGTTAGAGTGAGAATATCGGGAGTTCAGAGTCATTTTGGTAACTAAAGGTGACCTCCTGAGTGAACGCCAGACTTATAATCCGTTGTTCTAATTGGACAGCATAACTTAGTAGAAACTCACCAGAAAACTCCATCAACTCACCAGATTACCGATGATTATCGGCTGAAACTCAGAAGATTATCTCTGTTTTGTGATGAGTTTTTCAACTTCCTGAGAATTATCAGCATTTGACCAGATCTTTACAAATATCGGACATTTCCGTGACAATTCAATGCTAGGTGATCCTTAAATTGGATGGGAAAGGAAAAGCATCCCGGATTCATCCTTTCACGGTTCTTGAATCCATTTGAAGAAGAGCGCGATGCTTTCAGTAAAAGGACTTGAAACCTTCCTTTATCTGGTTGATCCTTTCAAGAATGGAGTGGCGGTCTGGACCCTCATCATGATTTGAGGATGAATACCTGGTTGCCCGAATGGTATCAGAAAGAATTATATGAAGCTTCGTTTTAGAAAGCTCTATACCGATCTCATTGCCGCGGATGGTACTGTTTGTATCGTATATATCGCCCAGGTACAGGTGGGCAGCGTATATCGGAATCGCTACGGTGCCGTTGAGCTATACTGGCCTGACGGCCGATGTGAGATCATCCGAACCTCGACACCACCGCATTTCCCCGAGTTTGCTGACGGCAGGCCCGACCTGCAAATCGAATTGGAAATTCCCCGGGGCCGGTTTACTCTCCATTACGAAGCACAGCACAGCAGCTGGAAGCCTGGTGACCCTGAACCCACAAGTGGCCTAAATTGGTCTGTCAAAATCGCTCGCGCTGAGGCCAGGGCACAGTGGGTTGGCAGTCCCCACCTGCCAGACCTTGAAGGCTGCGGCTATGCCGACTGGGTAGACCTGGTACAATCCCCCAAGCGCCTGGGGCTTTCCCGCCTGGAGTGGGGGCGGGTTCATCTGCCGAACACAACTCTCGTATTTACGTATCTTCGGTTTCGGTCCGGAGATGAATGGCAACGTGCTGCTGTCTGGTCCATGGCCGATGCTTTTGCCGAGTGGGACAAGTATCAACTGAACTGGCGTGACGGTGTCCTGCACATCGAGATTCCCGGTTACGAGATGCCTTTCCCTGCATCCTTAGAACTCAGGCCGGCCCGTACTCTCCACCGCGGCCCGGCGTTTGACCGTAGAAGATTCCCCAATCTATTAGAGCGGATGATCACACGTGCCCTTGCTGGCGCTACACAAGAAACCAGATGGCTCAGCCGGGTGACAGCACCTGCCGATGATTGCCCACAAACCGGCTGGGCCCTGCATGAATCAGTCAATTTCGGTTAGCTGTCTGATTGCCAAATAGAGATGAACATCCAAAAATCACCTCAACTGAACAGGAATTCTGGAAGATATCCTCTGAAGATGGCAATGGTTATGTTTGTCTACGTTTTCGTTTTCTGGATTCTGCTACCGGCCTTTTTGCTGGCAACCGGATTTCGACTGGACAACCTGCTTTCAGGGCACTTTAATCCTGCCACCCCGGCGGTACTTACAGGCTGGACCTTAGTTGCCCTGGGTTTTGCACTCATGCTGGCGGCCATGGCATCTTTATGGTGGCACGGGCGGGGCCTGCCCATTTCCCACCTCCCCCCTACAAGGCTGGTTCCTGTAGGAATTTACAAGTATTTACGCAACCCGATTTATATCGGCTATACAGCCGCTTTCGCAGGCATCGCCATCCTGCTGGGATCCTTCTGGTCCCTGGCAGCAAGCACGCCCTTGCTGTTGATCGGCTGGTTCGGCTACACCACTTTTTACGAGGACCCTATCCTGAAGGAACGGTATGGTGATTCATATCGAGCATACAGGGCTGCAACAGTCAGCAGTGTACTGAAGCAGCCATTTGTCTCATTTATAACAAGGCTTGAGTCTTTCCTGAGAATCTGTTCGGATTTGCTCAATAAGCTCGCTAATTGGACCGTTTTATACCGTCGCGGGAATCTGATTCTGGTCACCTATGGGCTCTTCGTCGCGTTGGGTTCACTGTTATTTACCCAGCATCTGGCCACTCTGCTGCTAGCCCAGGGAATCCCCGCGACTGATGCAATGATCCTGCTGATCAGCGGCTCCATTGCTACCTTCCTTCTTGCACGCGCTTTCTCGATCGCGGGCCATTGGCGCTTGCTGCTCTCAGAACCCGTTACAGCCCTCCGGCGGGTTGGGGTGGTTTCTTGGGGTGGTTTCCTCGGGCTCGCACTGGTAACCTGGATCTTTGCCCGCAGCTACAATTACCCATTCCTCCTTATCACAGACGCGGTTGTCCGCGGAATATTTATCGGATGGGCTGTCGGAAGGATCGGTTGTATCACCTATGGATGCTGTCATGGTCTGCCCTCTAACCATTACGGTGTGCTCTATTCTAGCCCCGATGCCAAGGTCATCCGCGAAAAGGGCAGGAATCAGATTCCCCGCCACCCAACCCCATTGTATTCCTTCTTTCTGGATATTACCTTGTTTGTTGTCTTGAATCTTCTGGCTTTAAAATCCCTGCCGGCAGGTTTTATCACGGGTGTCGCGTTTATGCTTTATGCAATTGGAAGGTCATATATCGAATTCTTTCGGGACGGTCCTAGACATGTTCATGGCATTCTCACCAGTGGGCATTTAGGGTGCTTCGTGATATTTCTGGCTGGTTGGCTGCTGCTGTTTACCATTTCGCCTTCAATTGACGCCTACGCACCAAAGCAGTGGTCTTGCCAGTATTTCATCGAAAGCCTCACCCTTCTACCGACGGTTCTTATCATAAGCATCGGCTTCTTCGCCGTAGCATCATTTCACTGGAAAAAGGTGGGGACCTGGTGATGTCGGGTTCTTCGCCAGAATCGGGGTACCTCCTGGAGGTTCAACATGTGGCCAAATCCTACGGCCGCCATTTGGTGTTGAAGGATGTTTCGTTCCGCGTGGGTGAGGGGGAGATCGTCGGCATTGTAGGCGAAAACGGCGTGGGTAAGAGCACGCTCCTGAAGATTCTGGTCGGATGGTTTCCCCCCAACGCAGGGCATGTATCCTTGCGAGGGAAAGTGGGCTACTGCCCTCAAGAAGCACTCTGCTTCGAAAACCTGACCGTTGGGGAGAACTTCCGTTATTTCGCCACCGCTTATGGTCTTCAGGAAAAGGGCACTGCCACATCGTGGCAGAAGACAATGCAAGACCTGCTGGAGAAGTTCAATTTCTCCCAGTACAGGGATATGCGGGTTGCCAACCTGAGCGGGGGAACGCGGCAGAAGCTCAACCTTTCCCTGGCCCTGTTGCACGCTCCTTCCCTGCTGATCCTTGACGAACCCTATTCCGGCTTTGACTGGGAGACGTACCTTCACTTCTGGGACTATGCAACAGAACTCCGGGCCAGGAAAAACGGCATTCTCATCGTCTCTCACCTGGTCTACGATCAGTCCAAGTTCGATGCGCTCTACGAGCTCGAAGGTGGGATGTTGGGATGATGCGCATTGGACATATCATCACGGGTTGTGTTATGACGGCCAAAGAGCTGTTGCGCCGTCGAATCGTGATTCTGCTCCTTTTCCTGATCCCCACCTTGTTCTATGCCATCGTGGCCCTGACGACAACGGAACGTCTGATCATCTTTAAGCTGGCTTCGGTTTCGGAAGACACTTTCGTTGAGGTAAGTGAACGTAGTGAGTCACTGATCTTTATCGGCATTGCGGCTGTGGGACTGCTCACTTCCTTCCTGGCCTTGACACTGGTTCAAAAAAACGGTGAGACCAACCGGAGGCTTATCCTCTGCGGCTACCGGCCTCCTGAACTGATTGTAGCTAAACTGCTCGTGCTTGGGGCAGTGACGGTACTGATTGCCACCTTCGTAGCCGGCATGTTACCCCTTTTCTTTCATCCCGAGCATTTCGCAATGGTCGTTGCAGGCTTTGCTTTGGGCGGGTATGTATACAGCTGCTATGGTTTACTGATCGGGTCAATCTTCCGGCGAGAACTGGAAGGGATTCTGTTCATTGTGCTCTTGGTCAATATCGATGCCGGCTGGCTGCAGAATCCCATCTTCTACGCCGAGGCGCAGAACAAGGCCATCATCCGCAATCTGCCGGCCTATTTCCCGTCCCAGACAAGCACCATCTCCGCCTTTACAGATTATTCCAGCACCAACCCTTTGATGTGGAGCCTCATCTATGGAACGGTACTGTTGGGCGGTGCCGTATTGATCTACTGGTGGCGCGCCAGGATCCACCGAGGCTAGCAGATGGAAGATCGTCTGGGGGTATGGGGTCTCGATAGCCGACAGGGAGAGCTGTGGTGGGACAATTGCAGCCTGGTGGAACTGGCCAATCAGTATGGTACTCCCCTGTTTGTCGTCAACAAGCAGCGCATACTGGAAACTTATCCCGCAGTGGTGGACGCCTTCACATCCGCGGGTCTTGACGTAGCAGTTTTTTACTCAATCAAGACCAACCCGCTGCCGGCGTTGCTGACGGAACTCATCCAGCAAGGTTGTGGCGCTGAGGTTATATCTGATTATGAATTATGGCTGTCGCGGAAACTTGGCCTGGCTGGTGATCAAATCATCGTGAACGGCTCCGCGAAATCAACGGAGCTGCTCCGACAGGCAGTCGAATCAGGCGTAAGATTAATCAATATTGAAAACGAGAATGAGCTCCATCGACTCAGGAAAATCTCCCGCCAACTGAACCGGCAGGTTAACATCGGGATCAGGATCAATCCCGGCCTGAGAAGAACCCCTCTGGACTTCACTGTATCCACCGGATCGAGCGTAAGCCCTATGGGATTCCTCCCCGGCGGTGAGTCCTGGCATCATGCGCTGGATCTCCTGCGAGATGATGACTCTCTCATTGTAAAGGGGATACACTTCCATATAGGCTCGGGTATCGGCCGGACTGAGCCCTATAAACAGGCCCTAAGAAGGGCTTTACAGGCCTGGGTCGATCTTCGGAACGGCGGTTTCCATCCGGATACCATCGACATGGGCGGCGGGTTTGCCATTCCCACCTTAAAAACACTGAACCTTTGGGAGGCAATCCGCTTGTTCGGGTGGGGCAAACCTGCCCGGACCGTCCCTGATAAAAGTCCCACTCCCCTACTCGGTGAAATCGGCAGGGTGTGTGCCCGGACACTCAAGGAATTCTCACGACGGCACGGGATGCCAATGCCTAAGCTGCTTCTCGAACCAGGCCGGGCTCTCAGCGCTTCCACCCAGCTGCTGCTCCTCACCGTTCAGGAAGTGGTGGAACGCGGCCGACGACCGCCTGTGGCTATCTGTGATGGTGGAGCTGCAAGTCTCTCCACTTCGCTACTCAGCGAGCAGCATGTGATCCTGCTCGCCAGTGCTGCCCATTCGGGTAGGACAAGACCGTGCAACATTATGGGCAACATGCCCATGAATCTGGACATCGTCGCTCTTCGACAGAAGTTGCCGGAACTCTCGCGGGGGGATGTGTTGGCCGTGATGGATACAGGGGCCTATTTCACCTCCCTCGGCAATACCTTCGCCGGCCCGCGTCCCGCCATCGTCCTGATTGATAATGGACAGCCAGAGCTTGTGCGCCGAAGGGAAACGTATCAGGACCTGGTCGCCCGCGATGAATACTTTTCCACCTAGAGGCTGATAGGTTCGGAGACAGACTTTATCATGCCTCCCTCCCCTGGAAGCCCGCAAAAACATCCGGAGGTGCAACCGGTACTGATTGATGAGATGCTGGACCGCGCCTGCCGGGCCGGCCCATCCTGGAGCCAATTGCCATCAAAGGCACGGACTCCATATATCAAGGCGGTCCGGGGAGAGATCGTGGCCCGGCAACAAACCATCGCCGAAGCCGTGGCCGACGATACGGGCAAACCGGTTACCGAAATCCTCAGCCAGGAAGTCACGGCTTCCTTGGGGATGCTCAAGTTTATGGAGTGTAAGTACCCAGTCTGGCTGAAGGAAAGGAGCTTCCGATACTGGCGGCCCGGATTCTGGAGCAAATCAAATACTATCCACTATGAACGCCTCGGGACCGTTGGCATCATCGGGCCCGGCAACTTCCCGTTTTCCCTGCCGGTCATGCAGTCGTGCGCCGCCCTGCTGTGTGGCAACTGTGTGGTAATTAAGCCATCCGAGGACTGCCCTAGAACCGCGCGACTCATCGAGGATATCTTCAGAGAAGCCCGTCTGCCGGAAGGCGTTCTCTCGGTAGTGGAAGGAACCGGGGACGCCGCCGAACAGATCATCGCCAGTACAAAGGTGCAGAAGGTGATCTTCACCGGGAGTTATGAAACAGGAAGGAAAGTTGCCGAAAACTGCGGCCGATATTTCAAACCCTGTCTCCTCGAGCTGGGTGGAGACGGCCCGGCCATCATCTGTGAGGATGCCAATCTTACACTGGCAGCGAAGGGCATCGCATGGAGCGGATTTTACTCCAATGGACTATCTTGTGTCGGCACAAAACACGTTCTGGTCCACAGGAGTATTGCTCAGGACTTTCTGGAGCGATTTAGAAACGAAGTAAAAAGGATTACCATTGGTGATCCTCTTCAGCCTGCCACGGAATTCGGCCGGGTGCAGGATAGCAGGGCGCTTTCAAAGGCAAAAGAGTCGGTGCAGATGGCTATGGAGAACCGGGCCAAAGTCTTTACACCGATTGGACAGGCCGCAGATGTTTCTGACATCGACTTCAAGCAACCTCTAATCGTGGTGCTGCCCTCCAATGCAGGCGAAAAAGCTGTTTCGCAAGTATGGGATGCAGCCGCCTCCGGGTCACCAATTGTTACCGTGCGCGTTATAGACTCGCTTGAGCAGGGCATACGAGCAGTCAACGGTTCCAAGCATGGACTGGGAGCATCGATCTGGAGCAGGCATGCCAGAAGAGCTCAGGCCATTGCCCGCCAGCTCCATGTAGGCATGGTATGGATCAACGACAGCAGCGTGGGACTCCCACAATTTCCCTGGGGTGGAACCAAGAAAAGCGGCTGGGGACGCCTCTATACCAGGGAGGGGATTTACGAACTGACCCAAGTGAAAGCAATCAGTCACGATCGGAGCAGGTTATTACCGGGGAAAGCGTGGTGGTTCCCCTATTCACGAACCAAGTTCAATATTCTATTGGCAGTAAACGAACTGTTCTTCGGAGTAAGGAAAGGCAGAGCGCTTAAGCGTTTGGTATCGAGTATACGGAGGATGGTGATGTAAATAGACGGTGGCTAATATCTCTACTTACGCGACCCGGCCAGTATCAGTTCCTGCCGTCTTTGAGACGTCTCAAATCGGCACCTGACTTCCAACTCCTGGGAGGAAAACTACCATGTCTTCATATTCCAATTCTCGCTTTCGGAAGCAGCAGACCAGAACAGCTACATTTTATTGCAATACTGAGGGTTGCTCTCCTCGAGACGCGCCGGACTCAAAATCCGGTTAACACGATCATGGATAATCTGGGTATAAACTCAGAGCATTACTCCCCTAACTCAGGAGAATACCAGCTGTTTTCCAGCGAAACTCACCAGATAACGTATCTAAAGTAGTGAGTTTTCTGTATGGGCGGGAGGGAAGGTACCGGTATGTACTGCGTAGGATCCCCAACACTTGACATACCCGACGAACTGATACCTCCAGGGTATGACAGATATGATCTACCACCTGTCGCTGTTTCGCCGGGCTTAGAAGTTTTTTGATTCTAATGCCAGGATCTCTCTTAGTATCTGGATATCGAGTTCTTTCTCTGCCACTAAGCGCTTGAGTACCAGGTTCTCTTTCTCGAGTGTTTTGAGGCGCCTGGCTTGACTGACATGCATTCCGCCATACTCCTTGCGCCAGCGGTAGTAGGTTTGTTCTACAACGCCAATCTGGCGGGCGGCTTCTGCAGCTGTCATTCCCTGGTTGATGAGGACCTCAGCCTCCCTCAGCATCCGGATGATCTGTTCTGGGGTGTATCGCTTTCTGGACATGGTCTTGCCTCCATCATTTTTACCACAAATCCTAACTTAAGACTCGGGCCAGTTTTTGGGGGCAAGGTCACGCCAGTCACCTCAGGATATGTTTGCTAACTTGGCTCAGGTTCAGCCCTCTTTTGAGGCTTGAGAGTAGCGGTATTTCGGATACGCAACGGATACGGTTAGTTTATTACCGATAGGAATCCAATGGACTGGAGATCCGGTGCATCCCAAGAAATCCCCACCTAGGCAATAAAGTGTAGCTTCCTGAAACTTTCCCCAATAAGCTTGCTACTTTACAAATTGTAATGTAAACTGCGTAAGACGTCTTCCCTCGAAGACTTCAAGGCTAATTGATAGACCAAGGTGCCGCTGAGGCACTGGTCATCGTCCCGCACGATTAATCAAGCCCTGTATCTGTAATCATCTCGACCTGACGAGTGCCCTAAGGCACAAACATCCATTCATAAGGAGCCTGTGATAATAATGTGTATCACTGGTCCTGAAACTTCGTCGTTAATTCATTCCGAAACCAAGCCTAACCAAAAGGTATCAACGAGAGGAACGCCATGACCGAGATTATCGACGTCCACAGCCATTTGCTGAACTTCAAGTTCATCCCTGATTCATTTTTCCGTACCCGGGCGCCATTCCGGGAAAAGCTGCTCCGCCGCTGGTTCTTCAAGCCGCTATACTACATTATCGCCGCTCTGCCCTGGCGACGGTACACGCGGTTGCCGGAGTACCAGCGTATCATGAACCAAGACATCCTGGAGGTGGCCAAGATCATGATTGACGAAATGGATACTGCCGGCATCCAGCTGGCTATTCCGCTGATGATGGATCTGAAGGTCGCCTCCTTCGGGGAAATGGCGGAAACCCCCTATGCCGTACAGGTGATCTGGCTCTCGGAGATCGCCCTCAAGTATCCCGCCCGGATCATGCCTTTCATCATGTTCGATCCCCGGCGGGAGGGTGCCGCCGATTTGGTCAAACGAGCTCTTGATGAGCTGGGCTTTCTGGGCGTTAAAATGTACCCGCCCCTGGGCTACCATCCCGATCCCGAGTCCATTATCAACAACTCGGATGCAAACGCCCAGCTGGAAGAGGTCTACAAGTATTGCAGCGAGCAGCAGGTGCCCATTACCGCTCATTGTTCGTGGGGCGGGGCGTACGGCAGCGCCATTATGCGCCACCTGGAGTCCTTTCCTCTGTTCACCAGTCCTAACCAGTGGAAGCGGGTGGTCGACAAGTTTCCAGGTCTGCGGCTGAGCCTGGGTCACTTCGGCGGCCACTGGCTGGAGCCGGAGCGCTCCTGGCTCGGGGAAGCCATTAAGCTCATGGAGGATCACCCCAACGTTTTCGCCGATGTATCCTACCACCACGAGGGGCTGGAAGGGCACACCGGCCGGGCTTATGCAGCCATTCTCAGAGACGAGGTAATGGCAAATGAAAAGATCCGGGACCGGGTCATGTTCGGCACCGACTGGCCCATGGGGCGTCACACGTGGACCATGAAAGAATATGTCGATTTATTCCTGCATAAGTACCAGGACCTGGAGGAACCGGATATCGAGGCCTTGGTCTATGCTAATGCCATGCGGTTCCTGTTTGCCGGCAACTTTCCCCAACGGTTGCAAGATTTCTATGGTGATCGGTTTGATGCTATCACACCCGATGAAAAGCCTCAATGGCTCCGGGAACTATTGGGCTAGGCCCACAGCTGGAAGGATCCCATTGCTGCTTGGCCAGGGTAAATAGCCTTGTTCGGAGGGGAAGAGGAACAATTCAGAACGGAATTGGAGGAGAGATGGCGGATTACAAAGCAGCCCACGAGTTGACACTGGCCCATGAAGGGGGCTACGTGGATGACCCGGACGACCGGGGTGGCGAAACCTACAAGGGTATTGCGCGGAGATTTCATAGCGATTGGGCGGGCTGGGCGATAATCGACGGCCTGAAAGGCACGGCCGATTTTCCCCGCTGCCTCTATCGACATGAGGAGCTTAATCAAAAGGTATCTGATTTCTTCAAGACGGAGTATTGGGACCGCTTCAAGGGCGACCGCATCCCGGAGCAGCATATTGCCAACGAGCTGTTCGACACCGGTGTGAATCTCGGGATAAAAAGAGCAGTTACTTTCCTGCAGAAAGGGTTGAACGCACTTAACCGCAACGAGCAGCTGTATGAAGACCTGGACGAGGATGGCAAGTTCGGCGACAAAACCCTGACCGCACTTAAGACCTATCTGCAGCGGGATAAACCCGGTGAACTGATAAAGGTCTGCAATATTCTTCAGGGGATGCACTATATCGAGTACATGCGCTCAAGCCCGACACAGGAAAAGTATGCTCGCGGATGGTTGGCGCGAGTGAAACTGTAATCTGAAAAAAACAGGAGGAATAGCAATGGGTTGGTTAACTGATTTGTTCAGCGCAGGAACAGCCAAACTGGTCGATTCGGTGGGTGACGCGATTGACAAGTGCTCGACCACGGAGGAAGAAAAGCTGCGATTACGAAATCAGCTGGAAACGACAATTAACTCGTTCAAAGAGGCCCAGCTGCAAGCAATCGCCCAGCAGGAGCTGGAACTGTCGAAACGGCATGCCGCTGACATGATGTCCGACAGCTGGCTGTCTAAAAACATCCGGCCCCTGGCGCTGGCTTTCCTGACGATTGCAACCGTTCTACTGGCTTATCTCACGATCTTCATCCTTGACGAATCCAGTGTCGAGTTGATCAAACCCTGGCAGAACCTCTTGACAGTTCTCCTTGGCGGTACGTATGCATTCTACTTCGGCAGCCGGGGATTTGAAAAGGTTCAGGCGATTAAAAAAGGGTGATCTTCCTTCACGGGAACTGCTGGATTACGACCATCGACAAAGACAAGGCATAACCTAACCGGTGAGCATTGCATAAAAAGGAGGTTGCCCAATGAAAGAGAAACAGTTCTGGAAATCGAAGAAGTGGTGGGTAGGAGTCGTCGGGATTCTGGTGCCGGTGGCCAACGCCATTTTCGGTTGGGACCTGTCGGTTGAGGAAGTGCTGCAGGTTCTGGCCCCGTTGTTTGCCTATATCATAGGTCAAGGTCTGGCAGATTTCGGGAAGAATCGGGAAGGGGTAGAATTGCCCGCTGAAAAGCCGCTCTGGCAATCGAAGAAGTTCTGGATCGGCGTCCTGGGGGCTGGTATTCCCTTCATCACCAAGGTCGCGGGCCTCGAGCTGGATCCACAAGTGATCTACGGGATCGTAGGGGCTGCTTCAGCCTACAATACCGGCCAGGGACTCGCAGACTTCGGGAAGAATGCGGCAGCGAAACCTGCATCTGGGTAAATCTACCAATATAGAACCGATCCCATTTCGCTGTGCTTATTCCAGCGGCGGTACATGACTATGAGAGGGCGAGGCTCAGGTACAGCGGGGGGGATTATTATCATTTTGCATAACGCGTCACCATTAAAGAAGGGAGAATTGTGATGCAAACACAAACGATTCGTAGAATGATCACAGATGCTGTAAACCATGAGGCAAGCACGGGTACGCTGTCAGGACTGGTTACTCAATTTGCTCAAGCTCAGGGTTTACAGCCCAGCGCTGCTGATATTGCAGGGGTTGTCAAACTCATCCAAGAATATGTCGAGCATGCCCCGGCCTTCCTTGAAGCGACAGCCACAGCAGCTGAACAAGCAGGGATCAGCGGGCAGGTGATGCCGATCCTGGAGGTGGCTGAGCAATACTTTCTTAGTCCCTTGGATGTCATACCTGACCATCTAGGACTGGTTGGGCTTATGGATGATGCCTATCTCGTGCACAGTCTGATTCAAGGTATTTCTGAACTATATCGACAGCAAACAGGAAATCCATTGCTTCCGATCGATACAACAGCACTGAATCGCTTCATGCGCGGGCTAATTGGAGAGCCAGGTGCAAGTGCGCTCGATACTGTTGTGGCGGGCACGTTGGGCATGCCAAACATTCAGCAAGTCCTACAGCAATTGGTTACAAACTATGGCCCCACGATGAGCATGGAAGGACCGGACCCCATCTGGGGCAATGCAAGTATCGACGAGATCGTTAACGCCCGTTTGGGTGCTATGGGGGTGGTCTAAAACGGGGGCATCAGAATTTTATCAGCTAAGGGGCATTGAATGTCTTGACGCAGTCCGGGAGCAACAGTCTTGTCAAGAACAGGAATAAAGCCACACCAGGCATTCAGCGCAGCACAATACACATAATAAGAGGGGCGATAGCATGAAACCAAAGGTCCAGATCATGATCGAGCGTGAGCAGTGGAGTGAGGAAGAGAAACTGCGGGCGTCGCAGGTATTGGCATCTATTGAGGATCTGAACGTTACACCATTAGGCGAAGAAATGGGTTTGAAAGAGGTAGGTACCAAAGCCCTTGAATTCGTAGGCGAATTACTGGGAAGTAGCTCAAAGCTGGCTGACTCCTTGATAGAACTCCTCACAAGCGAGCTGGCAGGAGCGACTATCAAGCTGAAGGTTGGTACCATCGAACTCGAGATCACTAACGCCAACCGGTCCCAGTTGATCGAGCTCTTCGATCTGGCTGTTAAGAGGGCTGAAGAACTCTCGAAGCTGTAACCGAATAACAATCGGAGTTCATCATGGGATCGAGCAAAATCGAATTGCTGATGCAGATGACGCAGTTAGGACACGATCGGGTTGCGTTACTCTTTGCGGCAGAAGATCACAAGCAAAAGGGCGATCTGGAATCGTCGATCATAAGTTATAAGGAATTGGTTAATGTCGATCGGGAACACCTGCGGATTGCCCTTGAGCATAACCGCCTGCACGAAAATCCCGTAGACATTAAGCCTGTTGTTCAACCCCAAATCAATGCCTTGTTGACCCTGGCCGATTTGCAGCAGGCGACCGGAGAACTTGAGCTCGCGGAGGAACAGCGAGAAGATGCCTCCGCGCTGGCACGCCAATACCTCGGCTCAACTGGCCAGGCGGAAATCGAACGCTCCCGTGCGGCCTCTTTAATTACCCAAGCACGTTTCAATGAGGCGCTGGTTGCCTTGGCCGCCGCCAGGGACCTATTCCAGCTCGAAGGTGATACCATTCAGTTGGCCCGAACCACACTCGATCTCGCGGATATCCTCCAATGGCTGGGGGACTACTCTCGGGCCTTGATAGAAATCAGACACGCGGAGGAAATCGTTGCACCCTTGGTTTCGGGGGGAGCCCCCACCCAACAGGACATCCTGCAATCTCTCATGAACACAGCTGAAGCTGCCATGTCCGGGGGAGATGTCGGCAGTCAAGCCCTGGATATGACCCAGCTCTACCGTATTTCAACGGAAATAATTTACTACGAAGGTCTTATTGAGAAGGCTCTAGGGAACTATGACTCAGCGGAGCAATCCTTCCATAAGGTTCTGCCAGAGTATGCAAGTATGGGGGTCAAACCCGCTATTGAGTACCAGTTGGCTTCCATCCAGGTGGCGAAAGGTAACCACCAAGATGGATTGGCGTATGCACGTCGGCTTGAACCGTTATTCACCAAGGGAGACCTCCTTCGACCAAAATTGGCTGCTCTTCTGAGAGTGCAGGCGGAGGCACTGCTGCACCTAGGGGAGACGGAGGAGGCTCTGCAAAAGGTTCGCCAAGGTATTGACGATCTTTTGGTCTATCACGATCCGGATCTGCTATGGAGACTCCAGTGGTTGGAGGGCCGCATTCACGAAGCAATGGCCAGCCCGGATGAAGCACTCCGGGCCTACAGTCGAGCTGCCCAAACTGTTGACGGTCTGCGACGGGCGCCACATGGCTTTCGGCTCGACAGCACCTACCTACAGGATAAGTTGGACCTGTTCAACTCGGCTATTATGCTCACCGCCCGACAGGGATTAGCAACAGAATGCTGCCGATTCATCGAGATGATCAAATCCCGCACGCTGGCAGCGGTGCTGGGTGTCTCTTCCGACGCTGACTCAAAAAGTGACGGAGAGTTGGAAAATAATTTCGACAGGATTACCCGTGAACTTGACGCCATAGAATACGAAGGGTATCGGGAAAGCCTGACCGATGATCTTATAGAAAAGAAGGATGCCCTCCTAACCGAACGGGCTAAGCTGCTGGAGCAGTTGCGATATGCAAATCCCAAATGGAGAATGCTGACAGAACCAGTTCCTTTGAACCTGGAAGATGTCGCCGAAAGCTTGTCGGAACATGGCAAAGCCGCTCTCAACTTATATTATAAGCCCAATCGGATTGTTGCTGTGCTCATGATGAAGGGTGAAAGTTATGTGGACGAGATGGCGGTGACCGATGAGATCAGTGCGAAGCTGGAGAAATACATCCTCAACTTGGTGGCTGATAATCACCGGGATCGAGTTCTTTACGATCCAGCGAATGCTGGTCTCGGGGCGAGACATTTCATCCCTCCGGAACTTCTCGACCGTGCACTTGAAACCGATGCGCTTCTGATTGTTCCTCACGGACCACTCCATCTAGTGCCGTGGGCGGGGATGCTTTATCAGGGTAAGCGGCTGTTCCAGTATTGTCCTGTCGGCATTCTCCCCAACCTCAGTTGCCTTCAGGCACTCACCGCCAAGCCTGTGGACCAGCCCAGCATCGCGCTCATTGGAGCACCTGACTATAGCGACCTATCAAAGCTAGGTGAACTACCCCATGCAGATGATCAGATCGAGGATATTGAGAAGCTCTATGCCAAAGGTGACCAAGTTATAAAGCCGGTGCTGACCGGTAAAAAAGCCACGGAAAGCAGATTCTGGCAGTTGGCCAGGAACGAGGATGTACAAGACGGGATTCTGCATATTGTTTGCCATGGAACGGTAGAGGTCAATGATCCAATGAATTCGGGCCTGCTTATGGCTGACTCCAAAATCGATGCTGCCGAAATCGCTCGTTCGTGCATGAAATACCGGGAGATCATTTTAGGGGCCTGCAACTGCGGTTGGCGCCCTCAGGAGGTTCAGGATATCAAACTCAGCGGTGATGACATCCTTGGCCTACCGGGGGCGTTTCTGGAAGCCGGTGTCCAATCAGTGTTGGTGAGTATTCCGCCCGCCGATGATACAGCCACGTACCGTTTTATGGTACTTTACCACCAGAATCGGTTGGAAGGAAAACCACCACTGGTGGCACATCAAAGTACCCAGAAAGCGATGGAAAAGGATGCTGAGTATGATGCCTCAACATGGATCGGCTTCACCGTATATGGCTGTTGGTAGAACATCGATCCTGTCTATGAAGCAAGAAGTTTTCCTAGATCACCCTAGTAGTGTAGGCTTAAAAAATGCTGATTGAATCCCAAGATCCTAACTTTAGGTGTGGGCCAAAGACCGGGGGCAGGTCAGAGAAGGGGGTAATCGCGCCGGAAGAACTAATAGATGAAGTGAAGGCTGTACATGCTGAGCAGCATAAGAAAGCCGGTGGAGTGGG
>SDBU01001468.1_pt1 | contig 33622 bp, 20 predicted proteins | sample 2277071 | NCBI WGS metagenome assembly SDBU01 (sample SAMN10397929, study PRJNA504765) | marine sediment metagenome | isolation source: marine sediment core GS08_GC12, 126 cmbsf | place: Arctic Ocean: Gakkel Ridge, Loki's castle | collected 2008 | reverse complement strand
GATTATTAATAAGGTTGTTAATAAAATCAAATCTTTTAATTATACATAATTTTATTGTTTTCTTTAACATCATTTTTTTTATTGAAATAATTCAATTAATTTAGTAATATCAGTAAGTTTTTCTATCTGACTTCTGAATACCTGAGAAGTTATATAATCCTTAAAAAAAATTGCTAAAAATAATGCAGGTTCTCAATAAAAACATAATATTTTCTGATGATGTAATAGTTAAAGAATTTTCAGAGCTTCTTGAAAAAGAAGATATAAATCTGATTAAAACTCATACTATCCCACGTGAAACACTTGATGATTCTTTAACTATTCTATTGGTAAATAATAATTTTCTTAATAATAATCTCGAAAGGTTTAAATCACTTAAGAAATCTTCAGATGAAATTTTCTTCTCTATTATTTTTATCTCAAAGGATGAGACAGAATTAATATCAGATATCGACATCATCGATGATATAATCCAGATGCCTGTAAATAGTATAATCTTTAAAAAAAAGATAAAAAAATATTTTTCCGACCTTTATTTAAAATACCAAACAACCCTTTTAAAGAAAGAATTAGAACATCGTACCAAAGAAATCAAAAAGCTTTCCCAAATCGGTTCAATGCTGATGATGGAAAAAGACCTCGATAAACTTCTATATCAAATTCTTCTTAAAAGTAGAGAGATTACAAATGCCGATGCAGGAAGCCTTTACCTGATTGAAGAAAAAGAAGCCACTGAAAAGTATTTAAGATTTAAGTTAAGTCAGAATGATTCTCTCGATATTAGTTATGAAGAATTCACGATGCCAATATCGAAAAAAAGCATAGCAGGATATGTTGCTGTTACAGGAGAATCATTAAATATCGAAGATGCATATCAAATCCCTCATAAAAAAAAATTAAAATTTAATAAAGACTTCGACCAAAAATTTGGCTATCGCACAAAATCTATGATGACCGTACCACTTAAGAATCATTTGGATGAAATAATCGGAGTAATACAACTTATCAACAGAAAAAAAATTGGAATAAAATCACTAAAAACTCCGGAAGATTTCGAGAATGAAATTATAGAATTTGACAAGAAATGTGAAGACCTTCTTAGTTCATTAGGGGGACAGGCAGCCGTATCGATTGAAAATAATTTACTCTATAAAAGCATTGAAACACTTTTTGAGGGATTTGTAAAAGCATCGGTTACTGCCATCGAATCAAGAGATCCTACTACATCCGGTCATTCACAAAGAGTAGCAATACTTACGGTAAGTATTGCTGAACAAATTGATAGAATCAAAACCGGCAAGTATGCTGAACAGAAATTTTCCAAAGATCAATTAAAAGAAATTAGATATGCATCTCTCCTTCATGACTTCGGTAAAGTTGGAGTAAGAGAAAATGTTTTACTTAAGGCTAAGAAATTATACCCGCATAAATTTAATGAAATCATAAATAGAATAATATTTACTGAACAGAATCTTGAAATAGAAAAACTACATAAAAAAATAGATTGTCTTTTAGCACAGGGTAATACTAATTTCAGCAATTTTTTTAATGAAATTGATAAAGAGTATAAAATAAAAACTGATGAATTGGAAGAATTTTCAAGAATAATAAAACAATCTAACGAGCCGGCTATTCTCGATAAAGATAATCTGGAATCTTTAAAGAAGATCTTTGAAAAAACATATAAATTCCCCGGTTATGATGAAATAAGACTTTTACTTAGTGAGGAATATAATGACCTTGCAATAAGAAGGGGCAGTCTGAATGAGCAGGAAAGATTAGATATTGAATCGCACGTTGTTCACACTTTTAAATTTTTAAGCCATCTTCCCTGGACAAAAGAACTTAAAAATATACCTGATATTGCCTATGCACACCATGAAAAACTCGATGGTGTCGGTTATCCAAGAAAACTCCATTCAGATGAAATTCCAGTCCAATCAAAGATGATGACAGTATCAGATATATTTGATTCATTAACCGCATCGGATAGACCGTATAAAAAAGCAGTACCGTATGAAAGAGCTCTTAATATTTTAAAGATGGATGTTGAAAGCAACCATATAGACAAAGAAATTTTAGATATATTCATAAATGCAAAAATATTTGAAAAAGTTATTAAGTGTTGATGTTTTTTAATTGAAAATTTATATTTTAAAATGAATCTTTTTTTACATTCACTAAAATTAATATATAGTATTAATCTTAATTAATGCTATGAATGGAATTTTATATCATAAGAGGGAAAAAATGGATAAATTAAAAACAAAACCGAAAGTATTATTTTTTCTGTTAATTATTACAGTATCTTTTTTTATTTTTGCTGCATTAGTTAAGGATATTCCCTATTCACATCCTTTATACGCTTCCGATTCTTCTCTTAAACCCAAAGCAAATCAAACAAATTTGAAGGAAACTTCGGATAAAAACTTAAAGGTATATATGTTAACAGACCTTGAGGGCACAGCGGGTGTTGTAACCTTTCAAAATCATTCTTACTCAACGGGAAAATATTACGAACAGTCAAAAATTTTATTTACTAAAGAGTTAAATGCCGCCGTTGAGGGAGCCCTGGAAGCCGGGGCTACGGAAATCGTAGTGTGGGATGGTCATGGGAGTGGTGGTGTTAACATTGAATACATTCATCCGGAGGCAAAAGTTATTATGGGTTCAGGTGGATTGCTTGGGCTTGACAAATCTTATGATGCGATGCTTATCATTAGTCAGCATGCTATGGCAAATACTAAGAATGGAAACCTTGCTCACTCATACTCGAGCCGTACTATTGAAAATATGTATCTCAACGGTGAAGCTATTGGTGAAACCGGAATCAGAGTCATTCTTGCGAGTTATTATGGTGTTCCGACTGTTTTTCTTTCCGGGGACCAGGCAGCTTGTGATGAATTTCTGAAGTATGTCCCAAATGGTGAAGTAGCTCCTGTAAAAATTGGGCTCGGTCTCAATGTAGCTCTGAATCTTTCACCTGTTAAAGCAAGAGAATTAATAAAAGAAAAAGTTAAAAAAGCTCTTTTGAGAATTCCGGAAATTAAAAGATATTTTGTCCCACCTCCTTATGAATTGGTAATCGAATACAAAGATATAAAATCTGCCGACAGCCGGGCAAAAAGTCCTGATTGGGAAAAGATTAGTGAGTTTAAAGTTATTAAAAGAGCTGAAGACTATCTAAAAATTGCCTGGTAATAATTTAATATTCAGCCTGAAAAATCCAGGTCAAAAACAACTACAGGAGAAAGGATGATTGATTTCGACAAGATTAAAAAGGTCTTATTTTTCTGCGCCCATCCGGATGATGAAATCACCGGGGTCGGCGGCACTATTAAAAAAATGAGAATGAAAAATATAGAAGTCGGTGTTATAACATTCACACTTGGCGGCACAAGTTACAGCTCTATCGAAATGAAAGAACAGATGGAAAAAACAAGGGGAGAAGAAGCAAAAGCAGCAGAAAAATGTCTGGATATTAGCTTCAGGGAAATACTCGGCATTCCCACTCAGGGGCTTTATAATACTAAAGAGAACTTTCAGAAAGTTACACAACTAATCAGGAAACATAAACCTGATGTTATATTTAATCACTGGGACGAGGATAAGCACAGAGACCACAGGGCGATTTCTCTGCTTGTTGATGAAGCAAGATGGAAAGCACAGGAAAATGTCCTCGCAGACCTTGGTGAACCATGGTTTACACCGCAAATCTTTTATTATGAAGTTTTTGAACCCTTCCCACACCCCTCTTTAGTTATCGATATAACCGATACGATGGAATTCAAAATGAAAGCGATGGAAACACAAAAAAGTCAATTCCCTGTACTTCCGGGTATTATGGACTATATCGATGGGCTGAGCAAAATCAGGGGTTATAAATGTCAAACAAAATACGGTGAAGCCTTTATGGTAAGTAACTTTTACCCCGCCCGGATTTTATGAAAGAATATTACATTTGCTAAATGTATTTTACTCATATTCAATAAAGCAGGCACCATCCACAGGGAAACATATTTCCACTGCGGGTGAAAGATTTTTAGGTTTATAGTAAAAATTCTCAACTCTTGCAATAAGGTTTTTTACTTTTTCTTTATCAATTAAAACAGCTACACATCCACCCATCCCTGCTCCAACAACCCTTGCCCCGGCTGCACCATCTGTATCGAGTGCGATGTCAACCAGTTCGTCTATTTCAGGACAGCTCATTGCATACCAGCCCGGCTGATTATAGAGTTTATACAGTTCATTATCTTTTCCCGATAAATAGCTTTTAATTAAAGAATCAATTAGTTCGTCAGCTGCCTGAAATCTAAATGGGATTCTCTTCCCATCTTTTTCCTGAGTTACCCTGTCACCATTATGGGAAATATTCATCAATTCACCAAATTTCAGCACATTGCCATTTTCTAAAAACTCAACTGCCTGTTCGCTTCTTATACATTCTGAGATACCAAACAGGCAGGCATCTCTCACAAAATAACCCTGCTCAGGCTCATCATGAGTTGAAAAGAGATTTTCCCAGAATCCTCTATTTTCAGGAAATTGGTTGATTAACTCTTCCCGTGTTATACTTTCGGGTAATGATTTTATCATAGAATATATTTTATTGTCCGGTGTAACGAGCCTTTCAGGTGTAACATCTCTGAGATATTTCATTTTATGGGATAAATCAGGGAATGAATTTTTCAGCAGTTGAAATCCAATTTCGTAATTTGCCACACCCGAGTTAAATTTGTTTCGGGCACCGGCAATTTTGCTCGCTACAACCATTGAATTGCAGAGAGCAATACAGTAATCATTTGGAAATGGTGCATAACTGGCTGAAAATGGATTAAATGATATATGAGAGATGTTGCCTTTTTTCCCAATATACATAGCGGCATGGTCACCTTTTCCGCCCCTTGTGCCCACATACCATTCGGCAGTACCGCAAAAATCGATGAACTCCCGGTCAGTGAATTGAATATTATTTATTGCCATTAACGTTAATGCTGCTCCTACGACAAGTGAGGACGATGATGAAAGTCCTGCCGCCTGAGGAATGTTGCTGTCAATGACTGCATTAAAACCCAAAAGTTTGGGGAAATGGTCATCTTTTTTGATATAATCCTGTAAATAAAGTGCAGCTGCCTGGAAATAATTAACCCAATCAGAAGATTTTTTTTGCTGAATTCTTAATTCAAGCTGTTTTTTAGTCCAGTCATCCCAGTCAGTAATTTTCTTTTCAGGGAGGTGTTCATTAATTGAAAATGAACGGGATTTATATTTAGGATTGCAATTATAAATAAATATCTTATCATCGTTCCGGGGTTGAATTACCATAATTAAACTGTTCACGGCAATAGGATTTACCGAACCCATTCTATGGTCGATATGCATCCCCAATAAATTAACTCTCCCCGGAACGCGAATTATTGCCGCTTTTCCATTCTGCCCATAAATTTCCATCGAATATTGAAGCGCTTTCAAAAACAGTCTCTTTTCAGAATCAAAGATATCTTCATCAGAAAGATAGTCCTGTTCCATATATTGAAATAAGGATGCCTGCCTGTTTTCTAACAGCTCCAGCCATCTTTTTATTTCTATTGTGTTTTTTGAAAGACCGGCAATATTCATAATATATGTAATTGGCTTTTAGCTTTTAGCTGTTGGCTATTTTCTTTCAACGATAGTTTGAGACTGTCTTAGTTTAACAATTCTCTGTGCAGGTAGATAACCTCTCCATGCAGTATTTGAATAAAGGATGCAGTTTTTACCGATTATTGAGCCGGGATTAACAACAGAGTTACAGCCAATATCAGATGTATCGCCCAAAATAACACCAAATTTTAATAGTCCGGTATCATAAACTTTACCCTCGATATCGACTTTCAGGGTTTCGCGAATCAATTTGGTATTGGCTATAATCGCTCCCGCTCCAAGATGTGATTTGTACCCGATGATGCTATCTCCAATATATGAAAGATGGGGTATATTCGCCCCGTCGAATAAAAGCACATTTTTAAATTCGCAGCTATTTCCTAAAACAGCATTATCGCCGGCAATCACATCACCTCTTATATATGCACCTTTTCGAATCTGGCAGTTCTTACCTATAATTGCCGGTCCCTTGACCATTGCACCGTGTTCTACCACTGTACCCTCATCTATAAAGACATTATTGTCCACCCAGGCTCCCGGCATAACTTCACCTTTTATCTGCGGATTCATGTTTTCAATTATATAATCGTGTATATTTTTTATTGCATCCCACACAAACTCAACTCCGTCGAAAATGGAGTTATGTTTAGTTTTGGATAAATCGAAAAATGTTTCAGGTTTCAGCATTTATATATCCTCCAAATTAAAGTTCGTTTGAAATAAATTAACCACGAAGTAAAAAAAGAAGCCAGAAGCCAGAAGCCGGAAGCCGGAATGAGAGAACCGGCTAATCCCACTTAGCGAGACTATCTTCTGCATTCTGAATTCTAAATTAAAATATTTATTTAGTGTCCTTCGAGGCTTTCCTGGTTAAAATCCATATTAAATTCCTGTTTATTATTCATCAAGTTTGCATTCTTTCAGTATTTCAAGCACCTGTTCATGAATTGATTGATTAGCAGAACATATAATATTTGAACGCATATTTATGTCCGGTTTAAATTTCGGAATATTGCCCTCGTAATCGGTGAGTATGCACCCGGCTTTTTCAGCAATTGCGAGACCCGTATAAACATCTACAAAAGGTTGTTTATTAGCAATATATACATCCACTCTTCCGCTTGCTACATCGCAGAATCCTGAAGGTCCTCCGTTGGGATGGATAAATTTAACCTTTTCTAATAATGGCTGAAAGTTAAATACCGCAGGATAAAGATAATGCGGTTTCAAGAGGTATGTTTCGATAAATGCCTCGGATAAACCGGATGTTTGATTAGGTTTTAGCTCTGAAATATCTGTTATTTTTAAATCTTCAATTTTTGCGGTATAAGCTCTCTGGTCATCGCAAAAATCGACAGCTCTGGCTGTACAGTCACCTACCATTGCAGTTTTGATAATGCCGTCTAAAGAATATACTGCTAATGTGGAATACCAGAAAGCTAATATATTTCTTTTATAAAGAAGACTTCCGTCGAATGGGTCGGAAATAAAATATACTTCTTCGTTTAAATTTTCAGGACATAAGCCGGTCTTCGGTAAATCTACTTTTCCAACTTCTTCAGAAAGAAATGTTCCATAGATTCCCTTTTCCTTAATCTTTTTGATAAAGAAATCCTCTACTTCCTTATCTACTTTTAAGGTTTCCGGATCCCAGTATCTGTACTCTCCGGTACGAACATCTACTACACTTGCTCCTTTTGAACCAAGTGAATTAACCAGCTCAATTGCTTCTGCTATTATTGTAAGTCCAAACTCTGTCCACGGATCAAATTTTTTTATAGAATTCACTGATTTTTTCTCCTTTGATTTTTCAAAATAAAAGTTCATTATTAGAATTTTAATGTTAATAAAATTATTTAATATAATCAATATAAAAAATAATATGCATGATAAGGCACAAAGGAATAAAGTGGAAAATATTTGCGAAGTATCTATAATGACTTATATTTAAAAGGTATTATTGCAGTGTAATTTAAATATCTATTACAATAATTTTTAAATACAAAAAGAGGGTTGGCATTATATTCAAACATACTATTTCACATTTCTTTTGTAGGGGCGATTCGTTAATCGCCCTCTCTGTCATTTTCCGCCGGAGGCGGATCCGCCTTTGGCGGACGAGCGAAGTCGAGAAATCTCGGTCTCCCTCATAGGGGATGAGCCTGCGTGCGTGCACTGTGTGTTCACCCTTTTTACCCTGCTTTCGGTTGATGTTTTTCACCAACAGCGTCAATTGAATATAATAAACATTACCAACACAAAAACAAATTTAACCGGACAGTAGTGAGGTAATAAGTATATTAAACATAATGGGTTCATACGACTAAATCTTTACTGAAATTTATAAAAAATAATGATATTTTGATTCTAAAAAATACTATTGTTCATTTGCATATTGCAGAATGATGTGTTAAATTGTGTTTATAAATTAACCGGGTTCTAAATATTCTATTTAAGAAAATTGATATGAGGAATACCGGATATAATAAGCCCTAAAAGTTTCAAAGAAAGGAATTTATGAAACAGGAAAAAAGCATATTAAAAGAAGAAATCTCCCGTCGTGAGTTTATTACCGGTATGACAGCAACAGGGGTGATAGCCGGCATTCACAGGATAGGGAAAAACAATAATTTCCCCTTGCGAATTAAAGCAGAAGAAAATCCAAAACAAGATACTTTAAAAACAATCCATATAAAATCAGTTGATTCAAACTTTGAAAGAGAAAAACTAATTAGACCATTCGGATTTAAGGGAGGGTACCAGACGGAGAAATGGCAGTTAGCTGCATTATTAGAAAGCAAATCCGGATATGAGGAAGTTGGACTGTGTTCACAAAGTATATTATGGTCTGATGCGGACGTTTTCGCTTCTTATTCGGAATCTGCAGGAAACGCTATAATGTATCTAATGCTCGAACATGCTCTCCGGAAAATAAAAGGCTCAACCTTTAAGGATCCAATTGAACTTTTGGATAATATATTGCCGGACACCTTTGAATACGGTAAAAAAATCTCTCAAAACAAAAATTTGCGAGAAACATTTGTTTTAAATTCATTAGTGGCGCTCGATAATGCAGCCTGGCTGTTATATGCAAAAGAGAATGGATTTGAAAGTTTTGATGAGATGATTCCAAAACCTTACAGGGATGTTTTTTCATACAAACATAAACAAGTCGCCAGTATACCGTTAATATCTTATAATATTCCTATATCAGAAATAAAAAAGGCAGTAGATGATGGATATTTTTTCTTGAAAATAAAAATTGGCCAGCCGGGAACTCAAGAGGAAATGCTCGATAAAGATAAAAAAAGAATAGAAGATATACATAAAGCAGTTGGAGCTAAAGAGACATCACATACAAAAGATGGGAAGATTAAGTATTATTTTGATGCTAACGGCAGGTATGAAAACATAGAAACCCTGAAAAAGCTTTTAGACTACTCTGAAAAAATCGGAGCGTATGAGCAGATTGCAATAATAGAAGAACCTTTCCCGGAAAGTTACGAAGTTGATGTGAGTAACATTGGTATCCGCATTTCCGCTGATGAAAGTGCACACACAGATAAAGATGCAGAAAGAAGAATACAAATGGGATACGGTGCAATTGCATTAAAAGCTATTGCAAAGACTCTAAGTATGACAATTAAAATAATAAAAATTGCTCACCGAAAAGGAATCCCCTGTTTTTGTGCGGATGCGACAGCTAATCCCATTCTGGTCGATTGGAACAAGAATGTAGCGACAAGAATTGCTCCATTTCCCGGATTGGGATTGGGTCTATTAGAAAGTAATGGTCATCAGAACTATACTAACTGGGATAAAATGATAAGTTATCATCCCTGTGCCGGTGCTCCATGGACCATTACAAAAAACGGCTTATTCAACATAAATGATGATTTCTATCAAAAAAGCGGAGGCATTTTCATGAAATCCGAACATTATATAAATTTATTTCGCAGAAAAAGGTCTTAGTTCAGTGGATTAGATAATAATTTTGCTATCGAGTTAACAATCATTTGCTAATGAATAATGAACAAATAATTATTTAGTTAATTAATATTCAGGCAGCAGATATATTATGTTCATTCCGACGGAGAAGTCGTTACTACAGCATCAACCCGGCAAGATAGAAATCAACGCGGTTCAATGGCACCTTATTATTATCCATACCGCTATACGGCACTTAATGATGATAATAAGAAATTTGCCGCAATGGCAGAATTAATTTAGAAAAATGTGCCTACTTTTTTCGGAGGACAATAACCTTACTCGAATAATTACCCTGCAGGGGGACAGAAATCCCGCTTGCCATCAGGACAGAACCGGGTATTTCTTCTGTCTGTTTATCACCTTCCAATTCATATAATCCTTCCGGGTCAAGCCCATACAAAACGAGTCTGTCGGAAAAAGAAGAACCTTTATTTGCCATCGGCAGTGTTTCAACGGTCTGGTATGCAAATACTACACTTTCACTCCCATCCCTTGTTACAAATTGGACAGCCATCCGGTTTTCGCTGAATGGATCTCTTAGACGGTACTGGTCACCCAATTGTATTATATGCCTGATGGATTTATATAATTTTATCATTTCCTTTGCAGTTGATTTATCTTCTTCAGTCCATTTATTCAGGTCATTCCCAACACCCAGATTGCCTGCCATCGCTACATGGAAACGAAATTTCAAAGAGGTTTTCTTTTGATGCCACTCCGCATCTGTAACCCAATTCACCATAGCTTTTGCGGGGAAACAATAAGAGAATCCATACTGGATATGAAGACGGTCTCCCGGGTCAGTGTTATCGCTTGTCCATATCTGATCAGTTAAAGTAAGGATTCCCGGATTTGCTCTTCCACCCCCACCAGAACAGCATTCAAATACAACATCGGGGTGTCTTTTTCGTAGAGTGCGGAGAACATGATAAAGATTCTCTACATATCTAATTCTGAGTTCTCTCTGTTTTAACGGTTCAACTTCGGACCAACCTGCCTCCGAAATATAGCGATTCATATCCCACTTAATAAACTTGATATTATTCCTGGAGAGCAATTCATCCATCCATTTTAACGTAGATTGTTTGACATCTTCCCGGGCAAAATTCAAGACCAATTGATTTCGCCCTTCATGAGCGGTTCGATGAGGTGTATGAAGAGCCCAGTCGGGATGACTCCGGAAGAGGTCGCTGTTTGGATTGACCATTTCCGGTTCTACCCAGAGACCGAAATCCATCCCCAGAGCATTAATTTTTTTTATCATTGGTTTGAGACCTTTGGGAAATTTGTTTTTGTCCGGTATCCAATCTCCAAGACCCGCATGGTCATTATTACGCCCCTTAAACCATCCGTCATCCATAACAAACAACTCCACTCCAATTTCCTTTGCAATTTTTGCCAGAGCAACCTGGTCTTCTTCATTTACATCGAATTTTGTAGCATACCAGCTATTATACAATACATTACTAACCTGCCGGCTGAAGGGTTTTGGCATTATGTGGTCGAGGATATAGCGGTGAAGACGACGGCTTGCACCATTTGTACCATCAGAATTAACTCCGAATACCATCTTTGGTGTTTTAAATTCGGAATGTCCTGCTAAAACCAAATGTGTATCCCATGGATTGATACCGCCCGATACCTGAGTCATTTCAAACCGGTTTACCTCGCAATCGATTCGCCAATTGCCAGTCCAAACCACAGTTCCGAACCACACGGAACCAATATTTTCATTAGTTTCTCCGGATGGACGAACGGCAAAAAAAGATGCATGCTGGTGGCTCCTGACTCCGCGAACAAAAATAGATTTCAGCCCTGAAGTCAACTTTGTTCTGCGGGGAAAAAACTCCCTTCCCCAGTCCCCGCTGATATGAATTAAATCATAGGAATCGAAAGGTAGAAGAATAGACCCTGAATAGGCGCGTTCAACAAGAATATTTTCACTACCGGAATTTCGTAGAACCATCCACTTTTCAAATATATCCAGTTCAGGAATCACTCGAATATATTCAGAAACGCTAAATGGATAATGAATATCTTTCATATCAAATCTAATTAAAGGGTAATCCTCAAGTTCGCCTATTTCATATCCACTATATTCAAGTTCTAATTCTCTGGTATTGTCGGGAAAAATAACCTCCAGTGACGGATTCATATTCACAAATCCTCCCCGATATGGAATTTCTCTGAATGTTTTGGCTTCTTCAGGTCTTCTGTATCTTGGAAATTCGAACAGACGCTCACTTGAAAGAGGACCCAAATATCCCGGAATGAGATACTTATTTTCTGAGAGAATTACCTGGTAGGAAGAATTTCTTGTGGTAATAGTCCACCGGGCGGGATCCTCATCAGTTCGAATGACTTGAGCTGTAATGAATTCTGAATTCAATGAGATAAACATAATACACCAAAGAAGGGTAACCAATTTCATTAATTTATGAATATACTCAATAATGCAAAGTTTCAAATTTATCATATTGACTCTTTTGATTATGTGTAGTAAAAAAATATTATTTGGCTTTTAATAAAATTCAGAGATAAACAATTATATATTATAATATACTCATAAAATAATTGAAAAAAAATATTTTCTTAAATATAAATATATTATTGCGTGTCACATTTTATATCCTTATATTATTGTTTATTTATCTATTGCAAGAATTGAAAAGTTATGAATTTTAATTTATTCAGTAAAATTGTGTTTTCATGATTATACGCTGTATAATAATATTGGAGGAAATAGATGGATGCAACTAATGAAAAAAAGAATAAAATTAATAAAATTGTAGAAATAGTTAATTATTCAGAGATTTCATCGATTAAACAAACTGTAACACAAATAATAGAAACAATCAACGACCCCAACTCAAGCGCAAAAGATTTAAAGAATATAATTGAAATTGACCCGCCATTAACAGCTAAACTGTTAAAACTCGCAAATTCCTCACTTTACGGTTATCCGAAAACTATTAGTGCAATACAGGAAGCTATAGTTTGCATTGGATTTGATGAAGTTAATGAATTAGCATTAAGTCAAAAAGTCTGCGAACTGTTTAAAAAAGACGATTATATATATGGATATTCAAGAATATCGTTATGGAAACACAGTGTTGCAGTTGCAATTTGCAGTAAATTAATTTACAGAAGAGAATTTAGAGAACATGGAGAAAACATATATGTCGCAGGACTATTACACGACATTGGCATTATAGTTTTGGACCAATTTTTTCATACAGATTTTGTAGAAATTTTAAAGAAATCAAGAACAGAAAAAAATAATTTGGCAAATATAGAGTTTCCGCTTTTTGGTTTTAATCATATAGATATCGGACAGGCACTTGCTGAAAATTGGGTTTTCCCGCATGAAATAGTTAAAGCTATTGCAAATCATCATAATCCGGAAAACGCTGATGAAGAATTCGATAAAATTTCAGATACTATTTATATTGCAAATTGTGCTATTCAGGACAAAAACATAGGTTACTGCGATGCTCCTTATAAAAATATGACCTTATTCCAAAAGTCTTTAATGAAACTAAAGATAAAAGAAAAAGCAATTGGTTTTATATTAAAAGAAACAGAAAAAGAGCTTGAAAAAATGGAAGAAGCAGGTTGGTTTTAAAATGAAAATAAATGAATTAAAAGATGATATTGAATCATTAGAGATTCAATTAAACCATCTGGAAAACGATTATATACTGACAAAAGAAGAATATGATAAATCGACAGAAAAATACCTTGAGATATTATCCGAACTTACAGAAAAAAATAAAAAACTAGAGAACTTACAACGAAATTTGGAAAAAATTGTTGAAGAACGGACAAAAGAGTTAAAAAAATCACAAAAAATATTACAAGCAAAAAGCCAAGAATTGCAGGTTATGTTGGATTCCTCACCGGCTATGATTTTCTATCAAGACAAAAAACATAAATTTGTTAGAGTTAACAAATCGTTTGCAGATGTCATAGGGGATTCAATTAAAAATATAATAGGTAAGTCTGTATTTGAATTATTTCCAAAAAAGGAAATATACATTAAGGATGGTTTAGAAGTAATACGAACAGGAAAACCAAAATTAAATTTAATAAAGCAGCTTGAGACTCCTAAGGGCAAAATTTGGATTCAGTTTGATATGATACCTTACAAGGATATCGATGGTAATATCGAAGGTATTATTGGTTTCGCTTTAGATATCACAGAGCAAAAGAAAGCGGAAAAGGCACTGCGGGAGAGCGAAGAACGGCTTCGTTTGTTTATGGAAACCGCTAATGATATTATAATAGCTTATGACTTGACCGGAAGTATAACGTATGTTAATAAATCAGCACTAAAGTTCACAGGATATACTGAAAAAGAATTTAAGAAAATGAATATCACTGACGTACTTCCTGTATCCCAACTTGAAGGGATGGGAAAACGGAAAAAAAAGCGAGAAAAAAGTGATTTACAGCGTTATCTTTTTGAGGAAATGGAGAAACGGAATGAAGAGCAGAAAAAAGATAACATACAGCGTCATCTTTACGAAACCGAGTTTTTGAATAAAGCTGGAAATATAATACCGGTTGAAGTCAGTTCTGTACCACTTATAAAGGATGATAAGGTTATTGGCGTATTCATTATCGCTCGTGACATTACTGAGCGGAGAAAAGCTGAGAAAGAAAGAAAAAAACTCGAAGAACAGCTATTCCATGCACAGAAGATGGAATCTATTGGAAGGCTTGCCGGTGGAATTGCTCATGACTATAATAATATTTTAGCCATTATTATGGGATGGACTGAAATAATAAAAAGAAAGTTAGAAAAAGATAGCCCTCATCATAAAGGTATTCTTACAATCCTTAAGAGCACAATTCGCGCAAAGGAACTTTCCCATCAGTTATTAGGATTTGCGAGAGGAGGTAAATATGCACCTATGCCTCTTAAGATTAATAACGTGTTAAAAGACACAATAAAAGTTACAGAAAAAATCTTTGAGAAAAATATAGAGGTTATATATGACTTTGAAGAGAATATTAATACCATAGAAGCGGATGAAAATCAGATTCATCAGGTCCTGACAAATCTAATTATAAACGCAAAAGATGCTATGCCGAATGGCGGAACGATAACCTCTAAAACGGAAAATGTATTCATCGATAAAGAATTTGCAGATAAATACACACAATTTAAATCGGGTAACTATGTAAAAGTTTCTATTACAGACACAGGTATCGGAATGACAAAAGAAATTCAAAATAAGATATTTGAGCCGTTTTTTACAACTAAAGATAAAGGAAAAGGGACAGGTTTAGGATTGGCGTCCGTCTATGGAATAATAAAAAACCATAGTGGGTATATTACATGCTACAGTGAATTAGGAAATGGAACAACCTTCACATTTTATCTGCCTGCAACTGAAAAAATAATTGTTGAAAAGAAAACCCATACTGAATTTATTAGAGGTAACGAAACTATTATGGTTATCGATGATGAAGATGATGTCAGGGAAATGACAAAGAATCAGTTAGAAGATTTGGGATATAAAGTAATATTAGCTGCTGATGGAGTTGAAGCAGTTGATGTTTATACAGATAAAAAAAATGAAATAGATTTAGTTTTAATGGATATGATTATGCCGAATATGGGGGGAGAAGAAACTTATCAGAAATTAAGTGAAATAAATTCTGAAGTTAAGGTATTAATTATGAGTGGTTTTAGTCAAGATCGTAAAGCAACCGAAATGTTAAAAAAAGGTGCAATTGGATTTCTGCAAAAACCTTTTGAAATGCAGAATTTATTGAAAACTATCAGCAAAGCTTTGAAAAAATGACTAAATTGTAGGGACAGAACAGTGTTCTGTCCCTACCTATGTAATCATTTGTTTTTGTCATTTAGATTTTGACATTTGACATTAAAAAAATGGATTTCGATTATCGGATATTCCCCTCTGCATCGATGGTTAGACGCTCATGCCGGTTATCGACAAACACTTGAAACCTGTATATAGTTTTACCATTTTCAACTGCTTCATCCACACGCTCGACATAACCCTCGTTCAATTCCTGTTTTAAGGTTTCGAGAACAACTGCGGGTATCATCCGTTCCTCTATGCCTTGAAATGCTTTCCCGTTAATAGTGACATTATTACATTTAATGTTCTTTACATTAATCAGCAGATTTCCCCTTTCCGAATTGTTAAAATTACAATCTTTGAGATAAATATCGGTTACAGGAGAATTCGGATAGCCTGTTAAAAGCAGTCCATATCTACTTTTCTTGCAGGTTACGTTTTCGATATTGATATTGCGAACGATTGGTGTGTGCTGCCCGGCATCTCCTTCGCCATAATAAAAATTAACCCGTACCACGGCATCAGCGACCTGTCCAACTATAACGTTTCGAAGATAAATATTTTCCACGACACCGCCTCGTAACGAATTGGATTTTATACGCAGTGCACGATCTAAATTCGGACTGTCCATGGTGCAATTTTCAGCAAAAACGTTTCGGCAATCACCCGCAATTTCACTGCCCATTACGACGCCACCGTGTCCGTCTTTCATAGTGCAGCCGCGAATGATAATGTTCTCGCTCGCAACACCCACTCTGCGTCCATCATCGTTACGTCCGGATTTTATAGCGATACAGTCGTCGCCGGTATCGAAATAACAATCCTCGATCAGGACGTCCCTGCAGGATTCCAAATAGAATGAAAATGTAAGTCGCTTTAAAGAAAGGTTTCTTTTTCATTATAACCTCTAAAATTTTATTACATTATCCGTTAATTAACTTTTAAATTATAATACTATTGTGGGAGAGGTTACAGGCGGTTAGGTAAAATTGTGAAAAAAGTTCTAACATCGCCCTATCCCGGTAGTCTGGTCTGACTCGAACCAGCTAATAAGTTTTTTATCTTGCCAATACTTGCCAAAAATATCATAAAATTAAAAAATATGTGGCAAAAATAATTAAAATAAGATATATTAATCTATGCAAATTCTCAAGCCGAAGATGTGGTTTAAATATTGCAGGGTGAATAGTTATGGTGGGATAATAGTGGGAACAGATAAGTATAAAAGGAATGCTAAAAAAGTTAGTTAACAGGGGAACCGATGATTATAAGGAACGGATTATTTCTGGCTGTTATACTTTTGATAATTATTTTTTATTCAGATTGTTCCAATAAAAAATCACAAAAGCTTAATATATTGGTTACTCCACAGTCTGTTGTTGCATCTTTCTGGATCACTGTTAAGGCAGGTGCAGATTCTGCCGGAAAAGAATTAGATGTTAATATTTTCTGGAAAGGACCACCTACTGAAGCAGATGTCAATAACCAAATATCGATACTTGAAGATTATATAAATCAACGGGTAGATGCTATAGTTCTTGCTGCTCTCGATAGTAAGGCATTAATACCGGTGGTAAAACAAGCTGTTTCTAAAAATATTCCTGTGATATTAATAGATTCCGGAATTGATTCTGAAGTTCCATTGAGTTTTATTGCAACAGATAATATACTCGGAGCAAATATGGCAGCACGAACACTTGCAAAACTTATTGGAGGTAAAGGAAAAGTAGCATTAATTCCTTTTTACCCGGGGACATCTACCTCTATCCAGAGAGAGAAAGGTTTTAAAGAGGAGATTAAAAAATATCCTGATATAGAACTCGTAACGATTCAATATTCACAAAACGATGTTGCAGTGGCAATGTCTGTTACAGAGAATATTCTTACTACATTTCCCGACCTTGACGGAATTTTCGCGGCAAATGAACCTGGCGCAATCGGTGCCTCCCAGGCAGTTTTAGCAAGAGGACTTGCCGGAAAAGTAAAAATTGTTGGATTTGATTCTGCACCAAATGAAATAGAGGCTCTAAAAAAGAATACAATTCAAGCCTTAGTAGTTCAAAATCCTTTTAAAATGGGATATCTTGGTGTGAAGAATGCTGTTGATGTTATTCGAGGAAAAAAAATTCCAAAAAGAATTGATACGGGAGTAACCGTTGTAACTAAAGAGAATCTATATGATGAGGAAACACAAAAACTTTTGTATCCAACCGATGATTTAAAATAGATTAAAATTAATTCCACAAACAATATTTAAGAATAAGATTAAATAACCGGTGATGGTTCAGCTTACGTTTTTGCAGGAATTTTACCACAAACAGGAGTATCTTATGTTTTCTTTTTGCCCTGGGTAAATACATAAATAATGAATATCTATTTGGATGGACTGTCTAAATCCTATAATGACAAAAGGATACTGATAATCATGGACCAGGCTGGGTGGCATAAATCAAAAAATTTAATACTACCAAACTTCCGATATATTAACTATTTATATTCTCGCCGGTTATTTTTCTTTCTTGTATATAACTTTTCCGGCTACTATAGTCATGTCGATTGGGATGTCTATGATTGTTTCTTTAGGCACAGTTAGAATATCTTTCCCGAGAACTACCATATCGGCACACTTTCCAACTTCAATTGAACCCAATATTTCTTCATCAAAGGACTGATATGCAGCATTTATTGTATAAAGTTTAAGTGCCTCCATAACGGAAATCTTTTGACTCTGTCCGATTGGTTTTCCAGCTTTTGTCGTTCTGTTTACCAGAGCATGTATTCCCATCAAAGGCGGGAACGGGGAAGCATCATGGTCTGAATTAGCAGTGACCTTAACATCAGCGTCAATAAATGAGCGTGCAGCAAACATGTTCTCAAGACGCTTCTCTCCAAAAGCAGGTAATAGTTTGTCTCCATGATAGTAAGGGTAAGCTCCAAATAAAGTAGGCAGCAATTCAAGTTTTTTAATTCGTGAAATAATCTCCGGATTGACAACAGTGCAGTGTATTATTCTATTTCTCGGATCTTGTCTCGGATACTTTTTTTGTGCTTCTTCCATTATATCGAGGAGCATATTAATAGCCCTGTCGCCGTTAGCATGAGCCGAAATTCGGCAGTCCGCCTCGTAAGATTCTAAAATCTGCTTTCTGGCAAGTTCTTTAGTCGTTGACAAAACCCCATAGAAGTTAGGTCTATGTAGGTATGGTTCGGAAACGGCAGCAGTCCGTGCGGATATGGCACCGTCAAAAAAAATCTTCAATCCACAGATCTTAATCCACTCATCTCCAAAGGGTTTATATATCATACCAATTTTATTCAGTTCCCGGAATTGACTAATACCAATATCTACTCTAAACCTTATAGGAAGTTCACCTTTGTCTTTCAGTTCCAATACTGCGTTAATTTCTGATTTGCCGGCATTATCATAGATACAGGTAAGACCGGATGCAGCATTAGCCATCATCATCTTCTTAATCTCTTCTGCGGCTTCTTCTCTGTTCGGTTGTTTTCTGTCAGATATGGCACGTCTGACCATGCTTACTGCTTCTTCATGAAGACCGCCCGTTAGTTCTTTAGTCTCAGGGTCACGTTCTATCATTCCACCTACAGGGTCTTTAGTATTCTTTGTAATGCCGGCTTTCTCAAAAGCTTTGCTGTTAGCTATTGAAAAATGTCCTCCGACAGTAGATATAATAACGGGATGATTAGGAGCACCCTCATCAAGTTCCCATCTTGTAGGGTGACGTTTTTCTGCAAGTTTAGAATCGTCCTCGCGAGCACCAAAAATCCATTCACCTTTCGGTGTACTTTTAGCTTTTTCTGAAATTTTTTCTTTGATGTCGGCAATGCTTTTAACTCCGGCTTCTTCACTAAGATCTATAACACCCATCATACTTAATGCTGTGCCTGTCATGTGGCAGTGGGAATCCATTAATCCTGGTATCACAGTCTTTCCGTTCAGGTCGATTACCTGAGTATCTTTGCCAATTGAGCTCTTGATTTCATTGTTTGCTCCAACAGCAATTATTTTACCAAACTTAACTGCTGCTGCTTCAGCAATAGATTCCTTTTCGTCAATAGTTATTATCTTTCCATTCAACAATACTAGATCAGCGGAATAATTATAGCCCAATTTTTTCGAGCATGTCAGAACAAAAAGGCAAAAAATCATAATTAATATTAAAAATTTTACTAAATCCATTTTAATTTTCATTGTTAATCCTTTCTAAATGATTTATAATATATAAAATTTAATCTCTTTCTATTCATAATTTTTCTTAATTATTAAACAGTATAATTTGGAAAAGTAGAGATTGATTATATTAAAAAAGTATATTTAATTTTTGAAAGGTCAGTTTTAGTTTAGTAAAGGTTAAAGTAATAAGAAATTTTAAAATAATTTTTTAATATCATATTTTTAGTATATTTATAATATATTAATTCTTTACTGTTAATACAAGAGAAAACGATAAAATACAAAAAAAATATTGAAAAGATATTAGCTGATTGAAAAAATCAAAGCAAATAAAAATAATACTTGACAACTCCAAAATAGTTGATTATATTTTGTACAAGTGAACGTTCACTATAAATAGATATTTATTAAAGTCTATTTGTTTTCAATCAAATAGAAATTCTAATTACATTATCTTTTTCTTTCCGAACTCCAATTTTTTATTATTACAAAAGAATATATCGTTTATATTTCAACACTTTATAATTTCGAAATAGGATTAATTTTCTATCATTTTCTATCATTTACATCTCTTAATATTAAGATAAAGGTTTGAAAATGGATGTTACTATGAAGGACATAGCGAATAAACTCGGAATTTCGATTAATACAGTCTGGAAAGCAATAAATAATAAACCTAATATTAGTACACAAACTAAAAAATTAGTTTTAAAGAATGTGAGAGAATCAAATTATATTCCTAATACAATAGCAAGAAGTTTAGTCACAAAGAAGACAAACACAGTAGGTGTATTGATATATGATATTATGGATTCATTTTATGCAGAAGTACTGAATGGAATTGAAAATATAGCAGCGAAAAATAAATATAATATTCTTTTATGCAATAGTAAAAATGATTCTGATCAAGAGAATAAATCGATAAGAATGTTATTTGAAAAAAGAATAGATGGATTATTGTTATGCCCCACTCAAAAAGATGACCGTTATATAAAAATATTAAAAGGGAGTAAAGTTCCTTTTGTATTCTTAAACCGTCGAAGTGATTTGCTGAAGTGTAATTATGTAATTAATGATTATAGTTATGGCTCTTATATTGCTATCGATTACATGATTAAAAAAGGATATAAGAAAATTTACTTTTTTTCCTCACATCCTCAAACATCTTCGACAATGGAGAAAATCGAAGGCTGTAAAAAAGCTTTTAGTAAAAATAAAATCCCGTTGAAAAACTTGAAAATTATTAATTGTGATAGAGAAATAAATTCATATTATAACACTACAATAAAGAAAATTAATTATAAAGGTGAAAAAATTGGTATCCATGTGTGGGATGATCAGATGGCGGTGGGAGTATGTAAGGCAATTATCGACAAAGGATTAAAAATTCCGGATGATATTGGAATTATAGGTTATGATGATACTGTTACGTCCCAACATCTTTTAATACCTTTGACCACCGTTCGAAATCCGGCATATGAAATTGGCATTAAAGCTATGAAGACATTAATTGATAGAATTAAATCGAAAGATTTATTAAAAGTGGAGGAAATTATTTTAGAGCCAAAACTGATAATAAGAAATACTGCTTGATTTATATGAAAGATAAATCACAGAAAAAGTATTAACAAAAGTATATAAATTAAAGGAGCATACTATGGATTTAAAGATTGTTAAGAACTATATCAACGGCAGGTGGGTTGAACCTGAAAACACCGGATATATCGATATTGAAAATCCCAGTACCGGTGAAATAATTGGTAAAACACCCCTATCCACTACTGCGGAAACCAACCGTGCTATTGATGCTGCTGCCGAAGCGTATAAAGATTGGAGCAAAACACCGGTTTCCAGGCGAGTTAAGCCTATGTATAAGCTGGTGGAATTGATTAAAGAAAATGAGGAGAACATTTCCCGCGTACTTGTTGAAGAAATGGGAAAATCACTGCCTGATGCTCGTGCAGAAATAAAACGAGTCCTTGAAAATTGTGAAGTATCCTGCGGTATGCCGGTGTTACAGCAGGGAGATAAGCTTATCGGTTCTTCTTATGGGATTGATGGTGAAGTGATTCTGCTGCCCCTTGGTGTTTTTGGCATGATTGCCCCGTTTAACTTTCCGGCAATGGTACCCTTCTGGTTTCTACCTTACGCCATTTCTACTGGTAATACCTTCGTAGTTAAGGCATCAAAGCAGGTTCCTCTAACTATGCAGTTTATGGCAGAACTTATTGATAAAGCGGACTATCCGCCAGGAGTTTTCAATCTTGTTAATGGCAACTATGTTGTAGCTGATGCTTTAATGGACCATCCGAAAGTAAAAGGGGTATCATTGGTGGGTTCAACTGCTACGTGCCGAATTGTTGCAGAAAAATGTGCAAAGACTAACAAACGTTTTCAGGCGATGGGCGGCGCAAAGAACCATTTGGTAGTTATGCCTGATGCCAAATTAGACGAGGTGATTCGTAATATGGTTTCTTCCTGCTACGGTTGTGCGGGACAGCGATGTATGGCTTCTTCGGCAATTGTGGCAGTCGGTGATGAAATGTACGGGAAAATTTGTAAAAAGTTTGTCGATGCGTCAAAAGAAGTAATTATTGCTAATCCACTCGACCCGAAAGTAGCCGATGAGTCTATGGTAATGGGTCCGGTTATTTCAGCCAAAGCAAAAAAATTTATTTTGGATATGATTGAAACAGGTGTAAAAGAAGGAGCAACACTTGCACTTGACGGACGTGATATTGTCATACCCGGATGTGAAAAAGGACATTTTATTGGTCCGACAGTCTTTACGGATGTCAAACCGGGTATGGAGATACACAAGACTGAAATTTTTGGTCCCGTCGTAGTTATTCTTAAAGCAAATACGTTTGATGAAGCAATTAAAATTATAAATGAACATAAGTATGGAAATGGTGCTTCAATTTACACTCAAAACGGATACTGGGCGCGTAGGTTTAAACTGGAAGTGGAGTGCGGTATGATAGGGATTAACATTGGGATTCCGGCTCCGGTAGCATATCTTCCATTTGGGGGTCTAAAGGATTCGCAGTTTGCGGACATTAAAGCTCAGGGAAAAGCGATTATCAATTTTTACACGGAGGATAAGATTATTACAGAACGTTACTGGCCGGAAGAATAATAAATATCTTTCTTGCTAATATTTTTTTATATAAATTATTATATAGTATATTAATCTTGATAATTCATAAGATTCCTCATCTAAATAAGAGAATCTAATAATAATACTCCTTATTCAGTTATTATAAAATAAATAACTTGATTGTAATAATAAAAAATTTTATGAATTATTCAGGTTAAAAAATCTTGACATTAGCTTATTTAGTCATTTAAAGAAAATTAATGAAAATTAAACATCAAAAATCAGGAGTAAATAATGGATAAAAAAGAAATACTGAAGAAAAACAAAGAATATATCTTTCCTGCGGTAGCAAATTATTATCAAGAACCTTTGATAATCACTTCAGGGAAGGGAAAATATCTATACGATATTGACGGGAAAGAATATTTAGATTTTTTTGCCGGGATTTTGACTGTTAGTGTTGGACACTGCAATGAGGAGATTACTGAAAAGGTATGTGAGCAAGTGAAGACACTTCAGCATTCATCAACTTTATATCTAAATATTCAGATGATAAGTTTTGCAGAAAAATTGGCACAGATTGCACCGGGCGATCTCAAGAAATGTTTTTTTACTAATTCAGGTACTGAAGCGAATGAGACTGCTATACTTTCAGCAATGCTGCATACCGGTAAACGTGAAATAATTGCACTGAGGTATTCATATCATGGACGTTCTTTGATGACTATGAGCGCCTCGGGTCATTATAACTGGAGACTTGGCGGCACACATATACCGGGATTAAAACATGCTCATAATGGTTACTGCTTTAGATGTGCATTTAAACTTAAATACCCCGAATGCGAATTGCGCTGTGCTCAAGATGTTGAGGAATTGATTTTAACGGAGACCAGCGGAAATATCGCCTGTTTTATTGCTGAGCCGATTCAAGGAGTTGGTGGATTTATTACTCCTCCAAAAGAATACTTCAAGATAATATATGAAATAATAAAGAAATATGGAGGTCTATTCATTAGCGACGAGGTACAAACGGGTTTTGGACGTACAGGCGACAAATGGTGGGGTATAGAGCAGTATGATGTTCAGCCCGACATTATTTCCTGTGCGAAGGGAATTGCTAATGGCATTCCGTGCGGCGCGACTGTAGCGACGGAAGAAATTGCAAATTCTTATAAAGGTACGACAATTTCCACTTTTGGCGGAAATCCTGTTACTTCAACTGCCGCTGCTGCAACGATAGAATATATTGAAAAAAACGATTTAAAAAGGAATGCTAATATTGTCGGAGATTATTTAAGAGATAAATTAAGCGAGCTTCAGGAGAAATACCCGATTATAGGTGACGTTCGTGGGATGGGACTTATGCAGGCTGTTGAGCTGACTTATGAAGATAAGGAACCTGCTGTTTCTGAAACTTTAAAAATTATGGAAAAAACAAAAGAAAAAGGGCTTTTAATCGGAAGGGCGGGTTTGTTTGGTAATGCCTTGCGAATAGCACCCGCATTAAATATCGGTAAAGAGGATGTTGACACTGCCATAGAGTTGCTTGACCAGTCTTTCGATGAAGTGTTAAAGTGAAATCTTCTTAAAGGGAGTTTTGTTTCGAATTTATTTTCGAATGAATTTTTCAAAAAAGTGAGAGTGAGCTAATGGCACAAATTGTATTAATTCTGTCGATGGTTTTTTATTTTATCGTATTGATATTAATCGGATTGTTCAGCCGCAAGGAGAGTGATTCTGTAAAAGGTTATTATGCTGCCGGAAAAAATTTGAGATATTGGATTGTAAGTTTCAGCACGAATGCAACCGGTGAAAGCAGTTGGCTGCTGCTTGGATTAACAGGAATGGGATATGCAGTTGGTATTCATGCATTTTGGGTAGTATTGGGTGAAGTTTTAGGTGTTGCCATAAGCTGGATATACCTGGCGCGTCGATTTAAAGTCTTTACTGATAAATATCAATCAATTACAGTACCTGATTTTTTAGAAGACAGGTTTGGCGACCATAAACATATTATTCGTATTATTTCATCTATAATACTTATTATTATGGTTACCAGTTATATTGCAGCACAGCTTACTGCTACAGGCAAAGCATTCAAAGCCTTTCTACAGGTAGATTTTCTAACAGGAACAATTATAGGTTTGATTATTATCTTATTTTATACTGTAATTGGCGGTCTTAAAGCAGTTGCACGTGCTGATTTTTTTCATGGACTTTTGATGCTTTTGGGACTTATAGCCCTTCCAATGGTAGCTATTATTAATTGTGGAGGTTTTGGAAGCATGCTTTCTGTTTTAAAATCTGTTGATCCCAATCTATTGAATATTTTTGGTGCTCATGGTTTTAATACTTTCGGAATAATAAGTATTATCAGCTTTTTAGGAGTGGGATTGGCTTTTTTAGGTTCACCTCAGTTATTTGTTCGTTTTATAGCAGCAAAAAACCAGACAGAATTAATTTATGGAAAGTATATAGCTATTTTATTCATTATTATTATCGATATAGGAGCAGTGCTCACAGGAATGGCGGGAAGAGTCCTTTTCCCATTATTAGAAGACCAGGAATTGATAATGCCCACAATTTCTTCAGAGCTATTTCCTGCCTTTATCACAGGAATTTTCATAGCAATAGTTCTTGCAGCGATAATTTCAACAGTCGATTCTTTATTGATATTACTCTCATCCGCAGTTGTAAGAGACGTATATCAGAAAATATTTAGACCGGAAGCATCTCAAAAACAAATTGTCTTTTATGGAAAAATAATAACTGTTCTCGTAGGAATCGGTGCATTTTGGTTTTCCTTATCGGAGAGCAGATTGATATTCTGGTTTGTTCTTTTTGCCTGGTCAGGAATCGGGAGTGCATTTTGTCCTGTGGTTATTTTTTCACTATTTTGGAAAAGGATGTCTAAAGCAGCAGCAATAGCAGGTATGTGCAGTGGTTTTCTTATTACTATGATTTGGGCAATTTTCTTTAGATCTTCAACAAATTTATACGAAATGGTCCCGGGTTTTATCGGGTCTATAATAACAATTGTTTTAGTGAGTTTATTCACTAAACAACCTGAAAAGTCTTCAGAGGATATTCAATATGTATCTGAAACTGTTAAAAATTATAAAATATAGGTATTTTTATTAAATTATATTGATTTAGAACTCATCATAGTATTTCTTAATCAATAAAAACATTAATAATATATTTTGAAAGGAGAAATTTATGAAACGATTAGAAAGTATTAAAATTAGCGTAATTTTGCTTTTCCTGATTTTTCTCTTTAATGGCAACTTCAATACTGCTGCTCAGGAGGAAAAATTAAATGTTTTAGATAGATGGATTGAATGGAGTGATGGGGGGAATATGCTAATTCATCATCTTAACAAGCAGGCATTCGGTTATCTTGATATAAGAGACCGGGAAATTGCAAAATTGAGAACACAAAGCGACTGGTCAAAAAGGCAGCAGAAAGTGAAAGAGATTCTTATGGACATAGTGGGACCATTCCCGGAAAAGACACCCTTGAATCCGCGAGTTACAGGTGTTGTGAGAAAAGAAGGATTTAGAATCGAGAAGATTATTTATGAATCGATACCGAATCTTTATGTTACGGCGGATTTATTTATCCCTGATGGGATTACAGGAAAAAGACCGGCAATAATTCAGGTAAGCGGACATGGATATCAAGCATTCAGGAGCCGGGGTAATCAGAGAATGATTTACAATCTTGTGAATAAGGGTTTTATAGTTTTTGCGATAGACCCACTCGGTCAGGGAGAGAGAATTCAGTACTGGGATGATGAAAAGAAGGTTTCGATGATGGGCAGTTCACCGACATCCGAGCATTCTTACTTTGGGAATCAGATGTTTATATCGGGTGTTTCACCGGGGAGGTATTTTATATGGGACGGCATAAGAGGAGTCGATTATCTTTTGACACGCAGCGAGGTTGATTCAGAAAATATCGGCATATTTGGCTGTTCTGGTGGAGGGACTCAAGTGACATACATATCCGCTTTTGACGATAGGATAAAAGCTGCCGTGCCTGGATGTTTTATTACAGGATTCAGGAGACTTATGGAATCTATAGGACCTCAGGATGCCGAGCAAAACTTCTATCATGGAGTATCAAATGGAATCACTCACGCAGACCTTCTTGAATTAAGAGCACCAAAGCCATTATTAATATCATCAACTACGCGTGATTTCTTCAGCATACAGGGTGCTATGGAAACATTCAAAGAGGTCAAAAGGGCTTATAAAGCATTCGGAAAAGAAGAAAATATAGGGCATACAACCGACGATGCCGGTCATGGTTTTCATGGAACTACGGAGGATATATATGCATTTTTTCAAAAAGCGCTGGAGCTTCCCGGGAGCCCAGTTGAAAAAGATTACGAAATTTTAGAAGATGAAGAGTTAAACATTACGACAACCGGTCAGCTTTCAACTTCATTAGGCGGAGAAACTGCATTTAGTATTAACAAAAAAGAGACACAGAAACTGATTAATAAAATTGAGGAGTCGAGAAAGAACGTTAATGGACATTTAGATAAGGTTAAAATGAAAGCAAAAGAACTTTCGGGATATGTCTCTCCCGGTGAAAAGGTTGAATCGGTTTTTCGCGGAAGGTATCAAAGAGACGGTTATTCAGTGGAGATGTATGCTCTTCAGGGTGAAGGTGATTATGTTATACCGCTGTTGTTATTTGTTCCTAATGGAGAAAGGAAATTTCCGTCTGTTTTATATTTGCATCCTGAGGGAAAATCTGCTGAAGCATCAGTCGGTGGTGAAATTGAAAAATTAGTTAAAAAAGGATTTATTGTGGCGGCGCCTGACCTGGTGGGAACGGGTGAGGTTGGAACAGAGAATATGTATTCGTCAAGATATGCTGCTGTTTTGATAGGGAGGAGTATGCCGGGTATTCAGGCAGGGGATGTAACCCGGGTTGTGAATTTCCTAAAAAGTAGAAGTGATGTTGATGCGAATAAAATTGGTGCGATTGCTATTGGAGATATGTGTCCAACCCTCCTTCACGCTGCGGTTTTTGACAAATCGATAAGTAAAACTGTACTTGTAGGTTCTGTTGTTTCTTATAGAGCAATTGTTATGAATAAAATGTATAAATTGAATTTTTCCAGTGCAGTTGCCGGCGCACTGACTGCCTATGATTTACCTGACTTAGCCGGGTGTATTGCACCGAGGAAACTACTTCTAATGGAAGTAAAAGACCATATGAATGAAGCAGCTTCAAGTTCACTCGTTGAAAAAGAGCTTGCATTCACACGTTCAGCATATTCTTCTAAATATGTTTCTGAAAATTTGAAAGTAATGAATTATAAACCTTATAATTATCTTGATTCGATTGCTGATTGGTTAATCGAATAAATTTTCTGTGTTGGATAGTATAAAACCTGAAAATTGCGATAGAAATTATGAGATAAGAATACAAAAAATTATATAAATCAAATTAGTGTTTTAAATTTAGGAAAAACTTTAGGTTTTCCCCTATAATTTCAAACGTATTTTTCTTAATTTTACACTGTTGGTGACAACACCAAAAATGAGCTTGAATTATATTCTATCACAATTTTCAGGTAAAATATATTTTTTCTATCTCACTATGTCAATAAGATAAGTATCATTCCGAGGAACTCTGAATACTTGTACAATGTGTCAATCTCATCTAAAAGTCTCGCTGTATTTATGTTAGTACTAATTATATTTATGCAGACACAAATAATTTCATAAAGTTCTGATAATTTATTTATAAAGGTGAAATTATGCGAAAAATCGATATTAGATTAATAATTTCCTTTTTATCAATATTCGTCATTTTTACGAGTATCGTTCGTTATTATCCAATAATAATTTTTGGAGCTGTCGGAAATTTTACACCGCAGACTAAAATTGCCACATCATTAGAATCTTTGACAGTGGATGGCAGTCTAAATGATGAAATATGGCAGTCATTGCCAATATTGCGTTTAAAACCTTCTGAATTAGGTGTTCCTGAAGAATTGAGTGGAAGCGTTCGTATTGTATTGCGCGGCGGTCATCTCTGTATAGGAGCATTTTGTCCGGAGCCCGGTGGTAAGGTTTTGGCAAAATCTGTCGGTTACAATCCAAATTGGGAAAAGAATGTATCCAGTTATGAACTTGAGCTTGGAACAGATTCTCCTCCGGTTGAAGACAGACTGCTTTGCAGGATAAGATTTAAAACTCTTGGTGGTAAAGAATCGGAGTTGAAAATTGAAACAAATCCCTGGGGAGCGTTTAGGATTGAACGGGATGAGAGACTTGTTCTAAAGACACCAATACTTTCAGCAGCCAATATTACTGAGGAAGGCTGGGGTATAGAAACGGCGGTTCCATTGAAGGAATTAAATTTAGATAAATCTATTAATAGAATAAAAATTGGCATAGAGCAGATACGTTCAATGCGTCCCCTTGCACCTGAGTTTCGATGGAATTTACAGGATTCCAAAGGATTATTAGAGTTTATATTACCTCCGGAAACAGAATTTAACCAAAAAATTCCTGAACCTGTGTTTTCATCTCCTCTAATCGGAAACAAAGAAACAGAACTTCAGGTTGGCTATGTCCATGTGGTACCACAAATTGATATTGAATGGGATGCTCCCTTTTGGAATGGTGTACCAGGATTTCAACTGCCAAGGAATGAGCAAAATCCGCGTAAGCCTGAATACCCGACAGAGGTTAAATGGGTACATAATGGCAGGACATTAGCAGTATTTTTCCGCTGCACGGAGGATGAGCGTGTTGACTGTGATACTGGAGGGAGGGACGGAAATGTTGGAAATGATGACCATATATTTATTTATCTTGCCACTACCGGTTCTTCATTGCTCGAGATACTTGTTAATCCTGCCGGGGCAATTAGAGATACAAAGGGAATGAAACAGAGTATATCTTTATCCGGTGCCGGTTCCTGGAGGAAAAAATACAGTTCCTGGAGTTGTAATGTAGAAAAACATTGTTTAATTGTAAATAATGCCTGGTATGTAAGAGTTAACTTACCGTTAGATGAAATTGCTGAAGGACTTGGAGAGTTGGATATTCCAAAAAACTGGAAGGTTCTTTTGGGTCGTGTCCGTCAGTCAAGAGTAGGTGAGCCAAGAGAAATAAGCTCGATACCTGTTATTGAGAGTCCGTTTTTCCGCGCACCCGCGCGCTACCGGAGACTTGTGCTTTCTAATCTTAATCCGGTTAGAGTCAGTGTACCGGGCACTGTTTATAAAAAGACTAAGTTAAGCGGGCTTGCCGGTGAATTGTCCGAATTGAATTCTTATGTTCTGTCACGTGTACAAAGGAAATACTTAGATGTTCCGAGAATGTTAAAAAGAAGAATTAGTACTAAAGTAACATCGATAGCTATGGAAGAACATAAAGAGTGGGATGCAGTAAATACATTGGAAGATTGGAAAAGATTCCGGGATAAAAAATTTGAATTTTTTAAGGATTCTTTCGGTGAATTTCCTAAAACAAAACCTCCTCTTTTGTTCAATATTTCCGGAACTTACAAGGGGGATGGGTATCAGGTAAAGAACATTGTTTATCAGAGCCGCCCCGGTTTTTTTGTCGCTGCAAATTTATATCTTCCGGAAAATCCAACAAGTAAAATGCCCGGTATAGTGATAATTCCTGCCCACCATTATCCAAAGACTCGTGGAGTATATAAAGACCTTGGGATAATCTGGGCAAGGACGGGTTGTGCAGTACTGGTACCGGAGACACTCGGTCATGGCGAACGCATTGAAACCGTTCCCTGGGACCATCAGGCATACTATTCTGAATATTTAATTGAAATGCAGCTTAGTCTTGTTGGTCAGAGCAGATATGGATGGATTGTGTGGGATATAATGAGGGCTGTAGATTTATTCTATGAAATGGACAATATCGATAGGGAAAAAATTATATTAGTCAGTGGTTCAACATGGGGTTCCGGACCACCGGCAGCAGTTGCCGGCGTTTTTGAAAAACGTTTTAATGCCACAATAATAACAAACTTTGGAAGAGTGTACTGGTACACAGGTGGTGGTTGGCGTCTTCGTAATTGTACTTCTAATAAAATTTCTGATTGGTTTGTCTGCGCATCGATGGCGCCGAGAAAATTTATATATTCGCACGAATTCTGGTGGGAGGGAGCAGAGGGGCCTGTTTATCCATCGGTGTGGGTTCCTGCGTGGCCAAGATATAAAAAATTGTATAAGCTTTATGGAGCTGAGGAAAACCTGGAAAAAGCTCAGAATTTTGGATTACTGAATTTGGATATAGGACACTGCTATCTTACACCTAAAGAAATATACCCTGTGCTTAAAAAATGGTTTGATATTCCAATGCCTTCAAAAGAAGACCTAAGCATTGTAATGGATTCGGATTATGCAGTGGATAGACCTGATTTTCCAGTAATAAAATTAAAAGAATCGAAACGACGTATGCCTGATACTGCATTGCTTAGTATTACTCCGAAAGTCTCAGCTAAATTAAATCGAAAACCGATGCATCAAATAGCATTAGAAATGGGTGAGGATTTGCTCGAATCGGCGCGCTCAAAAAGAACTATGCTTGATGATTTTTCCCGGCGGCAGGGTTTGATGAAAAAGTTATCAAATTTACTTGGTGACATTGAACCAAATCAACACCCGCAAATCGAAAATCAATGGTCAAAAAAGTTATCAGGTGGAATAGTGGAAGCATTAATATTGCATTCCGAACAAGGAATAATAGTGCCAGTATTTATATTGAAACCTATTGTTCATGATGATAAACGTGTGCCGGTGGTCATTGCTCTTTCAGAAGGAGGTAAAGACCGTTTTCTGAAAAATAGAAGCCGGGAAATTGAAAAATTAATTCAGAGTGGTATTGCGGTTTGCCTGCCCGATGTGCGTGGAACGGGTGAAACCGTTCCAGACCAGTATAACAGAAGCGACAGAGAATTATATGAAGAGATTCCTCTTGGAAATACCTTACTCGGTCTTCGTCTTAAAGATGTTCGAACGATTTTAGCATACATTAAAACACGCAGTGATTTTAATTCAAAACAAATCGCTTTATGGGGAGACTCGTTTGCTCCTGTTAATATCGATGCAATTTGGGTAGATGAATTACAACAACAGCCGTCATCACCACAGATACAGCATTATGCCAGTCCACTGGGGGCACATTTAGCACTTTTAACTGCTTTTTACCATAATGAAATTAATGCAGTAGCTGTAAGAGGTGGACTAATAGGGTATTTATCTCTGCTTAAAGATAATTTTACGTATGTTCCTCCAAATATAGCCGTACCTGAAATTTTAAAGGTCGGAGATATAAACGATATCTGTGCCAGTTTGGTTCCCATGCCGCTATTAATAGAAAAGTTTGTGGATGGGAGAAATTTTATTGCTAAAGATAATGAACTTCAAAAGGAAATGGATATGGTTAGAAAGGCATATCAAAAATCTATGAGTTTGTCAAATTTGATAATTAGAAAAGATGATAATAGACCCGATATGATTTCGTGGATAATTAAACAACTGAAAAAGTAAAAAATTTTATTTATACAGGAGAATTTGATGAAAGAATCCTATATTTTGAACAGATTATCTAAATTTGCAGTATTCTTTGCTGCCTTATTAATTATATTTCCTTTAGAACGTTGTTTTGCACAGGGATACTGGGAAGTTGAGGTGTTAAGTGGATTTGAAGGTGCAAATCCTCAAACTCAGGATGGGATTGTTCCGATTGGTGAAAGGATGTTCCGCATTACTCCTGTATTAGGAGAAAAGGAGTCATATTCATATTATTATCGATTTCTAACAAAAGTTGTTAATCATGCTCTAACACCTAAGGATATCGAATTGATAATATATTGGCCCGAATTAGGTGAAAGAGGTTATATGAATCCCTATTATTATTATGGAGATATTGGAAACTGGCATTGGACTTATGCTTCTATTAGAGATTCTGAAGCAAAAATTCACATCACTGTGCCGCCGGGTACCACTTATGTTGGAGTTTTACCAGGATACAGTTACAGTCATTTACAAAATGTATTGTCTGAATTGGGAAAAAACAATCCTTATATTGACAAAAGGGTAGAAGGAAAATCCCAAAAAGGATTAAATATATGGTATGCAAAAATTACCGATAAATCAGTACCACGCGAGAATAAGCGTAACATATTCATTACGGCTCGGAATCATCCTTATGAAACAAGTAGTTCTTATGTTATTGAAGAGATAATGAAATGGCTTATATCCGATGATTCTGAAGCCCGGAGTGCCCGCCGCAAATATGAGTTTCATGTCATACCTATGTGCAATCCGGATGGAGTAGTCGATGGATGGAGTCAATTGACATCATCCGATGGGGCAAATACAACAAACCCTGTTAATTCGGATGACTTGGCATCTCAGACACAAATGAGAATTCTCGACCGCATAAAGCCGGAATTGTATCTTGATTTTCATAGTTGGATGTATGAGATGATAGATGGATTTTTATTTTTTAACGAAAAAGTCTCAAATTCCATTAAACAACAGCTTCCCGATGGCACATTTCAAGGATACAAATGGTACCCGGATAGAACCGTTGAAAAAATTCGAGGTGAAGAATCAAAGTTTATGATTTATATGCGGTCTAAATATAACGTTAAAGCGGGACTTTGTATCAGTATTGCCTGGTTCAGACGCAGTGAACAGGATGTTAGAGAGATTGGACCAAGATTTTTAGAGGCTGCCCTGAAAGCTATGGAGTAGATAAATATTGATTTATAAGTCATGAAAATATGAATAAAACATTTTTTTTCGTTTATACTAATTATAGATAATTAATCCAAAAAACGAACAAGGA
>SDBU01001467.1_pt1 | contig 33623 bp, 42 predicted proteins | sample 2277071 | NCBI WGS metagenome assembly SDBU01 (sample SAMN10397929, study PRJNA504765) | marine sediment metagenome | isolation source: marine sediment core GS08_GC12, 126 cmbsf | place: Arctic Ocean: Gakkel Ridge, Loki's castle | collected 2008 | reverse complement strand
AGGGACGCCCGCAGGCACTATTGGTACGGCGGATAACGAAGCTGACATCGTGGACCGTGTAATCCAGACCGGCTACACCCAATTCCTCAATCCGCCGCCTGTAACCATCAACGGACGAGAAATTATCCACCGTTGGTCGTTCTTGCATCCAGTTACGACGCTGACTACTTCGGCTCCTTACAGCACGGGAACCATCGCGTACGACCACACTGGTTCGGCCAATGAGCTTGAGATTACCTTGACTGGCGGGACATGGCCGTCGTGGGCTGCGGACGGTTCCATCACAATCAGCGCCACGACTTATGCAGTTGCAACTCGTACAAGCGACACAATTCTCTTATTGGCGGCTGGTGACAACCCAGGCGAGGATATCGCATCTGGTACGTCGTACGAACTTGGCCGACAGAACATGGACCTGGACGATGACTTCGGGGGGATTGAGGGAACGATTACTTACCAGGGCCAGTCTGGAAAGCCTCCGATCGAAATCATCGGCTCTAACCAAATACGCGAACTACGCAACCGTCAATCAGTCCCAATAAGAGCACCTTACGTTGCAGCGGTTAGACCCAGGGACGTGGCTGATCAAGCTGATGCTACGGGACAGAGGTGGGAAGTGATGTTCTTCCCTACTCCTGACGCCGCCTACGTTCTGACGTTCCAGTATATCGCATTGGTAGGCAAGATGGTTCCAGGTGCAGCGGGGAGTAACCCAGTCGGCGGGGCACTCCACAGTAGGACGATTCTGGCAAGTATCCTGGCCGAAGCTGAACGCAAGCTAGAGCCTGCCGTCCCTGTCCATAGGATGTACGACTTGTTTCTCCAGCAACTCAAAGCGAGTGTGACGCTGGACATGGCGGCCAACTCAGCCGAATACTTCGGCTACAACCGCGACAACTCAGATGCAATCCACAGACACATGCACCGTGGCCGCCGCCGTTGCGATATTTACAATGTGACTCAAGCGGGGACTCTCTATCCGTAAGGTGATTCATGGCGAATGTTGCACTAACCAAACCGACCCAAGCACCCTCTGGGATTGTGTTGAAAGATACAGGTGGGATCGGTGATGCTGGGAGCATTATCTTTATCCAGCTTGACTCTTCGGACTGGGATTTTTGGACACCAGTTGAGGAAACTACGGGCGATGGGAGTATTGCGCCAGGATGGGACAACAGCGAATTCTTGTATTGCAGATTCGTGCTTCGGGGCCGCATGGTTGCAGGCCAGACCGTTGGCATAGTGAAATTACGGGACCAATCAACCAAGATTACAATGGGCATCAACTATGGCGCTAACGAGTATTTTCCAGTCGGAGCCGATTCCGTTGTACAAGCGGTGATGATTGAACGAGTCAGAATCCATCATCGAGTTCGGGCCAGCAACGTTGGTGTTGTCGTTGTGGGCTACACCACCGACACCGCAATTCTGGATATCTCATAATGCCCGAAAGCGAAGCACAGAAAGAAATCCGCCGCCAGCAAACTGAACTGGATCGGTCGATACGCGAGGATGGACCATCGCCGATTCCAGACGACCCAAAGGAACCAAAAAGCCCTAGTGCCTTCAGACGAGAGGAAATGCCCGAAGGGGCAGAGATTCAGCGCCAGCCCTCCCAGAACGTAAGGGTGATAGAAAACTCTGGCAGCGATGGGATGGAAGATGCCAGCACCAAAGAGCTGTTTCGTGAACTCATCCAAGTATCCAGATCAATCGAGAGCAAGCTGACTGAGTTAGGACAGGGGTGAGATGGCGACGACAAGTGTTGATGGCATCACGATCGAGCTAGACCTCTTAGGTTCAACCGCGAACCTAGGTGTAGACTCCAACCGCCGCGACCGTGCGTTGCGTCGTGGACTTGTTAAGGGTCTAACGGCTAGTGTCGAAGATGGCTTACCAAAGGGTACCAGCCACACGCTAATGCAGCGGGCCGCTCAAGAGGTCTTTGATGCGGTCGGCCTATTCCACCACACGATCACCGATCTACGTCTCCAGGATATTCGTACACGACAATGGGGGCTGACAAAGGTCTGGGTTGACCTCGTCTACTTTCGGGGCTTCGAGAACACAGGCTTCCTAGATGGGCAATTTGGTGGTACATTCGAGTATACACGCACCCAACATAACGTGCTGCCGGTATATCGACACACCACGAACCTGACGAATGGTGATCCAGTGTTTGGGCCACACGGTTTGCCTGCGGGACCGATGATTGGCAACGCACCTAACCGACTGGACGATCAGCGGCGCTTCCCGCTACACAAAATGTGGTCGAGAGAATCAACCCTGATCTCGGTTCCAACTGTACTCACGGCCCATCCGTATAGCGCACCTGGGGTTGCAGACCGAATAGGGCTTGTTAATAGCGGTACAGTGAGTATTGGCAGTATTGGCTTTGCACCGTTCACCCTCAAGTTCCTGAGTGCAGATGTAAATGTGCGGTTTGGCGGCTTTGGGCATGGACAGCAGAGTTCTGTACTGTACGACACAATATACGAGTTCGAGGCTATCGCGTCTGGTCATTATCACCAGACGCCTCTATGGAATCCTGGTCCTCCCCAGCCACCTGATGAATGGGGCACAGTCGAAGCGGTTGAGTTTCCCGCATTGTCGTTTGTTGGTGGCTTCCCACTAGGAATCTAATCCCAGATGTCAACTCGTCTACGAAGAATCAAATCCTGGGACCACGGAAGCCCGTTTAGCCGCTTCTTCCATGACCTTGTTGATGATGCGTGCGGAGCGGCGTATCGCTTTCAGGAACTTGAACCCGAAGTGCTCCGAGTGATTATGACACCTGGATTGGACGAGGGTGGCGATCAGGTTGAAGCCGCCTTCCCCATCATCGTCCAAGGCACGATCTCCATTGGCTGGCCGAAAGAGTACGACTGGGTGGAAAGTGAACTCGTTGGTTTGGGGCAAGGCATTATGGAGGAAGTGTTAGCAGACGGACGCAAGAGTACAGATTTGGATGATGATGAGGAACTATTGTACGGACTCGGAATCAATCGCATTGAGTTACTCCCTGGATTTGGCGACAGCTTCGGTCCCTACGGCCAGAGACTTATTGACGGTTTTGTGAGACTTACCGTGCAAGCAGTATTACCAGGTTCGCCAGCAATAATGGTTTTGCGGACAAACGCGAGCGGAATCACTGTTCCGACGTTTGAGGCCTACAACCCCATGACACCTGAGTGCAACGTCAGCCCAGGTGTCCCACCGGATATTGCGATATGACTGGCATACTACTCAAAGGTAAGTGCTGTGGCGAAGCGTGCTGTCTGCCAGACGGGACGTGCAGAAACTTGTCACGTGAACGCTGTCTTGCGCTTGGTGGCACACCGCAGGGGTGTGGGACGAGCTGTGAAGACCCAGATATTCAGTGTGAGGATGTGCAGGCGTGCTGCTTTGATGATGGAAACTGTTTGGACTTTTCGCCTGCGGAGTGCGTTGCGTTAGGGGGAACGCCGCAGGGGGAGGGGACGGAATGTTCCAGTGCGATTGCGTGTGTTCCTTGTTTTAATTCATCAGAATGCAATGATCCTTGGATAGCAAATGGGTGTCCATTCTCTATTGCCGTTAGCGTTAGTGATGTTTTAGCACTAGATAACTTCAATAACTTGGAGTGTACTTCATCTAGCGGAGGCAATGTAGTCTATACCGGTCCAGCTTGTTTGGACTCATGTGCGTATACCTATCCAGATGGTGATCAGCAAATTGGAGAGAGTGATTGTGACGGTGGTGGATTGTTTATCTTTCTGCCAGCGGGTGGAGGTAGCAATCTTTTACATTGTGTAGGAGAAGGAGATTGTAGTTTGTGGGTGTTCTCAATAGCTCTTAGCTGTCGTTGTGAAGCTGACCCATTCGTAAATATAGAAATCATTTTCAATTGGATAAAGCGTTCAGTTACAAGTTGTGCGCCTCTAGGTAATTGGGGAACAAGCGAAGACCCCGGTGGAAACAACACAGGCAGCTCTGCTGTATTGGTGTTGTCGTGACTATCCCATGCACAAACTGGCGTGACTGCGGAGTGAACGGTGGAGGTTGCTGCACTATTGACACCTATGAGCGTCCTAGCTTTGGCGTGTGCCTCCGCATCTGTGACCAGTATGACGGACCTAAGCGCGGGCGGGGCGATCTTTACCACAAGCTCGCCAAGACAGTAACGCTGGGATTGGTTGAGCCATGTGAAGGTTGTAAGGTGCGGCGAGTCGAGCAGAACACCAAGCACCCGTCCCGACAGACTCAGGAACTTCTCGCAGGGGTGGGTAGCTGATGCCGCACGCTGAACTATCAACACAGACAGAGATAAGGGCGAACCCCAACGGCCCGTTCGTTGACTACATTAGCTTGACGGACACGACTCAGGGTACGACGAACTGGTACAGGGTTCCCGTTGGGAAGTCACTTGTATCCGTAACGATTGAAGTCACGTCTGGAAAGGTTTGGACATCGGGCACGCTTGTGGACATGCAGTGGGGATTGAAGGTGACGGACGCAGACGACTGTTTCGCAGTGACGTACAGCCCTGCTGTCCAGTTCACGTCCACCAAGACCAGCATACCGTCCATCGCGGCAACGGGCCGTGGATGGGTTCGGCTCAAGACGACAACGGCTACCAGTGGTGACGACCCTGGTGCCAAGGTTATATTGGGGTTCTTCTAATGGCTATTGACGCGACACAAGTAACGCACGGCCCAAATGATGAAGCTGACTGGACCGATCCGTCAGAGAGCGTAGCTGGCAAGCTGGATGAGCTAGCGAGCAAGACGCTTACCGCTCAGTCTGGTCTTACTGACAATGCGATTATGCGCGCCGATGGTACTGGTGGAGCGATTCAGGACTCGTCTGTCATCCTTGCAGACAATGGGGGGATGACGGAAGTACGGTCTATTACTGGAGGCTCTGTAGCGGCTGGACTTATTATTCAAGCTCCTGATGTCACTGGTAAACTTATACGGATCAATGGTGGTTCCGGAACAGCGACTGGAAATGGTGGTAATGCTAGTCTTCGTGCTGGCAATGGTGGTGCAACAAGTGGAAACGGAGGAAACGCTACTATTGTAGGTGGCGATGCAATCGAAGGTAATGGTGGAGATGTTACCCTTACAGCCGCTAACGGAGTCGGCACCAACCAAGACGGCGGCGACGTAGTAATCGCATCTGGAGATAACACAGGCTCCGGCCTCGATGGCAAGGTTACAATAGAAGGTCTTGAGGTCGCGCTGTTCAACGATAACGCGATGCTCGCCCCGATCGGGCTGTCGATGGGGAACCTGACCGATGTCACGGCGAATGTGAGCGGCACAGTATATTGCCTCTACCTTGGACGCGCTCTGCGAGCGATTACTACGGCAACCTTCCTGACTCGGGTAACGACCGCTTTTGTTTCAGGTGGTGTCGGCACCAATGCTGAAGTTGGCGTCTTCACGGGTGCGGTTGTAGCGAACGGCAACGCCTCGTTGTCCCGCGTTGGTTTTACTGATGTCGCTACTGTTTTCGATTCGACCGGCATCAAGGCAGTAACGATCACAGTGTCTGGGGTGTCGATCGGTGACCCACTCTGGTTGGCTTGGGGGAATACAACTAACGACACTAAGTTCGAGCTTCGCGGAATGCTGGCTGACGACATACAGTCGGGAGTCTTTACGTCTGTTGTGCTCTCTAGGCTATCGCAAGTGACCGTACCTGTCACTGCGGTGCTTGAAGCCGCAACGACGGTCCCGGCATGGGCGAGGTTGAAGATATAAGTAACTAGCACTGGCAAGGACGCCAGTAAGGACAAGCACGGATGCCTTCTGACTCTAATTTTCAAGGCGGGACAGCGGGAGTCAAGCAGATCGAGACATTCGCTCTGCAAAACGACTTCAATAACAGCGAAACCGCGCTAATAATGACAATGACGGCTGAGGACGGTACGTCAACTCAGACGGCTTCGATTGACCCGTCTGGAACCGACGAATCCACAATTGCTGCGGCATGGCTTGTGGCACTACAGGCGTCTACAGATACGTTGTTCCTTGCCGTAACGTGGTCTGTGGTTACAGCAACGATCACAGGCACAGCCAATATAGGGGGCGTGCCATTCTTCGCGGCATCTAGCGTTACAGGTGGTGCTGGTACAGTCAGCGACAGTATTACCACGGCCAACGCTGGGCCACACGCCTACGGGACGGCTGCGAACCACTCTCCATCAGGCGTTCCGGTTGCTGACGACATTGTCTACGTCGTCCCCCATCCTACGGATAACAAGTCCTACGACATCAAGTACGACCTGAACCAAAGCAGTATCGACTACCAAGAGTTCCGTGTACCGGATTTACACTTCGGTTCGATCGGCGATTCAGTCAATGGGTTTTACTTCCGTGCAGATGTCTCGAATATATCAACGGGTACGCCCGCACTAATTCTCAATGGACGCGGAGAAGCCTACTGGTTCAAGGGTGTATTGGACACGGTATATGTACGGAGGATGATAAACTCCAAGGATGCAGTGCATCTCGCAGGTGGGGCAATTGTCACTTTGTACGTCACCGGGCCAGATAACCAAGGCACATTGACTGTTGCCGATTCCACGAACATTGCCAACGTCTACATCAACAATGCGCCTGGTGCAAATATAAAGCTTGGGTCCAGCTTATCCAACCTGAATATATTGGAGATGGATAGCGGGAACGTATTGCTCGAATCCGACATGGCGGGAGGTTCCTCAACCATTGATGTGAACGGCGGGGTCTTGACCATTGAGGAAGCAGCTTGGACCAGTGGTAGCATAATTACCGTACGAGCACCTGGAATTGTTCGGTTCAACGTCGGTGGGACACTAGACCGATGGAACTTAAAGGGCGGGCAGTTCATCCTGGACGGGAACCAGTCTTCGGGCTTGACGATCACCAACTCCACCCAATGGGGCGGGCACCTTTCATCCAATAGTGGCCTGTCAAACATCACTTGGTCCAACGCAACCATCCAGCATGGCGGTACGTCAGACGGTGATGTTTCAATCACTAACGTGGCAGTGTAAACGAGTAGATATGGCACACCGCAGAATACCAGACTTTTTCGACCCAAAGAGTAGGCAGCTCACACAGAGTATCCTGTCCGGCAAGACTCCGCTGGTAGATGTCAATAGACCTGGAGTGTCGCCTAATGTGTTGGCGTTCTTCCAAGATCCCCGGAATCGAGCGGGCATTACTAGGCCGCTTGCGGGCGGGCTTGACCGTGTGGCTACCCAAGATGGGTTAGGACCAGCGGGTAGTGCGGCGAGAGTCAAGAAGGGCAAAGGAGACATCTTCGCTAAACGAGGTGTGCCACATGCTCAACCTGGCGAAACACAGGAGGAGATGGCGGTGCGCCTTCAGCGTAGTGGGAAGAGTAGACTTTCCGCTAGGGATTTATCGAGGCGAAGATTCCGACTCAACGAAGACCTGGCCCAGCGTCGTACAGACCGTGACCGAAGACGCACAGACCCAGATGCACGACGCCGAGCGGCTGGACGGCCAACGTCAGAGGACCGTGAGGAACAGCGTCAGGAAGCGTTCAGGCGTGTACGAGAGCGCAAGGGGATATTCCGAGAGGATGTGAACCGAAGGCGTAGGGCGCAGGGGCGTAAGCCGTTTGGGCCAACCGTACAGGACGAGCCCATTCAGATTGATAGCATTGATGAAGTAGACCCATCTGTTCATGGGAGTGGGCAGGACTTTGAGACTTCTGATGGCGAGTTCTTCCGGTTCAATAACATCAGAGGTGTCCAGAGTTTTACGCCACTTCGGCAAGATCCCAGAACAGGCCAGCTTGTCACCGATACTCGTCAGATAGCCATTAATGAGTTCAAGGATGTTCTGAACGATACCGAGCGTGAGGTTCGTCGTCGCCTTATTGCTGAATCTGGCACGTTGTTCGCCCGTGACCTCCGGGGAATACAGAACAACATTGCTGCGATTCGTGCGTCAAGGCAGGCTGGAACGACTGACCGGCAAACAGCGGAAGAACAAATCGAAAAGCTGCGTGACGATGAAGCGGAATTGATGTTTGAGTTTGACAAGACCATCGGATTCAGCACTGCGTTCGAGGCCGAGTCCGATGCGGATATTGCACGGGAAGAGGCGGAAGCTGAGGCAGAGGCCAAGAGACAGGAAGCAGTAGATGATAAGGCAGAAGCAAGACGGACAGCAATCACCAAGGTTGTTGAAACTGTACTCAAAGATACCGATCTCAAAGGTACGAAGTTTGACGCGGAAGTGCAACGCCGCGTGGACCTCATTGATAGATTATCTGCTCCTGAAGCAACTGTATCTCCTGGACAAATATCACCAGCACCCCCCCAAACCAAAACGGGCGGCAGATTAGGTTCAACGGCTGATCTAACTATGTCCCTTGATCCAGAGACTAGACGCGAGGTATTCACGGCTCCTGGCGGTACGCCTCTGCCAGCTATCTGGTGGCGAGAGATTGAAGGTGGCGATGGAGGTACGTACCCGTTCGTCGAATCCGTACAACAACTCTTGGACGCCAATCTGCCAGTAGGATCATCCTTCCTCGCAGTTGCACCAGACGGCGTGGGCCTGGTTCTTAGGCATGTAACAGAAGAAGCATTGGCGAGACTACGTGCTGGACCAATCAAAGCAGGACTGTCCTCGCCGCTGACTTTACGTGGGGTCACTCCAACTAGACATCCCTAATGCCCGATCAGCAATTACTAGACGCCTTTCCAAGCACGTTACCTGCACACTTGCCGGGTGCTGCCATATTGGACAATGACCTAGACGCATTTTCATCTGCACAACCCGAATCTTCTGGACAGCACGATTCACGCCTGGATATGTTCCCGTCCGCTAAGCCCGAGCCTCAGGTAACGAACGATGGGTTCTCTAGCCAAACAAGGGACGCGGTTACATCTACCAGAAAACTGTCAGTCTTTGAGTCAGTAAAGAACGCAAACCTTCGCGGTAAGCATCAAGCTCGGCAAACCATGCAAATGCTGATTGCCGTCACAACACCCAAGACACTAATTGACTTCGCTGACGATATCGTGGCAACACGTAAGGCCATGAGGGATATACCTGTTGGAAGAGACCTTGAGGAACTGGCCGAAGCTGGAGAAAAGGGCATCCTCGCGGCGTTCGGGAAAGCCATCGCTAACCCACTGGACATAGTCCTCCCGCTAATTGTCGAGTCTCTACGACAATACGTACAAGTAGGTGTTCCGATTACTGCGGCAGGCGCAGCGGCAGGCGCTGCCGCTGGTCTAGCCGGAGGACCATTTGCCCCACTTACAGTACCGCTTGGAACAAGAATTGGGGCTGGTGTTGGTGCGGGTGCAGCAGGTCTCTTGCTAGAGGCATCCGCAGAGTTCTTTGAGGAAGTCGAGCAGGCAATTGTAACGGCTGGTGATGACCCAGACGATCCAGACTCCTGGCGGAAGCACTTAGCAGATGAGGCGCTTGTATCTAGGGCCAAGTCTATCGCCTTCAAGAAGGGTGTTCCGATTGCGTTGTTTGACGCAGCATCAATCGGTGTTGCTGGAAGGATTGCCAAGGTTGGCAGGGGGATAGCATCACCCGTCAGGAAAGTAATCAACGCAACTGGTGAAATAGCTGTCCAAGGTGCATTCGACTTCGGTGGCGAGTTTACTGGGCAGCTTTACAGTCGTGGGGAAATAGACCCCGCTGGCCTAGTTGCCGAAGTAGCTGCAGGTGTGGGGCAGAGCGTAGTCGAGGTCGCCGCTGGCACAGCACTAGAACGTGGCAGGGGTGGCCCCAAAGCCGAGAAGATTGCCACATTCTTTGTCAACGGCAAAGAACGCAACGTCACCCAGGAACAAGCCGACCGCATCGCATCCATCGAGAACACGCCTAGCCGAAACGACTTGAAGGGCATTGTTCGTGATTCGGACAAGCTCAACGCTGGCCAACGTGTCGAAATCAAGGAATCCATACAGGAGCAATTAGATGCCCAAACACGGACCCAAAGGGAAACCACACGGGAACCTGCCCAAGCCGAAGAAGCCCCGGCCCAAGCCCAAGAAGAATTAGCACCCGCTGGGACGGCCCAGGTGCAGGCGCTTGACCGAAGCACAGGCGAGATTGCTCAAGTTAGCGTGACACCGGAGGACACTAGCCAGATGTTACGTGAAGAGAGACGCACTAGAGTACAGCTCAGGCAGCTCCAGAATTGCTTGTCAGGGACTTAGTATGCCAGAGACGGGAACGACAACCAAAGAGCAGCAGCGGCACTTGGACCTTGTGGAGCGGCTAGACGACGTTACCAAGGCATTGTTGGCACTGCTCAATTCTAACGGGCAGGCCACCGCGCCTATTGTCAATGTCTCTGTGGACCCGCCAACAGTAATAGTTTCACCTTCTGAAGTGGTGGTTCAGGATCGTCTGTATGAGTTGCCAACCTATCTGTTCACAGTCAAGCGTAACCAAGTTGGGTTTATCGAGTCGATTCTAGCGGAGCCACAATAATTGTCCGACAACACCCCTGTACTCGATCCTGACTGGCCGCACAATACCCGTAGCGGCGACGTTATCGCCACTGACGAGATTAGTGACGGTGGCGCAGCAGATGGGGTGAAGGTCCAACGTATCAAGGCTGGCTTCGGTGCTGACGCTGCCTACACCGACGTTGAAGCATCTAATCCATTGCCTGCTGGTGGGGGCTTTGTTTCTATAAACAACTCGACAACCACCCTTCTCACGGGGGGCGCGACGTACCAAGGAACGGCGGATGATGTTACTGGGTTCACCACCGCATCCGTTTCCATCTACGGTTCCCTGAATACAGCCACAGGTACGCTCTTCTTTGAGGCCAGCTCTGACAATGTGGTGTTCACCAACATCAAGCGGATCGTCCCTGAACTGAACTTCGACATTCCGCATATGTGGCTGATTGCTGAGAAGTTCTTTAGGATCAGGTACGAAAATGACTCGGTTGCACAGACTGGCTCGTTCAGAATCCAGACTATGTACTCCAATGCTCGCACGATGAACTTGGCGAACACCTTAGAGGGTACGGTCGGCCTCACCAATCTCGTCACACTGACAAGGGAAATCAATCCGGCTGACCTTGGCCTTGCACGAAAGCTGGTAACGGGGCAGCGAGCATTCTTCTTCTTCGGGTTCAACGCTGTTGTGGGAACGTCTTGGGAAGATGTATGGGCTGGCGGTGGGGATATCAACTGGCAGACCACTGCCGCTAAAGTGAAGATAGCCAGCTCAGACGCAGCGGACAATGGAACAACCCCTGGCCTTGGGGTCCAGAGCGTTGAGATTCACGGTCTTTCGGCAACAGGGGTAGATCAAGATGAGGTAATACTTACCAACGGAACAACTGCTGTGGAGTCTGCCTTGACGTACATCAGGGTAAATAAGATGCACAGCGAAACGTGCGGGACCTACGGAGGCTCACACCAGGGGGATATAGAATGTAGAGTAACCAATGCCACCTTCGCCAATGGGGCATTACTTGCCAAAATGACGGGCGTGGAAGGAAATGTGGACACGGCGGTCGTGTACGGTTCGGGAGAAGCAGGCAATGGCTTCTGGTCTGTCCCACTTACCAAGGTCTTGTATATCACCCGCCTTGAGGTGATTGCCGACGTAGCCACAAATAAGACGGTGGACATTGCCCTCTACGAGCGGGAGGATATCTTGGATGTGACCACGCCTTATGCTCCGAGGCGGGTGTTGTGGCAAGAGTCGGGTGTGAGCGAGGCCAACATCGAAAAAGAGTTCAAGTCTCACATTAAGATCAAGGCATTGGCGGATATTTGGTTCAGGGCCAAGGGTTCGGCCAATACCAAGATTGAGGTGTCCTTGGACTTCTACCTGCTCGATGGAAATGCGAGCGGTGCGTGATGATTATACTTTTCTGGAGTCAACGTGTAGCCGCTTCCTCATCTAAGAGACTGCCAGATACGAGAGAGGATGAGTTGATTGCTCATCTCCGCAGAGAGGATGAGGAGATATTGACGTTCGTGCCAGCCTTCATGGAGATACTACGCCGTGCCATCAATCGCTAGATGCTTGCGAGATTCCAAGCTGTCTCAGGGCGTAAAGAGTTACTTGGAGAACCAAGCAAGGGACACTACCGCCAAGCAGGCCGTCAGCGACTACCTAGCAATCGTCGAGGGGAATATCAAGTCCCTGACAGAAGCTCGTAAGGCGGCTGCTGCTGCCCCAGTACAGGAGCCTGCACGTGCCCAAGCAATTCCTAGCCCTCAAGAAGAAGCTCGGATCGACGAAGGCCGCCAAGATATTCGTGGGCAAGGGCAAGACCGCGAAGGCGCGCAGCCGACTGGCCAAGAGCCTGAAGCACAAGTAGAGAGAGATGGTGGACGGACAACGTCTGCACGTAAGGTCGATGTTACCAAAGACCGTGTAGACATCCTGGGCAACGATGGCCTTCCCTCACCAGAAAGGGTGACTTGGCAGGAGAATCTGAACGAGGCCCAGCGTCAAGGAATACCAGATGACGCCTTGGGACTTGCTGAGGAAATCATTGCAAAGCCAAGGGCATTTTCGGCTACGGAAACAGCGGGTATAGTTATCCGAGCCGCGAATCTCAAGAACCTACACGCTGAATTGACTGACCAGATAGGTGAATCCACTGACACAGCCGACATTGCCTCGCTATCTACCAAGGCAAATCGTGTAGAGCAGGAGTTTGACATTCTGACTGAGGCCCTGCGAAAAAGCGGGACTGAAAAAGGTCGGGCATTAGCGGCTCAGAAGCTCACCATTAACCAGGACTTCAGACTCATTAGCGTACTGAATCGGGCTAAGACCAAGAAGGGAAAGGCTCTAACTACTAAAGAAAAGTCGTTCTTTGACGAAACCATCAAGCAACTTGAAGCCGAAAACGCAGCACTGCGTAAGAAGTTGGCCTTATTCAATGAGCGTAGATCAGGAGCAGGCATTAAGAAAAACAAGAACCTAGCACCTAAGAATAGGTTTGCACGTGAGGCGAGAATAGAAAAGCTGTATGCTGAAACACGCGCATTACTTAGGGCTGGGTGTCACAATAACTAGGATGTCTCATGGCCGTTGATTGTTCTGAACTAGCTAGAAACCTTGCGGAACTCGCATTCTTGGTTGGTGCGGACCCCAAGTTCGGTGGGAATATCGACAAGGTTCTAGTTGAGTTGCAGAAACAGCTTCCCGAACTCACACGGGTTCAACTGGTTGACAACATTAATGAGTTCATGGACTTCCAAGCTGACGCTCGCAAACAATTAGAAAGCGACCTTGCCAAACTCAAGAAGGAAGCCCGAACCGACAAATCACTACGCAATCGAATTGAAGCCTTAGAAGAGGCATTGGCAACAAGAGAAGCGCCTCCTGTGTCTGAGCGTGGAAGGCGTCAACTCGGTACGGAAGCCATCGAAACATTACGTCAGAGACGTGATGAACTCACAGAAGAAACCAAAGGGATACGTGAAGAAGCCAAGCAGACACGGTCTATCCAGCAGCGTATCGAAGACCTTAAGGAAGCCATCGCTCAACGAGAGACTGCTCCAAGAGTCAGGGGAACCGGCCTAAAAGAAGCGTCAGACAAGCTGAAAGCCCTTCGGTTACAGCGTGACGAACTTACAAAGTTGGCAAATCTTGGGGCGCGCATCAAGACAATTGAGGACGCGATTGCCAAAAGGGAGGCTGCCCCACGCTTAAAAGGTACGCGGAAGGCTGACGCTGAGGCTGTAGAAAAGCTGCGTCGTCAGCGTGACGAACTCACGCAACAGGCAAATGTTGGAGCAAGGATAGCTGCTCTTGAGAAGTCGCTGGAAACTGGCACGTTGCCCGCAGAGCAGGCAAAGGAAGCTAAGCCTGTATCTCCAACCCTACGAGCTTTACGTGACCTAAGGAAAGAACTAGTCAAGAATATTCGTAAGAGTGATCCCGCAGTCATCAGGCGTCTCAACAAGACTATTGCTCGGATGGAGAAGCAGTTGATAGACGGGAACTTCGCCCAACCTGTCAGGGCTGAAGAAGTGCCAGGGAATAAGGAGATTGAGCAGCTAACCTTCAGAAGCAATCAACTCAGGAATAAGATAAACAGCAAGATACGTGAACTGAAACCAAAGGGTGTGTGGGGTACTATCGCAGAGCCACTGAATGTCGCCCGTGCGATTATGACTAGCTTTGACTTCTCTGCGGCATTAAGACAAGGTGGATTTTTTGTCATTGGCGCTCCTATACGTTCAGCTAGAGCCTTTCCTACGCTGTTCAAGTCATTGTCTAAACAAGGTCAGGCCCGTGTGGAGGCCGAAATACAAGCTCGGGCCAACGCTCCCTTGTACGCAAGATTCAAGCTATTCATTGCTGAGACGGTGGCTGGACAAGGGTTAGCAAAGCAAGAAGAAGCTGTGATGAGCCGTTGGGCGGAACACATCCCTATTGTGGCTGCTTCTCAACGGGCTTACACATCGTTCTTGAATAAGTTACGTGCAGACACGTTTGATGCACTAGCTGTGTCATTTGCCAAGAATGGTGAGTTGACAACGCAAGAGGGTTTGGCTCTCGCCAACTTCATCAATGTAGCGACTGGGCGTGGTAGCCTTGGAACCAAGTCGTTTGAGAAGGCTGCTGTTGCGATGAATACCACATTCTTTGCTCCTCGCTATGTAGCCAGCCGCTTTGAGTTGATTATGTTCCAACCGCTTTGGAAGGGTACTGGCCGCACACGAGTGCTGATTGCCAGAGAGTACGCAAAGTACATTGTTGGCCTCGGTATACTCTACGCTTTGGCATGGGGTGCTGGATATGACATTGAGGAAGACCCACGCTCATCTGACTTCGGTAAGCTCAAGAAGGGAAGAACCAGACTCGACCCACTATCCGGCATCGCTCAGGTAACAGTGTTCTCAGCCAGGATTGCTCTAGGTAAGAGAAAGTCCACCAAGTCTGGAAGGCTGACGAGTCTCAGGAAAGACGTTCAATTCGGGCGTGGTGATACAGCAGGATTGGTTGGGGATTTTATTAGGTCCAAACTCGCACCCATCCCTGGCAGTACACTTGATTTCCTATCAGGCAGTAACATCATTGGGGAAAAGTCCACTTTTCTGGGCGAGCTACAGGAACTCGTCACTCCGTTGGCTCTTGGTGAAGTAATAGATATCATGCAGGAAGAAGGTGGCTTACCTGAGAAGTCAGCTCAGAGCCTCGCCGTCATCTTTGGTATTGGCGCACAAGTCCACAAACCCCGCAAGAAATAACACAGGAGTTCCCACATGGAAGCACCACGAGAAGTATTCGTACTAGAGAGCCTGAACGGCAAGCTCTGGATTCACTCATCTAAAGGCCCACTACTCTTTCTTGAAGTAGAGCACGCGGAAGAAGCATTAGCCGCCAACGGTGGAGTCTTGGACAAGAAGTGGTCCATTATGCGTGTCAGCATGAGTGCTGACTTGAGCAGCGCCCCATTCCGTAACCACGAAGCGCATAAGTGCGACACGATCAAACTGCCCGCAAACAGCATCTTCTTGTCAGACCTGCGTGACCAAGTTGCATTAGCAGCCAATGCGAAGCGAGGCGATGATATAGAAGTAGTTGGTTCTATCAAACCTCAGCCGTCTGCGGACGCTGAATATCTGGAGTTGCGCGCCAAACTCAAGGCGTTAGGCGTAAATGTACGTGCTATTCGCAAACTCCCCAGGCTACGCGCGATGCTGGTTGAGGCGGAGGCTGCGGTTGCGGAGGCTGTTTCCGTTTAATAAGTTACGCCAAGTTGCCCCATTCCTTGCATGACGAATAGTGGAAGCGTTCACGTTGAACAACTCGGCTAGTTCGGTGCTTGTTACTCGTCGATCCATTCGCCGCGCGATACGAACCTGCCACTCGTTCAGTTTGGTATGAAACCTCTTGCCGGGCACCTGACGATATCGGTCACGAACAGCCCGCGTACAACGCGCAATAGACGTAGCTGAGATGAAGCCACTTTCGTCCTGTTCTTCTCGAAGCATTACAGTTACCGCCGATACGCACACGGTATCAAAAGCCTGGTCTGTCAAGGTATCAAACCATGCTGAGATTTCAGATGGCGCACCAGGCATACACTGGAGAAGTTCAGGCGTCTTGACTGGACAGATGTTTCTCATGCCGACCATTATACAACATCATCGAAGTTCGCAAACTCGAATGTTCTAAGGTGGGAGTCGGGATTCGTCTGGTAGACCTTGTAGCAGAATCGATCAAAGGCGGGCTTGATCTGCTCAAGGTGGTGGAAGATGGCCTCCCAGTATTTGGGGAACTTGTGGTGGTGCGGTGTGCAGTCACAGCCCAGTAAGTACACCTCGCGGAACCCAAGATGCCATAGGAGACGTAGCCCAATCAGCATGGATGACCTGGCAGCCGCCGTATGAAGTTGCGGCACGTCTGCCGAACAGAGCGATGAACCCCAGTTTAGCCAAGGGGTGTGCAGCCAAGACTCGACATCGGTGCAGTTTTGGGTCGCATGGAAGTAGTGGACGTTGGGGGCGTCCCTCGTCTTAAGTGCCGGGTGGTAGGCATCTACCCGTGGCCTCATCAGGTTTCTTGTGGTCATCGCACAGAACTTGATGATGTCGGGGTTAGTCCAGATGCGCTCACCGAAGTAACTAGGCGGGTCGCCGCTACACCAGAACTTGGGCGTCGGCCCGTCCTCTGGGAAGTCGTTGATGGCCATGACCGGAATTCCGGCGGCTGCAACCATTTGCCGTTTCGCTAGGGTCGCCGACCAGCCGCGCCCCATAAGGAACGCGGCTCGCCGGTCATCCGGTTGTGCATAACCGTTGTTGAGCCAACGATGCGGATCGTCATAAGCATCTCGAATAAGGTCCGCACCTGTGCCTTCGATGCAGGTTGGGGTGCCCTGTGATTGGGCTAACTTGTCGAGAGTGACAACCTTAGTCGAATCCGCACTCTCAAGCGGAATGACTTGAACGCCCCGTTCACTCGTCATGCGGCGATGTCCTGACTGAGTTCGATGTGGTAAATCTTGATGGGCCGATGTACGTCGCCTGTGGTCTGAAGCCCAATCATGGGGATCAGGTTCTTGGTTGCTGTCAACACTTTTACGCTTGTGTAGACCAGAGCCCCGTTGATGTAGCACTTGACCGTTCTGTCGCTCTGGACACGGATATCTAGGTCGTACACCGTGGATACCGCCACCGCCGTCGAGGTATCGCCAGACACACTGGATGAACCAGTACCCGCCACGTCCACCTTCCAACTCGCATTGACTGTCTGGTTGAAGAAGAACTCAGCGCGGATCGCCTTGACTGTAGTGTCAAAGCGGGGAGGGGCGGTATTCGTGGAATACAAGCCGCAGACAAAGTTCACATCTGCAATGGATGAGGGGGTTTGCATGACCACCCTCATGCGGGGGTTCTTCGACGTTCCCCACTTAGTCCGGTCAAACAGTTGCCCGGCAACCGGCTTGAGGAAGACGAACGAGGAACTCTTGGCGATATGCGACAGAATACACCCGCCGTCCGAGTCAGCACTTGTCTGAAAACCAGCGACAGAACCATTAGCTGAACCAGAGATGACCCAGTTGGGGTCGAATGACCCAAGCGACGATGGGCTGGAGTAGTCGCTGACGATTGCCTCGGTAGTGATGGCCCTGTCGAACTGGTAACGGCGGAACACTCGCGTTGCCGGGTTGAAATCCACGTCGTAGGCATCGCCTTCGGTGATACGGAACCTATCTGTCCCGCCCGCCTCAATATCCACTTGGTCATCGGTTGGGGCCGAGATGGTCGTGTCACCATCTGCATCCAACACTAAGGCATCGGCGAGCCCATTGAAGTCGAGAATATCGACGACATTGATTCCCGTGAATCCCTCGAACTTTAGTATCCGCCAGCGGAATGTAGTTAACGTAATCGCCACTGACATGAACGTGACGTAGTCACCAGCCGTAGCCGTATTCATGGTGGTGTCACCAGCGTTGTCGAATCCACTGGTGACAGTAATGTCGATATCACCGCCATCTACCGCGTGGATCAACTGGAGAATTTGTCCAGCAGACGACGGGAGTGGTAGGGTTCGGGTTTCAGATGCGCCAACACTGATCATCTCAATTCGCACCAACGAACGGCCCTTGATGGCGAATGTGCCACCAGTAAGTGGATCGTTGATGGCGTCAATTTGTCCAGCGTCGTATGCAAATCTATGTGGTGTACTCATCGTCGCTTACTCCTTATATGGGAAACTAGAGTACGAAAAAGGGAAAGATGCGCCCCTGCCATGACACAGGAGCGCACCAAGGAGGAGAAAGGAGAATCAAGCATCGGAAGCAAGCTGGGCAAACCTCCACCAGTCCATTGTGATGGTCTCTGCTGCTGAGTTGCCCAGAATCATGCCAAAGCACGGACCTAAACGAACGTCAGCAGGGAAGTCGGTCCCAGTAGCGTCTGGGATCGTCTTTGCCGTCGTTTGCTTCGTGCCCTCAATGAAGTAGGCAAGCTGGTTCATCGTGCCAGTTGTTCCTGCGGTTGGGTCGAACTTCATGCCAATCTTGAAGTAGGTATCAGCCGCAACCGCGCCAACCGCTGAGTTGACCTCAACCGCTGTAACGGTATTGGCTTGATAGACGCAATCAAACGTCGTGGTGTCAAGTTCGGGCCTCAAAAAGCCCACGAAGTTCTGAGTGGAGATTAAGGCGCCACCCACCGCCAGCGGTAGCCCGACAATAAGGGTGGCCGCGTCCATAAGCCCACAAAACCAGTTCTGCTCCGAGGCAGTAATCGTGGATGTCTTGAGACGGGCCTCGAACCAGAACTTGCCTAGATTGGCTGAAATCTGGAACGGGTGCTGCTCAGTATTGACAGAGACAGACTCATCCGCATTCGCCTCGGTAAAGACCACACCACCGCCTATAGCATCGTCGTAGGTGATGGTCGCACCAGACGACCCGAAGGCGTTGTAGCCGCCGTTGCCAACCTGAGGAGCAGCAATCGCTGTCGTGATGGTCGGCGTGATGCCGCCCATTGTGAAGTCATCGAATTGGTGAGAACCGTCAATACTGCCCCGTGCAATCTGACTGAAGGGACAGTCATGCCAAATGGAGGGGCTGCTCAGACGGTTGTCATTCTTACCGAGATATTGAATTACACTATCGGCCATTTCATAAAACTCCTATTGGGCTACCAAGCTCTTCGCAGGGCTCCCAATGGTTTTCAGTCAGTCAGTCAGTGAGGATTACGTATCCTCACCAGGGTCTCCGGCTGCAATCACGAAATTGCGCCGACGATCACGGCAAACATTGTTCGTGGTCGTGTCCCAGTGAACATTGATTACCGTGTGCTGTAATGGAGCCTTCATGGGGCCGGTCTGTCGCAAGACTTCGCCGCGTAGGAACGCGATCTTGAACACGCCCCAGTTGATCCCGTACATCACCGAGTTGTCCTTGTTCTCCAGGATCGGTGCCCAGACAACTGGGTTGCCACGGAACAGGGTCCGTTTATCCATGGAGGCAACATCGAGTCCGAGGTTCTGGTTCTGAGCTTCCAGAAGTTCCTCAAGCCCGCTAAGGATGTCATACGAGCAGTAGTAGGCGTTCCGGTCACCAGTGTTGAACGTACTAGGATTGGAGTGAAGCGGAGCCTCGAAGAACGTGAAGTGCGAAGCCTTCCGCATCTTCTTGACAAGATCGTCCTTGGAGATTGCGGCATACTGAGCCGTCCAGTTCTTCCATCGGGTGAAGGTATCTGAGTTCAGATTGCCTGCACCTGATGTGTAACCAGCCGGGTTGGAACCGTTGAAACCTTCGGTCGCGTTCCAAACAATCCAGTACGGGACTCCGAACATCTTCTTGTTGTCTGAAGAGTCGGCGGGGTTGGTCCACCAATCACTCTCGAACAGTTCCGCATATGAGATCATCGCGGTCGTTCTGCGGGCAGCAACGAGGTCAACAATGCGTGCCGCCCCGGAGTTCATTTCCTCTTCACGACGGTCGAACGCCATATTGGTCGTGCTGTGACGCCAATCAATATTCGCCTTCTTGAATACGTCCGGGACATCAACGTCGTCAACCTCGAACAAACCTGTGTTCTTGGCTGCTGAAGACGTGGAAACCATTATTTCCCACGTAATGCCTCTGCCACTTCCGAACATGGTTCGGTGGCGGTTCATCAACTGATTCCAAGCAATGTGATGCTGGAGATCAGAGGCAATTTCTGTGTAGTTGAAACGCCCTAGGTCGTCTAGGGTAGTTTCGACTAGATCAAGGATATCGTCTGCTTGCAACGTTACGATGTTGCACCTCTCTTTCTAAGAGAGGCAGCGAGCAATGAGATGTGTGTTATCCAATCAGTCCATTAGGCCGCTACGCTCATCGGTATCTTCTGCGCCATCATCCTGTTCAGCTTTGCCCATTGCGACAAGTTTGGCGTGAACAGACCTTCTGGCTTTTTGTTTCCCGGTGAGTTTGGAACCCTTAGTCTGAGTCGGACGACTTATATTCTGCTTCTCACGCTTCTTGAGCGTGGAAGATATTTCCTCACGTGCCTGCTGCTTAGCTTTCGTTGGGTGTTCGCTCGAAAGAGCACGCTGAAGCAACTGGTCTTCTGGTAGACTCGGCAAACCCTCTATTTCACGACCTGACTGTTCCACACGCATCTGCGTGCGAACAGCTTGCCGATTGGCTTGCTGTGTTCTCGTGGGAGTAGTCGTCCCAAACTCTTTGTCGTAACCCTCAAGACCCGCAATCATCCTGTCGAATTGAGCCTTGGACTCGCGCTCTTGACGCAATTCCGTCTCAACCGTCAGTTCATGGAGTCTTTCTTGGATTGGGCCGAGCCTGCGATTCACTTCGGCCATGACACGTTCGTCGCCATCAGCCATGCTTTTCAGTAGCTCGGTGTCGTAGAGTTCTGGGTCCAGATCAGCGCCAGTTCGCTTCCCTGACACCTCTTCAGGTGCCGCATCCCCAACGTCAGGGGCATCGCTCACTTGAGCGGAATCGGGCGGGGTGAGTTTCCTCATCACGCGCGGTAAATTCTCTACCCCAAGCTCGTCAGCCTGAGAACGTGAAATCCCCAGCTTCTCAGCCTTGGCGTACTGCTCGTCGGAAATCGACTCGACCTCTTCGGTCGATTCGTCTTCTGGTGTCTCTTCAGTTGTTTCGGCTTCCTCGGTCGTCTCTGGTTTAGCCGTATCGGCCTCAGATTCGTCCACAATGCTGTCAAACCCAGTATCTTCAGTGGGCTTGGTCTCTTCTGCCGTCGCGTCCGTGCGGGGTTCGTCTGCCATCCTGGCAACTCCTAAGTTAGTGTCCACAAACCCTACGGCAAAGAAAGAGGGTGGTCAAGTACGGGTTGGGTCTGAATATCCAGCATCCTTGTCAAATATGTTCCTGACTCGGAGTGCTTTGTCCCTATGGGAGCGGCTTTCGTAGATGGCACGCCCGTCTGGCGTGAATTGGGTGGGTACTCCAGCTCCAGCCATCATCTTCTCAAAGTCCTTGACTTGGGACCGATGGCAGCCAGACGCCTCGCACTCCATAGGCCAACCCCTGGGCTTGTGGTGGGTGATCTTGTGGTTGGAATGTTTGACCTTGGGGGGTGGTTTACAGCGTTCACCCCAGCGGTCAAACCATTCGTCCTTGCCTGTCTTCTTGTTGGTCTTGCAGATGTACCTCATCCTGCTCCCCTTCCAAGCTGAGCGACCTGGGATGGTTGGACCGAACCCTTGCCTGACGAACCAACCAATAGTTGAGCTAACGAACTACTGCGACCAGCTCTAGTACCTCCGCTTGGGATACTCTTGCGTTTGTATGTTCTGGTCGTCACTGGAGCCTGGCGTGGACGATCCTCGGTGGATTCAGTGACACCGCGTTCAGAGTCTAGTGGCCCGTTAGCTGTGACCACAACGTCTAGGAGTTCCGACGTGTTGGATAATCTGGCGGTAAGCCGTGTCAGGCCCTCAACATCGACCGTTAGACCCTGTTCAGCCATATTCGGCAGTAGAGGCAGAAGTATCCGTTCAGTATAGTTCATCACGGTCTGGAGACGCTGGGCAGGTGTACGAGTTGCCGCAGAGTACGGTACCTGCTCAAAGTTGTAGTCCAGGAAATCACCCTCGCGTATCTCAGGCGCGAATCGGATTGGTGCGTCAATGTTCGTTCCTGGGATTCTGCGGCTAATCTTGGAATTACGCAATGGGTCGTGCCATTGATAGTCCCCCAATGCTTCATGCACACCCTTCTCGGCTATCGCAGTGGTTTCCTGCATACTCTCTAGCCGTTTAGAAGCCTGAGCTGAAAGTATTTCGTCTTGACCCAACGTGTCAGACTGAGCTTCCAATCCACCAAGGAGACTCAGATTGCCGCCTGGCACCGAATATGCTAAGTCCAAGACAGCTTGGAAAAATGCGCCAACAGTGGGGTCAGGCCCACCAGTAGACGATTCACGACTCGCTGCGGGATTGTCAACTCGAATCCACTCTCCATCACTTGCATCGACAATCCTCTCCGCATCCTTCCCACCACCCATACTCACTAACCCAATCGTCTTCTGTCGTTCAGATTGCCTGCCCAGCTTTCTAAACAGGAGATTAGCGAGATCGTGCAAGTCTTTCATCACCGCCATCGGAGACAGGCCGATGGGATTACCAGGCACCCTTGTGAACGCCAATCGGTGGTACGGGCCTCGTTCGCCTGCGTCCCAATCCACGATCCTGATTGGTTCTCTATGTGTGAACCCACCTGACGGACTGGCTACAAACGTAACTACAACCTGTTCAAGCGGCAACCACATATCCCACATTTCTATCATCTCTCGGAACTCATCCACCGTCTCCGCTCGACCAGCAGATGTTGACGATACCCGTCTCTCTCCAGTCTCGTTCACTTGCCTGCGAATTGATGCTCTGATGTCACCTGCGAGCGTGCGTGTATTGAACATGTCGGACGACATAAGGAAGTCAAACGGTAGGAAATACCTGTTGCCTGCGTACTGAATGCGCTCGTACAGCTTCGCATTCATGTCCTGCACCCAGTCGTCAAAGTCGATGATGTCTGCGAACGCTTGGCCTGCGTCGTGCAGGAACCCGTTGATTTCCGCCTGCGCCCCTTCGGTTATCCCAACCTTCATGTGTGAGTCCAGGAACATCGCCTCGGACACCCAATCCTGCTTGGTCTGCCCGAAGTTGATTTCCTTGAGTAGATGGTTGTGGTCAGCCTCGAAATCCAGGGCTTCGGACTTCAGGCTTTGGTGAGGCGTGCTAATCAGTGATTGAGACGTACCGCCCGCAATCTGACGTGTGTAGGTGTTGTGGGACAGCTCAATGATATTTACAGGTACTTTGTCAGCCGCTCCACTGTCGGAGTAGTTCACGCCCACGAACTGACGGATGAACGCAAGGCGATGTTGACGGAATGACCTGAGTTTGAGGCGTGAGTGTTCTGCCGCCTGGCTCAGCCGCTTCATATGCCTTGGGTCTAGTGGGTTTGTCTGCTTAGCCATGTTTTTTATTCGCTATCTTGAAAGATTTGCCTAATCAATATCTCTTTTCGGTTCTGCTCGGCAATGAATCGCCTAACCTCCTGATGTTCCCTAAATAGAGCGTAAATGATCTGTCCGCGCTTATTGCTCCTTGAGATACGGCGACAAGCGGCCCAAGGCAGTCTCCCATTCTGAATCCTTTGCTCCACCCAATAATACTGCGTCTTACTCATTATTCACCATGCAAGTTGTGCTCGTTTGGCTTCCTCAGCTAATCCCCGTCTCCAAGCAAATGAGCCGACTGGAATCTCAGGTTCCTCAAACTCAAGCGGGGCTGTGTTCTCGCTCATGCCTTTCCAGCATAGGGCACTGGAGGTCGGCCTGTCGCCGTGGTTCTCTCTGGCCCCTGATTCATCGTCCGTGTTTACCGCCCCAGAGTGAATCACCCAGCCTGCACTGAAGACATAATGTCGGCACTCTTCCAGTTCTGCCCTGGACTTTACGTGGTATTTGACATCAATCAACGCCCTTCGATACGCACCCAGTAATGAGTTCTTCGTATTCTTCGTCGGCCACCAGCCAGGAACCTGAGTCACCGTCTTGGTCAGTTGGTCCTCTTGGCGACGGTAGTAGATGTCCCGATAGCCGAGGTCGAGCACTCGGTCACGAAACTCCATACCTGGTCCCGGCGCTTCCCAGATGAGATATGCTCCGCGTCCATCTGGTCCCTTGAGCCACTTACATAGTGCGACTGCGTAGACAGCCAGAGCACTGGGAGAGATTCGTGGACATGCAAATTGACCGACTTGTTCATTTGTTTTTTCATCTCCAATAGTCAAACAACTGTTTGTGGCACCCATGCCTGCTGAGATATCCGCTCCAATGACGAAACTCCGGTCATTCGGCGGAAAGCCTTGGGCATCGAGGTTCATCCAGAGTTTCAGGAATCCGTGACTGTTCTCGACGAACCCCCGTGGTTCAGCGGAATCAATGTCGTGGTCCAGGTCGCCCTGCAAATACGGCGGCATGGTCCGCTTGATGAGTTCGTCAATTTGCTGCGTCTCGAAGTATTGGAAGTCGGAACCGAGGTAGTCGATATCCAACTCTTGCGAGATTTCCATCGGGTGGTCAGCACGAGCACAGGCTTTGTCGTAGAACGGCGATCTGTACTTTCCATTCTTCAGGAATTCGCCGTGTGTGTAGAACTCATAACCAGGGTGCTCATCGTGCCACTTCTGGTCGATGATCTCTACCTTACCATTCGTAACCTTGTACAGACCAGCACCCTTTGTCGGATGTATCGACCAGTGAAGATTGATGACCTTGAACTTAGGATTGTGAGCGATGTCGTAGGCTTTGTTAGCAGAACCTTCTGGTGTAAAGACAAATATCCGACTATCCGTTACATCCCTTGTACCACTGAAGATTTTTCGCTGGTTGTCCATCTTGGAGAACTCGTCAATGAACAACGCTCTTTTACGGTCTGCGACACCCGCGAATTCGTTTGTTGATTCTCCACCTAACGTAGATTTGTTGTCTACGTTCTCCTTGAGCATTTTCATGCGTCTAATGTTTGGGAGAAGCCATTTAGGTTGATGGTCGTGTATGAAATCTATCTTGCTGAACAACTCCTTAGGATCGCCACGTTTATCAACCAACTCCTCTTTTCTCGATAACAGCAAAAACGTCATTCGCTCATGGAAGTGCCATAACCATTCCTTTGGAGTAAGGACAGACCATGTAACACCCATATCTCGACTCTTGGGCGCTACAAGATCATGGGCGGTTTTGGGGTTAGGCCAACCAATCGCATCAAGCACTTCAAGAATGAAATCGTCCTGATAGTCGTAAGTGATGAACGGAATCACTTGAGAAGTGCGAGGCTCAAACAAGTAGCAAAACGTGTTGATGTAGAAAAGGCAGGACTTAGCACAGGCACACCACAGGTCTTGACGTGCTGACTCATCCGTAGCGGCAGTGCGAAGTAGCTCTATCCGAAACTTCAGATTCTCAACAGGGTCTTTCGGTACGATCCGGTACAAGTCGTCCATGACTTGAATCGTTCGGTCTCCTACAAAGTATTCTCAGCCATCCTCGCCAAGATACGTTCCGCTAACTCGACCTCCTTGGAACCGTCGTCGGAGTAACGAGCTTGGTTATCCAATTCCTTCGTACTGGGCATCAGTCTCGACAGCAGGCTCTTGATGAACTCTGATTTGTTCGTAGGAGCTTCGCGTACCCACACTAACAGATTCCACGCCGTACCACTTGGCGCGCCCTTAATGGTTGCTCGGAGATTACCAATGTTCTCGGCGACCCAAGCAACACTCCGATCCAGCGCACACCCCGTCTCTGACTTGACCAGTTTGTCCAACTCTACGATCGCATCCTCTTCCGACATATCCACAGGAGCCTGCCACTTAGGGTCGGCAATCATGTACGCCATTGCTTCATCAACAGACATACCCTCTTCGTCCATGAGTCGTTCCGACTCGATTCGAGTCTCCTGATAACGATCTTGCTCAGCAATGCTTTGCATCCACGCAGCTTTTCCAACTAGACACACAGTACCCATTTTATGATCTCACTGTTGGTGAGCGTTTATTCCGCCTGAACGCAGCCACACGACACCGCTGAGAGCAATACTTCTTGGCTCTACGCCTACCGTCTTTGACTCTTATACGACGGTTGCAGTTGAGACAGTGTTGTTCAGTCACCGTTGGCATCATCTCTGCTCACTCAAATAAGGGAAGCTGTCCAGGACAGCACTCTCTCGCTTGGACAACGGCCTTGCCCGTAACTGGCGCACGCCTTGTATGCCCCATGCAGCGAACTGGACATGACACTCATGCACCCTGACCCGAGCATGGGGTTGTTCGTGCCAGCCTCGGCAGACGGGGCAGTGGATTGGAAGCCAGTCAGACATGGTAAATCTGTAACGCCATCAAGCGGAGAAGTCAAATAGGTGGTACAATGGGGGTGATGGACGAGCCTGAGCATACGACGGTGATAGCGTATATTGAGTCAACCCGTCGGCTGTACTGGGTTGACGGACAGTGGGTTTGCTGGGATGGTTCAACACCACCTGACGACTGGGAACTTCCGCCTGCCCCGGAGTCCAAGCCATGACAGACCAGCCAACATTCCGCGGTGTACCGATTAAGTGGGTGGACTCACTTGAGAATGGACCGTCACAAACCTTTTTCATGAAAGACCCCGCTGATATGACCAACGATCAACGTCGTCTTGTTGCTTGGCTCATTGGGTCTGGTCCGTATCCTGGCAGAGACATCGTCGCTGGTACCGAATCGAGGGAGCCATGACAGAACTCACTGACGCAAGAATGGAAAGGGTAAAGCAGGATATTGCGACCATCAATGCTGCTAAGGACCACGATGTAGTGCGTGTGTCCAGAGACACCATCAACAACGCCCAAATGTGGGGCGGTATTGTTGAGTTCATCAACAAGCGGAAAGAGGAGATGTACGATGGAATTGTTGAGCAGTGGCACGAGGACATGGACCGTGCCTACGAAGCTCAGCCAGAGTCGCTGAAGAAGCAAATGCGGGCTGCTCGTACCAGAGGCGAGCAGCGTTCGGACGCCATGTGGGCTCATGGCGGTGAACAAGTAGAACGGACCATCTGGCGTGCCCCACCAGACGTAACAGCGTGGGGAGATGATGATCCGTTGTTCAAGCAAACGTGGAGTCCGATAGACCGAAATCGAATTATGACCATCAGGCAGCGACTTGTTGACAGAGCCAAGCTGAAAAAAGTGTTCAACGAGGCAATCTGGCGTGGGGCTGTCATCTTGTGGAAGCCGAGTCTGGAGAAGATTCGGCCAAGGCCAGACGCGGTAACGCACATCTGCGTTCTTATGTCGAATGTGTGGGGCGAGAACCCACCGTATATCGAAGTTGTCAGCCACACTGCGTCAGGAAAGTGCTATGACCCGCCAGAAGCCCTCGATTACGTCTACTCCATCAAACCCGTCTGGGAGCTGTGAGATGAGTAAATCAGCCTACTGGCCAACTGAATATGTTGCGTACGTCGAGCAGGCGGACCCACGCTGGAGATTCTGCACCCCACGTAGAATCCGCTTCTTTGCCCACTGGCTCTGGTTCGGCTATGTGTTTTTCCCCATGTCAGAATGGTCACGCTGGAGAGGCCCGCCCCCATGCCGCATCGCTAGACTGTGGAGACGACCGTGAACGAACAGAAATGGCGAAACGCCGAAGTGAACGACGTGGAACTCATCGCCAAGTTCAAGAAGTTCCGCGACGCGACAAAGGTCTACATCGGCCCAACAATCCCAGGAAAGTCCTTCTGGTGCTCCAGAGACGAACTCCTCAAACGCATACAAGAGCCACCCATGACAGATAAACCGCAAGTTATCCCAGACCCCGAAATCGTCTGGACGTACAAGCCACCCACCCCAAGCCACGACTCAAGGCCCAAACGACTCGTGAGGTGCTGGCGAATGAGCATGGACGACAAAACGTCCCCACTCTACGGCAAAGTGCAGATGCACTACATCTACGAGATAGGACTACCAGACGCCACAGGCCAGCCAGCGTGGGTAAAGGCCAACATAGATCTGCTGCCCAACGCTTTCTTTGACGACCTCTGCCCACCCCCAAGACAACAGGCATGACCCACCACTGCCCCAAATGCGGTAGCACCAAAGTCTGGGTCGGCGAGATTGTTCTCTCCTGCCGAGACTGTGGCTGGAACCACAATAACGACAAGCCATGTGGAATCTGTGGTGAACCGTCTGTGTCAGCGTCCAGTGGATTTGATGACCCTGTCATGCACTACCGATGTGAAGAACACCCGACAGAGATGATGACTGACCTAACAAAGCAGATAAGAGACAGTGCAATCCAGCAAATGTTCAGAAACGGCGGCTGAGCGGAGAGAACAGACATGAGCGACCATTGTCCCAAATGTAACAGTGCAAACTCATATATCGGGATGGATGTCCTGATCTGTGAGAACTGTGGCTGGATGAGTCACAAGGTAATTATGGCGAGGACCGAGTCGGAACTGAACACCCTTATGGCCACAAAGGTAATGAATTGGGTCGAGGTAAATCCTCGTGATAGCGCCGCCTTCTGGCGTCCAGACAACCCGTTCTGCACCGTCAATGAGTATATGGCCCCGCTCAGTTGGTCGCCAGCCTCAGATATGACGGCAGTTGGAGATGTCATCAAACAGATGAAGGACGACGGCTACCAGCTTGAATTGCGGACCTATGATGACACTAAGCTAAATCAATCAGGCGTATCTACGGGATGTCGCTTTCTCACTCACGATGAAGCATTCAAGGTGTGGGCGTTGCGCCGTGAGTGGCACCCAGCAGATGATGAAGGATCAGGAAGGGGAAATACCATCCCGCTCGCCCTCTGCCGTGCAGCCCTGGTAGCTGTGCTGAACGTAACTCCTGTGGATAAGGCCGACTTACAGTCAACTGGGACGTGAAGGGTCCCACGTGGAACATAGAGGACAACAGACATGAACTGCCCCAGATGTGACAAAGAAATGTGCCTGACTGGTGAATCTGGCTTCTATCTCAGCTCAAATAACAGATGGTGGAAAACCAAAGACTACTGGTGTGATGACTGTAGGGGCGAAGTGGAAACCACATACCCATCAAAGGCCGTAGAACACGAGGCTACGGCTTCGGCGACGTAACACAGAGGGCAGGAGTCGAACCTGCTGCGTGGCTTCGGTGCTCGCCACAGGCCACTCCAACCTTTTAGACCCAATCGCCTTTAGCCATGTGCGTGTGCTCTCCTGTGCTGCTACCAGGGGTTTAAAACCCCAAGTGCGGCACTCCACGCTGCCTCTGCAATGTCGATCATCGGGAACGTACCTGAACTCCCCCAATATGACGAGACCAAACCATTCCGTGCGGAGTTCGTTGAATAACGACACCGTTATCTGCCAAGAAGTCCTCTAGCAGTTGTTCCGTTGGATCGCAGCCCTCACCCTCGACATGGTACAGTTCCATCCCCTTGATCGCCCACTCAATCTGCTTCACCGTCAAACTCATATATCAAAGCCTCTCAATTATCCAAAGCAGAGGGCTGGTCCTGCCCCAGCTAGCGCTTCACCAATCATAGTTCACGCTTTTTGGGTTGATGGCTCGGTTAGGGGTCACAGATTGGGTCCCGCCTATGGCCTGCTGGTCACGTCCAGACATCTAGCACCATCGTCCCGTATGTCATATAGCCACGCTGCCTCTGCATCAACAGTATAGCATGTCGGTAACGTAACGACAAGCGGCGTGTCTATGCGCAGGGGGTCCACCCCTCCCTACGCCCACGCGCCCGGGGGGCCTGGCAAACATCTCGGACGACCGTTTCCCACGCGCGGGAAAAACTACGCAAGGCGCACACGCACACGCGAGCTAAGGCACGCCTCAGTACGCACGCATGACGCTGGCCGAGCGGACAGTGTGCCCCACACGCGCCTGTATGCGTTAATGGTGGCGCGTGTCACCCACCGGTGGGGCAACCGCATTCTGAGCGCGTGAGGCGGGATAAACAGGCGAAGTAGGCACCAGTCATACACTTGGTAGGCTGGTTTAAGGGTAGTTGAGGTGGTGGGTGCGACCCCACCCTACTCCATCCATTCATCCTCATCAACGGTTCATCCGTATATCCAGATGAATAGACAGCCACACACTGCTCACATGTCTCATTATAATACACCTTCTCTCACGTTTATACTTGACATAGACGATAGAGGCTGTAGTGTGCCTGTGGATAGTCAATACAACCCTTTGGAGGCTCAGATCATGCGAGCGAAACAAACAGAACACGGTACGACGGTCTGGTTATCAGCCAATGATACTTACGATTGGGCCCACAAGCCTGGCGCAGCATGGACGTGCAGCACATTGTCCAACAAGCGATTGGTAGTGGTGTTTGAGGCTAACGGCGATCTAGTAGACCTGAGCGTCAATGGCCAAACGACGAATCACCGAGGGTACAACGCCGACGCTGGTATCGACGGTCATGAGTTCACCGCTTGCCTATCCGACCACTTGCGCGATAAGTTCGGACCCGACCACCCAGCTATCCGCTGATCCCCCTGGCCAGCGCTCAGCGGCGCTGGTCGGCTTTCAACCCTAACTATTGGAGGCTGCCACAATGCAACGCATCAAAGTCATTATCGGCTATTCAGCATTAGCCCGATATCACGTCAACGTCGGCCATAAGCCGATCGGCTACATCCCGCGACAGCCGATCCGATCACCGTATTGCTCTGGTCCGTCGCATGTAGTCTGGAGCTGTAGCGGCCAGCCCATCATCATCATTGAAACGAAACACCGCCGATACGAGGTATTCGCAGTCCCTCAATCGATGATCGAACCGAACGAGGATCACATTCTCGCCGCGATGTCCTGACTCCCCCCGCCGATGCCCAGCGGTATCGGCTGGCATTGTTCTACAACCCTGAATTGGAGGTATACACGATGAAAACGACAAATTCATGCGGATCGTTTATTGTGCTGGTGCATAAGCAAGGCCACAAACAGGCATTTGTTGATTACGTGTTTGCGACAGAGGAAGAGGCTTTAGAACGGGCCAAGTGGCACACTCGGCAAACGGGGCACCAAGCAGTTGCCTTGTCTGTTCAATTAGGTTTCGCTGCACCGGACCTGCTGAAAGCGCTGGAATGTTATATGTCTGGCCATCCGTGCTCATCACAGGAGCAAGAGCCAGACACACCAACAAACTGCCCAACTCTATTAGCTGCCCGCACCGCCATCGCCCTGGCCCAAGGTACGTGTTCACAGGGGCACGACTGGGATGAACCCACTTGTCCAGAGTGTATGGCCATCGCCAAGGCCCAAGGGGGTGCAGCGTGAGCACCCCTCGGATACTAGAATCATTCGGGTATCACCGATTGGAAGTGGTCTGCATTGACGGCAGGCCGCTCTATCGGGTCATTCGTCGAATCTGGGGTAAGCGTGAAATGCCAGTGTGGAGCGGCATTAGCCGGGAAATGGCTGATAGGCAGTTTGCAGATTTCACACGAGCAGAACGTGCCCAACAACAATAACCCCCTCCCCCATCGCCTCCCCGCGCTGGGGCGGATTGAATATCATCAACCCTTGTAGGAGTTCAAGCCATGAGCACGACGGAAACGAAAGCCAAGAGGACGCCAGGGCCGTGGTTGGTAACGGGCGAAAACCTGCAAGGCCGCTTCTTCGTTATCTGCGACAACAGTGCTGCGCCGCCTCTATTGCTGGTGAGATATAGCGACAACCCGCTTGCAACACGCGACAAAGCCGAAGCCAACGCAGCTTTCATCGTCCACGCCTGCAACCTCCATGATGAGCTGGTGGCAGGATTCAAGTATATCGCAAACGATGGCGCATTGACGCTTAATGAGATACGAGACATTGCTGACGCCCTCCTCTCCCGCTGCCAACAAACCTAATTTGCCTGCCTCCGTGGTGCGCGTCGTATCCCCTACGGCGCAGTACCGCTCAGTGTAGGGTTGGCCCGTTCTGGCTTCCGTCGAGGTCAGGGCGGGTTTTTACCTGTTACGCCATCACGACTTACCATTATCTTCTACTTTATCTCACCTTTACCCTTGACAACAGTCGAGAGGTGGGTAAGGTAGATACGAGACAACAACATGAGTGAACAGACAGAAACCGACAAAAGACTCGAAGTGCTCGAAAAGGCATTGGCTGCTGTTCGGATGTCGTATGAAGACGAGCGGAGAGTACAAGACGAAGCGGCTGCAAACATTGATAGCTCGTGGCATTACTCGTGGCACTGGGACAGAACTGATGTCGGCAGTCTCACTTACAAGGGTTGGCAACAAGCTCTTGATGACGGAATGAAGCTGTTTGAGGAATTGTCGGCCCGTATCGAGCGCGTACGCAGCACCGTCGTACGGGTCCGCAACGTCGTTGGCCGAAACACACTACAGCATGAATATGATGAACTTGTCAATTCACTACCTGAGCCACAACCTGCCGAGTCCCAGCCATGAGCAATTCCCTCGCCCAGAACCTAACCCACGCTAGAACGCACTACAAGCGGCCAGACGGCCTCTGTGGGCTCACCCAGGAAGCACTGGCCGAGAAGGCGGGCGTGAAGCCAAACGCCGTGTCGGGCATTGAGACGGGCCTGGTGACGTATCCCAGAGCGTTGACCCTGGCTCGGCTGGCTACGGCCCTAGATACGACGGTTGAGGCGTTGACGGGTGAAGCTGAGGCCGTGCCTGAGACTGACTAACCCCCGCAAGGAGATTCCAGATGGAACTCACACAGAAGAATAAAGAGCATATTGACGCCATGAGCCTAGAAGGTTTGCTGCGTCATAACCGGTTCGCGCCTGTGGGCGACCCGTGGTTTCTGGACGAAACGGGTAAATACTGGCTGGAACGGATGAATGAACTTCGTGCAGCGCCGGGTGGGCAAGATCAGTGGGTCGCTGCGAGTAAGTCAATCGGTTGGTGACCCCGCCTAGCCCTCCCCCTCTCACCCCCGAGGCAAGCCATGAGCGAACAGAACGACAAAATGAAATTCATCGACGAGTACGTTTGTGATGCGCTGAACCTAGGCGGCGGTCGCACCCCCGATGAACTCTACGACGATGCAGCGGCTGAATGGGAAGGTTCCAAGACTGATGCGGCGTATGAGTCACAGCGTGATCGGGAAATGAGCGAGCCAATGACCCCTGGCACCCGCATTAAAGTCCGTTGCCATTACTACAAATGTTCCTCTGAAAGCATCCTCGACGAGTTGATTCACAAGGCAGTTGGCCGTGTTTCAGACTTCTCTGGATTTGATACGAAGAGTGGGAAGCGTGTACTCGGCTGGTCCTGCAAAGACGAAGCCGAAGCTACTGAACTCCGCAAGCGTTTGGCGTCCTGCCCAGAGGTGACGGTGACATGACCGCTACCCCCGAGCAAATCGCTTCTCTGAAAATGCAGCTTGAGACGGCAAAGTTTCGCCTCATGGGCGGGCCAGATTCCACGAACACCGCTGTTGATCTGACGCCAACGCTTGAGGAAACGATGTTCTATGTCGAAATGAACTACGGACGATTGATGCGGAGGCTTGCAGAAGATGACTGACACCCCCAAGCAAGCAGAGCAGCAAGAGCAGCGAACCAAACTGTTCCTGGTGGATCGTTCTGGTCGCATCATGTCTGCAAACGGGCTGAGC
>SDBU01001466.1_pt1 | contig 33623 bp, 21 predicted proteins | sample 2277071 | NCBI WGS metagenome assembly SDBU01 (sample SAMN10397929, study PRJNA504765) | marine sediment metagenome | isolation source: marine sediment core GS08_GC12, 126 cmbsf | place: Arctic Ocean: Gakkel Ridge, Loki's castle | collected 2008 | reverse complement strand
CTGACCCGGTTCGAAAAGCTGGCGGTGAACTATCTCGCCATGATCAAAATCGCTATGATCGAACGACTGCTCAGAATCGGGTTGTCAGACAGAGCCTAGGCCGATCAGTCCTTCGGCAGGAGTGTCAATGTGGAGTACCTGCCAATGTCTCGAGCGCTCTACGGGGGCAGAGCAAGAACTGTTTTTGCGTTCGGCGCGAATAATGGCTGATAACGAACGGGAGGGTCCGACATGGGCGTACAGGAACTCCGGCGTCCGTCGTGCGGATAGCGGCCTTTCCAGATGCCCTGCGGGTTTACCTGTTGTGCAGCCATCGGTCGGGGGTTAGGCTCCGGCCTGCAATGTTAGCGGCGCGGTGTTCTTGGCGGCATATATCTGGAGACCATACGATGTTGGAACGGAATGCACACAGTAAACCAGCGGGCGCGGGATTGTCTGGGATCATCCTGGTTGTCGGTTCCTTGTTGCTGATGACGGGATGTCCGGTACCGGTGGGTCCAAGCGGCAACGGCAACGAGAATGACAACGTTGCCGCGGCGCGGACCTATGTGGGCACGGATAAATGCCTCACCTGCCACGGGGCAGCGATGGTGACCGGGACGGACATGAGCACGTTCCTCAACTCCGGCCATCCCTACAAGCTCAACAAGGTGGATGGTGAGATGCCCACCTATCCGTTTAGCACGATCGAGGGCGCCCTCGAGATAATGGGCGATGACGACGAGCCCACCGACGACGGGGCCACCCCCGACCCCATTGCCGGCGGCACGGACAACACCTTGAGTACGCCGCCAAGCTACGCCGACGTCTCCTACGTGATTGGCGGGTACGGGTGGAAGGCCCGGTGGATCGACGCGGACGGTTACATCGTCACCGGCAGTGCCGTGCAGTACAACCTCGAGACCGAGACAATGTCAGCCTATCACAACAACGAGACCGACAAGGTGTACAACTGCGGGAACTGCCACGCGACCGGGTGGAAGGCCTATACTTCCGAGGACGCCGACGACCGCAACCTGAACCGCCAGGACGATCTGCCCGGGATGGCGGGGACGTTTGCGGCCCCGGGGGTTCAGTGCGAGGCTTGCCACGGAGCGGGGTCGGCCCATGTGGAATCACAGAGCCCCGACGACATAACCAGGGTGGCTTCGCCACGTACGACCGAGCAGTTTCTGGCGGAGGACATGGCGTATGGCGCCCCCGTGGCCTGCAGCGACTGCCACACCCGCAACGGCGAGAAGGACTACCCGACTTATGTCGGCGGGCCTGGCTTGATTCAGGCGAGCGGCGGGTTGATTCGCCACCACGAGCAGTACGACGAGATGATCGGCATCAACCCCGACGACGTTGACGCCGGCCCGACGGGTCCTCACGCAACGTCTGCGTGCACCCAGTGCCATAACCCGCACACCACGACGCGATACATGGATGTCAGCGGCGATCCACCGGGTATGGATGTAGCCTGCACCGACTGCCACAACGAGGGTGGTAGCGGCGACAAGGACTACGCGATCACCTCCGGAGGAATGCAGGATCTGGCCTGCATCGACTGCCACATGCCCTTGCTGGCCAAGTCGGCCATCAAACATGATGCCGTCGGCACCGGACCGGCCACGGGTGACATCAAGTCGCACATTTTCAGGATCGACCTCTCGGCGGACGCCCAGTTCACCAACGACGGGGCGTACGCCTATCCCTGGATTACTCCCGAGTTCGCCTGCAAGACCTGCCACAACGGTGAGGACGCGATGGACTTTGAGGTTTCGTTCTTGTCGAGCCAGACGATTCACGACTAGCCGCGAGATTGCCGACGCGCGACCCGATGTCGACCGTGCGGCCCCGGGGGAGCCTGCCTCCCCGAAGCAAGTGTCGCTAGACTCAGAGGACCGCCTTACGCCCGCACAGCAGGAAACCGGGGTGGGGGCCGTAGGAGAGGTTTGACAACCCGAGGTTTCCTTGTACAATCGCCCGCTGGCGTGGTGCCTCGGGAGGTTTCTGGTCTTCTGAGGAGGTTTGTAATTTCGCGGCGTTTCCCCTATCAGGGAAGTGGTTTTGTGGTGTTGTGTTTGTGCGTCGGCTTGCCGCGCGGGGAACCGCGGATGCCCGTGGGGACTGCAACTCGTGGGAGTCTGTGCACCAGATACACCGGTTACCGGGTGAAGGTATGCCCGTGCTCATCTTAACAGTCGAAACAGTAAGGAGACTAAACAGTGATGGACACATTATGTAAGTGGCGATCAATGCCCTTGTGGGCGATGGCGTGTGTGCTAGCCGTGGGCACGCTCCCCTTTGTGGTCGGTTGCCCGGGGGTCATTCCCGGCGGCGGAACGGGAGAGCAGGGCCCTCCCGGCGAGCAAGGGCCTGCGGGCGAGCAGGGGCCTGCGGGTGATCCCGGATCGGCCGGATCGGCCGGATCGGCAGGCGAGGACGGCTTGGGCGTGGAGATTACCAACTTCCATGGCACCGAGATGTTGCTCTCGACCGGGGAATTCGAGGAAGCAGGCAAGTTCTTCGCAATTGCCGAGATCACTTCAGCGACCGCGGATGAAGACGGCACCGTGACCGTGGAGTTTACGGTTGCGGACGACGAAGAAAACCCGGTTGTCGGTGTCACCGGCGTCGATTTCAACATCGTCGCGCTTGCCCCGGCGGGGGACGGTGAAAGCTACAACAAGTGGGTCCCCTATATCTATCGCACGCAGACGGTGGAAGGCTCCGCTGACGGCGACTGGCCCAATCCTGATGGGACCACCGCTTACCAGGGGTACCGCGAAAACGACGGCACATTCACCGACAACGGTGACGGATCGTACTCGTACGTGTTCGCGACCGACATCTCAAGCGTCGATGTCGACGGGACCCCGATCACTTACGATCGAAGCCTTACCCACCGCGTTAACGTCGAGATGGGTGGGCACGCCGGTGCTACGGCGGAGGCGTTATTCGACTTTGTTCCTGACGGATCGGACGTTACCGAGACCAGAAACATTGTGGAGACCGCCGCGTGCACAGCCTGCCACGGCGTGGACTTCCATGGCCATGGCGGCGATCGACTCACTGTGGAAGGCTGCGTTACCTGCCACCTGCCGGGCAACTGGGATCCTCACGGCGGTGAAACCATCGACATGGCACCCATGATCCACAAGATCCACGCCGGCCATGAGGTCGCCAGCATTTCCGGCCCCGACGGCGTGGTGTGGGACGACCCCGGCACCGCGGAGGACGAGTCGGCCGACAACGGCGAGTACGCCATCTGGGGCTACCGCGATAACAAGCATGAGTGGTGGGAGGTGGGCTTCCCGGCAGTCATTCGGAACTGCACCAAGTGCCATCAGGGCTCGGGCGAGGACGTGGACAACTGGAAAGAGGTACCCTCGCGAGCGGTCTGCGGCTCCTGTCACGACACGGTGGACTTTGCGACCGGTACCAACCACGCCGGCGGCCCGCAGGCCAACGATGACACTTGTACGGTCTGCCATGCTGCAACCGGAACCGGCGGGATCGCCCCTTCGGTTACCGAGGCGCACGACTGGACAACCGAGGATATCCGCAACATACCGGAGTTTGAGGTCGATCTCTCGGTCTCCACTCCTGCGAACGGCACGCACTTCGTGGCCGGCGAGAGCCCGGTAGTCACAGTAATTCTCACGGACGTCGAAACTGGCAGCGTGATCGATCACACGACGGTTATCCATGATGACGAAGATGACGGTTGCGTGGAAGATGACTGTCCGAAGGGGGACGGCTTGTTCGACCACGCCTACCTCTTCGTTCACGGACCTCGTGCGAAGCGTAATCCGGTGCTAACCACCACGGCGCGCGTTGAAGTCGTAAGCGACGGCACCGGGCCGTTCGACATCAGCGCCGAGGACGCGACCCTGGAACTCACCGTGGATGGTGGGATGGACCTGCTCGAGAAGGATGTTGCCGGTCGAAGCGCCGAGACTACTTCCGCCTCGATCAGCGTGGCGGTTGAGGACGGGACCTTCGCCGACCCCACGGCAGCGACGGCTACGGAGATCGTGGACTGGCTCAACGCAGACGCAGCGTTTTCCGCCCGGGCTATCGCTTATCTCGAAAACGCCGCCGTGGCCGTTCGCAGCAGGAACCTCGGCAACTTCTTCGCCCTCCAGTTGGGGGACAGCGCTGTGACCACCGCAGTGTTTGCGGATGACACCGAGGTGAAAACGGTCGGCGGCTACTACCCGAACAACGCCATCTATCAGCACGAAGACCCTGCTGACGACGATCCAAAGGCCGCCTGGTCGACCGGAGCGATCACCTACACCCTCGATCCGGTTGACGACCTGGAGCCCGGCACGTACGTCGCCTCCGTGGAAATTGCGGACATCGGCCGGATTGACGGCAGCAACTATAAGACTCCCTCGGTGGCCAAGACGACCTTCCAGGTGGGCATGGCCGACGAGGAGCCGGCGGTGTCCCGCGACTGTGGCTCATGCCACTGGGGCCCTGAAGGAACCGGGTTCATCCTCGACTTCGCTCGCCACTACAAGATCTTCGACGACACGGCCGTGGATCAGTGTGGTGCCTGCCACGACTACCAGCCCCGTGACCCCGCCGGCACCTGGGAGGGCGCCAGGCCCATCTCCAAGCGGGTTCACGCGGTCCACTTCGGTTCGAGCCTGACTTTCCCCAACACGACCGTCGACTACAACGCCGACCCCATGACCGGAAGAAGCTGGGACATCACCTTCCCGCAGGATGTGCGTTACTGCGAGGCCTGCCACCCCGCCGAGACCAGCAGTGGAACCTGGGCGACCGAGCCCGCCCGAATCCCCTGCAGCGGCTGTCATGACCACGAAGCGGCCACGGCGCACATGAACCTTATGACGTGGGATCCGACCCCGGAGGATCCTTTCAGTGGCGATGAGGAGGAATCCTGCAAGGTCTGCCACAGCTCAGATGGCTGAGCCGCCAGACGTGGCAACGGACAACTGATCGTCAGCCAAGTGGAACGACGGGGAAGGCGGACTCTCTCGGAGCCGCCTTCCCCCTTTTCTTGGGCCGTAAGCGTATTCGCTTGTCAGGAAGGTATAGCCATGTCCAGAACTTCACACTTGCTGCTGTTACTGCTCGCCACGATGGCCTTTGGGCCCGCCCTCGCGAGCGGCCGGGATCAGCCCACCTCGACCGCAAAGCAGGCCGCGGGCACGCGAGAGCAACCGTCTGAGTCAACCAAGGACGTTCTCGTTACGGTCAACGGCACTCCGATCGGCGAAGCGGACGTTCGCTTCGCGCTTGGCAGCGGTGGCCACAATGAGGACGTTCCTTCGGAGCACATAACAAACATTCTCGAGGTCATCATTCGGCGGGAGCTCATTTGCCAAAGGGCGGTCGAACTCGGCCTGGACGCTAGCCCCAAATATCAGGAAAAGCTGCGCCGAATGGAGGCACAGATCAATGCGTTCAAGAGGAAAGAACTCTCAGAGCTGTTCTTGCGGGAAATCGCCGGAAGGGCGCTAGTCTCTGAAGCAGAGGCTAAGAAACACTTCGCGGAAAACGCCGCACGGATCCGCAGCGAGCTCCACGTGTGGCAGATCCTGCTCAGAAAGGAGGGCTTGATCGAGCAAGCCCTGAACGATATCGAGCATGGAGCATCCTTTGAGGACGTAGCCGGGAGACAATTCCCGAAGTTGCCCAAGACGGCTGGGGCCCCCTGGGATTTGGGGTACTTGAGGTGGAAACAGGTGCCGAAGGCATGGCAAAGCGTCGTCCATGATCTAAAGAAGGGTGAAGTGAGTGGGGTCATTCCGGGCCCGAACAACCGATTCTGGATCATCAAGCTCATCGACAAGCGCGAAAACCCGGAGGTCACCTTCGAGAGCATCAAGCCAACCATCATGGAGGTCTTGAGAAGCGCAAGGATCCAGGAGCTTCGCGAGAAGACCGACCGGGATCTTCGGGCCAAGGCAAGCATCGTGTACTTGAAACGTCCGGTTGAGGCGTCCCAAGAGTAGGAGCAGCTCATCACCCCAGCATGCGTTGAGCAGAGGTGCAGACGGGCCGGATCTTCGTCAACCCCCCCCCCCCCACTCATCGCCGGGCTCACCGTGACCGACGACGCGGGCAACGGGGGCCGTCTGCAAGACCTGGCACGACGGTGAGGACGCGGTAGGCTTTCACGTTTCGTTCTTGTCGGATCAGACGATTCACGACAAGCCGGCTGGCGTGTCTGGTTCCTTGGCGAACGATCGCGACGTTGCCTGCCGGGCGGACGAGAACACATACCCTAGAAACCTTGGTTTTCTTGGGGTCTCTTTTGTTGTGCAGATGAGAACACATACCCCAGGGGAACTTGGTTTTTCTGGGGTCTCCTTCGTTTTGCAGATGAGAACACATACCCCAGGGGAACGTAGTTGTCCTGAGGTTTCTTTCGTTTTGCAATTGCGTGGTGCCGGAAGTGCTAGCACAACGCTTACGCCGTCTGTATTACTCGCCTTGGGGCTGCGCGGCGGAAGATACCGATAAGGTCTGTGGGGCTGTTACTCCGGGGTGGACCGGCGCGAGAGGTGTTTAGGTGCGCTGCGTGCCAACTAGAGCGGTTTCCGTTTGTGCGTAGCGCCCCCCAGGGGGCCGTAGACATCCGCTTGTCGTTCCCTCATGACCCCGCCACACGAAAGCGGAGTCCAACCTAGCCAACGGAGATCATCTGGTTCTCTCTTGACGAAGCGCCACTGAGCGTCTATCGACTAGTGCTCGTACTAGCGCGGTGTACATGGATTGTCTTTTCTCTGGAGATCTACACATGAAATGCGGGAAGGGTGAGTATCGATCGACGTGGGTCTGGTTTGTGGCCCTGTTCCTTTCTTTCGGCTCTTTGACTCTGATTGCCGGATGTCCTTTGGCACCAGGACCAAGCGGCAACGAGAACGTCAACGACAATGTGGGTGACACCGGCACTCTGGGCGGCACGGTCACCAACAGCTTGACCGGCTCCGGCATCTCCGGTGCCACGATCGCCCTCGACCCGGAGGTTGAGGGCGTGGACACGACCACGGGTGAGGACGGAACCTATTCGGCGGAGGTTCCCGCTGGAGACTACGCCTTGACCTTTGAGGCGGACGATTTCGAGTCTCAAACCGGGACGGTGAGTGTCGTCGCCGGGGAGACGGCTACGGTAGACGTGGGCCTTTCGCCCGTCGCGGGAGTGGTTCTGAGCACGAGCGTGGACGGCGATGCGGCTCCGGGTAGTTCCGTAAGTGCCACGGTCAGCGTCGAGATCCTGGACGGCTCCACGATCGAGAGTTACTCCTGGGCGCAGTCCCCCGGATTGCCTGCGACGATCGCCGGGGCCGCCACCGATACGGTTACGGTGACCCTCCCGGACACGGACGCCTATAAGGCCGAGCTGCTGTCCCTCCTTGTCGAGCCGGCGATCGGCGAGGATGACCTTCCGCCCTACGTGCAATTGCCCGAAGGTGAGTTCCCCGGCGGGCTTCAGGACCGGTTCCAGGTCGTGGGCCTGGACCCCTTCACATTGGAGGAGGTGGGCCTGATAGCCTTGGAACTGACCGTGACCACGACCTCCGGCGAGTTCACCGCCGAGGTTGCGATCCATACCGAGCTACCCTGGGCGATCAGTCCCGGCCTTTTGAACGTGCCCACGGGCAGGTCGGTCCTTCTGCAGGGGAAGACGCAGGATTCGTACGATTGGGCCCTGGCTGCTCCCGGAGGTTCCGGCGCAAGCCTCGTTGATGCGGATACGCAGAACCCTTACTTCACGCCTGATGTTGTAGGTTCATACACGGTGACGGTCATGAACACGACGGTTGATCCGGCGGAGGACGTATCACTGGAGATTGAAGCCAACACGTGGGTAGGGGCCATCACCGGGCAGGACGCCGACGGACGTCCCCTGGCGGACAACTGCACGGTTTGCCACGTCGAAGGGGGTTTCGCTCCCGACATGTTCACCCCCTGGGCGCAGACCGGGCACGCGGAGATCTTCAGCGACAACGTGGACACCAGCACTCACTATGGAGAGGGCTGCTTTTCCTGCCATACGGTCGGCTACGATCCGGACGCCGAAAATGGCGGCTTCGATGGGGCCTCCAGCTACCAGGATTTCCTGGACGCCGGCCTGCTCAACGTTCCTGGCGAAAACTGGACCACCGTGCTGGCTGACTTCCCCGAGACTGCACAGCTCGCCAACATTCAGTGCGAGAATTGCCATGGGCCGCAGCCCGGTACCCACGGCGGCGCCGCCGCCCCGGGGAGGACCAGCCTCTCGTCCTACGTCTGCGCGGTTTGCCACGGCGAGCCGCTTCGCCATGCCCGGTTCCAGCAGTGGCAGCTCAGCGCCCACGCAAACTACGAGCTGGCCATCGACGAGAGTGATAGCGGGAGTTGCTCGCGGTGCCACACCGGCAACGGATTCCTGGCGTGGTCCGAACTCGATCCGCCCTTCGATCCCGATACGAATGTGACGGTCGACTGGACGGCGGATGAAGCCCATCCCCAGACGTGCGTCGTCTGCCACGACCCGCACAGCGTGGGGACCACCACCGGAGTGGAGACGGACGCGACCATGCGGATCTTCGGCGATACGCCACCGCTCACTGCCGGGTTCACCGCGACCGACGTGGGCAACGGGGCCATCTGTATGACCTGCCACAACTCGCGCCGCGGCCTGCGCAATGACGCAACGTTCGACGGTACCGATACCGCGCGGGCACCCCACGGGGCCGCACAGACCGACGTCCTGATGGGCCAGAACGCATACTTCGTGGAGGTTGACAGCCCCGGCAGCCACGCCACTGAAATCGAGGACACCTGCGTGAACTGCCACATGGAGCAGACTACTCCGCCGGACCTGCTCGCCTACAACAGCGGAGGTACGAACCACACGTTCGCTGCCAGCCCGGACATCTGCGCCAACTGTCACGGGTTTGGGCCCGAGGTCGTGCAGCCCGGCATTGAGGCGAGCCTCGATGAACTCCAGGGCCTCATGGAGGGCGCCCTGCTCGACCTGATCACGGTTCAGCTCGCCGCCGCCCCCGGAAACAGCATCGATCTGGATGGGGATGGCGTGGCAGACATCACGGATGCCTCGGACATCGCGGATATCGCGTTCGGCGAGAGCCACGGGCGGCAAGCTATCACCGTTGGCTTCACCGGAGGTACGACCATCGGCCCGGTGCGGATGAATGATGTCGATGTGCTTGACGCCTCTGCGGAGGTTCTGGGTGAACTATATGACTTTGCCGACGACACCGTGATAAAGGCTGGTTGGAACTGGAACCTGGTCAACAACGACGGGAGCAAGGGGGTTCATAATCCCGGGTTTGCCGGCGAAGCACTGAACGCTGCCATCGACGCACTCAATGAGCTGGCGGGGGGGTAGGGAGTCTGAACCAGCGGAGAAGCACTATCCCAGGTCGAGCTGCATAACATTATGGTGGCGGCGGGCGCAGAGGCCTGCGCCCGCTGCCACATGTCGAGGATTGAACCGGGCGATCCCGCCTGATGTGCCCCGGCACACCGAAAGAGTGCCGCGATGGTGAAGCGTGCGTTGCGGTTAATTCCGCGACGGTGCGGATTCGGGTGCTCGCAACACGCTCTACGAATTACGAATTACGAAAAAAAGCGGCGATCGGATCGTCATTCGTAAGAGGCCGAGTTTGCGGGTGTTTGACCGGCCTTAACGCCGTCGGTATGGGTTAAGGCTGCTTGGTTGTACAGCGTGATAGAAACCGCCACCCGCCTGCGAGAATCAGAAGGGTCATCGCGATCAGGCCCCACTCGGACACCGTTGGAACATCCCCGGGCGAGGCAGCATCGATGAACATCTGCCGCAGCGCCTCGTAGTTCTCCGGGGTCTGCAAGTCGTACTTGGTGAGGTTGAAGGTTCCCACCTTGACATTCTCGGCGTCCAGGATGACCACGTCGCGGAAGGTGACGTTCCAACTGGTCCAGACGTCGGACTGACCGTCTTCGTTGTCGTCGACGTCCTGCAGCCAGGGGATGTCTCGCCCTTTGGTAAACGACTCGTTTCCTGATTCGTAGCCTACCTCGTTGACACCCAGGATCTGGATGTCAAGCTCGGGGTAGTTGGCGTCCAGGTCGTCTTGCATCTGGTCGAGGTATCCAAACTGGATACTGCAATAGCCTCACGTGGCGTGCCCAAAATACCAGCCGGAAACCTGCTGCAGGTAGTCGCGAGGGGAAACCAACTGGCCGTAGGTCGAGGAGGTCGAGTTGACGTCCAACAGGGCGAAGTCGGGCATCATTACACCGCCGGCTGCGACCGGCGATCCCGCGGACAAAACACAAAAAACGACAAACGAACTGGCCAACGACCAGAACTTGGTACGGTTCTTGACGGCCGATCTCATTGGTCTCTCCTGCACAGCGTCTGGGATGCTTAGACACTCGGTAGAAGGCTTCAGTGCTCCCCTTATCTCAGATTCCCCGTTGGCCTTCGTCAAAACGAGGTGGACAAACCCATCGGTCATGATACCAAGATCAACCCTCGAGAGTCCACATCTTTCCGCTAGCATCCCGCTGATCCGGGCGATGATCTCAGCCTTCGATGCGCCCGATTCGACGATCAAGCGCCGCAGAATCGACCGTTCCAGCGGCGTCAGGGCGTACCTCGTCCTTCGTTCCCCGGTCCTCCGGGCATGATCGGTGCCTTGACCGTCCCGTTCCACTCGTGGTAGTTAAGAGTGGGTAATGGGTCCCGAAACCACTTCCCATCCTCCTCGCGGTGACGTGCGAACACTCCAGGCCAACACTCGATTCGGACTCGGTGCGACAATCGGTTGGTCCTTTGCCCTGATGCTCGTCGGCTGTGAGCCGCCCGCGATGACGCCCAACGGTGTGGTCGGCGTTTTCGGGGGCGTCGGGCTTGCTCCGGGGCTGTTCACCTATCCGCGGGCGATCGCGGCTGACCGGTTGAAAACCGGTCTCGCAGCATCGAACGGGTCGGTATTCGTGGTGGACAAGGACGCCCGGGTGCAGCGCTTCGCCGCGGACGGAACGCTGGAAACCTATTGGCGGATGCCCGAGCGCGCCAAGGGAAAACCGGTCGGACTGACCGTACACCCCGACGGACGGATCTTCGTGGCGGACACGCATTACAGCCGGGTACTCATCTTCGACCGCGAGGGAAACCTACTCGACTCGTTCGGCTCCGAGGGCTTCGGGGACGGGCAATTCCAACTGCCCACCGACGTGGCCATCGACGCTGAAGGCTTCATTTACGTCAGCGAATACAACGGAAACGACCGGATCACCAAGTGGTCGCCGGAGCTTCAGTTTGTGAAGGTCATCGGAGATGGGCTGATCCAGGGCGAGCCGCTGAGGCGTCCAGCCGGGCTCGAAATCGACAAGCAGCAGACCCTTTGGGTGGCGGACGCCTGCAACCACCGTATCATACGGTTTTCGCTTACGGGCGAGGTGCTCTTTACGTTCGGAAGTTTCGGCGAGAACCCGGGCGAGCTGCGATATCCATATGACATATCCATATCCCCGGACCAAACGCTGCTGGTGTGCGAATACGGTGGAAACCGGCTTCAGTGGTTCTCGACCGAGGGACGGTCGCTTCGCTTGTGGGGAAGAAGCGGGCGGGCCCCGGGAGAGCTGTTCTCTCCCTGGGGGGCGACTTGGGGTCCCGGAGGCAAGATATATGTTGTTGATTCCCTCAACAACCGGGTTCAGATCGTAAGACCATGAGTGCCCTCGCCCTGGCCCTACCTTTCGACTTCGAGCATCCCGCGTGGCTGTGGCTTAGCCTGCTGGTCCCGGTGATGATCGTAGCCTCGCTGCGGAGCCTTGCGGGGCTTGATCCGGTCCGGCGCGTGCTCGCCCTTATGGTCCGCAGCCTGCTGGTGATCCTGATCGCGTGCTGTCTGGCACGGATCCAGCGTGTGCAGCGCAACGACGACCTGACCGTCATGTTCCTAATGGATCGTTCGCACAGCGTTCAGGAGCTCCAGGAATATCAGGAGGAGTACATTCGCGAGGCTGCAAAGGGCATGCCTCCCGAGGACCGCGTGGGGATGATCGACTTCGCCCGCAACGCCTATCTTCAGCAACTGCCGATGACCGGCGGTTATTACATATCCCCGGGTCGATTGCCGGTGATGCCCAACACGGATCGAACGGACATAGCCTCAGCCATGCGTCTGGCGATGGCCATGTTCCCGCATGACACCGCCAAGCGGATGGTCCTAATGTCCGACGGCAACGACAACATGGGTGATCTTCTCACCGAGGCCCGCCGGGCGCAGGCGGATGGCATCCCCGTGGACGTCGTCCCGCTTCGGTACGAACGTACCAACGAAGTGTACTTCGAGCGGATGATCGCCCCGACCCGGGCCGAGCCCGGCGAACAGGTGCCCATCCGCATGATCATGCGCACCCATCGGCCGGCCTCCGGGACGATCTCGATTTACCACAACGGCGAGCTCGTCGAGCTTCCCGATGAGGCCGCCCGGGTGAACCTCAAACCCGGAAGCAACACGTTTTTCATGAAGCTGCCCATCGAAACCACCGGGGCCCAAACCTATGAAGCCAGGTTCCGCCCCGACAAAGAGTCGATGGATACAATCACCCTGAACAACTCCGCCCGGGCGTTCTCCTTCGTCTCCGGTGCGAGCCGGGTGCTTCTGATCTCCGCAAACCTCCAACATGACGCCCCGCTGGCCGAAGCACTGGCCAGCGAGAATGTGAACCTGGAGATGAAGTCGATCGCCCAGCTCGGCGAGTTCGGCCTGCTGCAGATGTCCAACTACTCGTCGATCATCCTGGCCAACGTTCCCGCAGCCTCGTTCACCGACCGGCAGCAGTTGGAGCTGGCGATCTACGTAAAGGACCAGGGCGGCGGATTGATTATGCTCGGGGGGGATGAGGGCTTCGGAGCCGGCGGGTGGATAGGCACGCCCATCGAAGAGGTCATGCCGGTCACCTTCGAGATCAAGCACAAGCGCGTGATCCCGCGGGGGGCCCTGGTGCTGATCATGCACAGTTGCGAGATTCCCCGGGGCAACTACTGGGGTAAGGCCATGGCCAAAAAGAGCATCGACACGATCAGCTCGCGAGACTATATCGGCATCTTGGCCTATTCCTTCTCGCCCGGGGGCAACAGTTGGGAAGTGCCGCTCGGGGTGGCCAGCAACAAGTCCGCCATCAAGGCCAAGATCGATCGGATGCGGATCGGCGACATGCCGGACTTCGGGTCGACCATGCAGATGGCCTTTAAGGAGCTGACCAAAGGTCGCGGCCGGGACGCCGCCCAGAAACACGTGATCATCCTCAGCGACGGGGACGCGAGCCCGCCGTCCTCCCGGCTCCTTAAGGACTACGCCGACGCCAAGATCACCGTGAGCACCATCGGGATCGGCTGGGGGGGCCACGTGTTCGACCGCCACATGAGGGAGATCGCCAAGAAGACCAAGGGAACGTACTACGCCGCCAAGAACCCCCGGCAACTGCCCCAGATCTTCGTCAAGGAATCCAAGGTGGTGCGCCGCCCGTTGGTCGTGGACGAGCCGTTTCCTCCGCACATCTCCCAGGCCTACAGCGAGTTGCTGGACGATGGAGTCATCCGTGAGGGCCTCCCCCGGCTGGGCGGACTGGTGCTGACCTCGCCCAAACCCAGCCCCAACGTGCAGGTCCCGATTGTGCGGGTGACCAAGGACGGCAACGATCCGGTCTTAGCCCACTGGCAATGCGAGCTGGGCAAGACGGTGGCGTTTACCAGTGGATACTGGCCCCAGTGGGGCGAGGCCTGGACCGAGTGGGCGAAGTTCGCCAAGTTCTGGGCCCAGGTCGTGCGCTGGACCATGCGCCAGGAGGCTCCGGCCAACTTCGACACCTTCACCAGGATCGAGGGCAATCGCGGGCGGATCGTCATCGACGCCCTCGACAAAGACGCCGGCTACCTGAATTTCCTGCAACTGCGCAGCAAGGTGGTCGGGCCGGACAATCGGGCGATTGACCTGCGCTTCATTCAGACCGGCCCGGGACACTACGAAGCCCAGTTCGACGCGGAGCTGGCAGGGCAGTACCTCGGCAGTGTCCAGGTCCACGAACAGGGAAAATACCGCGGGACCATTCGCACCGGCCTCTCCGTGCCCTTCTCTCCCGAATACCGGGACCTGATTCCCAATGAGGCGCTTTTGCGCCGGCTCGTGGACATCACCGGAGGGCGGTGGATCGAGGCGGAACCGGCTCTCGCGGACATCTTCAGCCACGATCTTCCGCCGACGACGGCCAAGAGGCCGGCGTGGGAGTGGATGCTCGCCTGGCTGGTGCTCCCGGCGTTTCTCCTCGACGTGGCTGTCCGCCGGCTGGCGAGCTGGCTGGCTCTATCCGTCGCGGTCGAGATCGTCCTGCTGGCCGTGCTGCTTTTCGGGCTCGACCTCGCCCACGGCTCGCTCTGGGGGATCGTTGGCGCACTGGTTCTGGTGGAACTGGTCGGTTGGACCATTCGCTTCCGCTACATCGGCCCGCTGTTTGAGTTTCTCACCCACGGCGCGATCGCCCTGCGACATACCGGTGATCGCAGCGCCGCAGCCCTTAAGAAGCTGAAGGGCGCCCACGAGCGCGTGCGGGAGGACCTCCGCTCCGAGACGGGTGAGGGAGTGCGGCGCATCGGTGAAGAAACCGGGTCCATTCCGCTGGGGGTAAAGAGGCGGCGATTCGACGTCGGCGACGCCCGGGCCAAACAGACCGCCGGCGACCTGCACGACGCTTTGGGCGGAGCCAAAGCGACCGATCCGGATCGCGACCGTGAGGGAGCGGCCCCCCGCAAGCCCGCGGGGGCAGATGAGGCCGACGAGCAGGAAGATGCAACCTCCCGCCTGCTTCGGGCAAAGAAACGCGCCCGACGCGACATGGACAAGGAGGAGTAAACACAGAAACGCAAAAACGCAAAAACCGAACCGCGACCGTAAGGGAGCGGCCAAACGAAGAAACGTCGAGACGAAGAAGCGAAGAAACGCAGAAACGTCAAGACGTACAAACGTCCCGGAGGGACGAAGTGAGAATAGCCCGGCGATTCATCGCTGGGAGTGAAAGCGGAGCGAAACCACAGTCCCGTAGGGACGGCTGAACCGTGAGCTGCCTTTGCTCGTCCTTAATGGCGTGCGCCTGGGCGAGCGGGCGGGCAGGACGGACATTCGCGCGGGCTAAAGCCCGCGGCTTGGAAGGAGTAAACCAATGGCTTCCACAATTGATCCGGCGGTCGAGAAGGCCACCGCGGAGCTGTGCAAGAAGTTCAACGCGGTCCGCGAGGAGATCGGCAAGGCGATTGTCGGCCACGCGGAGGTCATCGACGGAGTGCTCACCGCCCTTTTCGTCGGTGGCCACGTGCTGCTCGAGGGCGTGCCCGGGTTGGGCAAGACCTACCTGATCCGCTCGCTGGCGGAGGCGGTTGACCTGGAGTTCTCTCGCATCCAGTTCACCCCCGACCTGATGCCCGCGGACATCATCGGTACCACGGTGATCTCCGAGGACCCCGCGACCGGGCGGCGAACCTTCGAGTTCCAAAAGGGCCCGCTGTTCGGCCAGATGATCCTGGCGGACGAGATCAACCGGGCTACTCCCAAGACGCAGTCGGCCCTGCTGGAGGCGATGCAGGAACATACGGTCACCACCGGCGGCATTCGGCATACGCTTAAGGAACCCTTCTTCGTGATGGCTACCCAGAACCCCATCGAGCAGGAGGGCACGTATCCGCTGCCCGAGGCCCAGCTCGACCGCTTCCTGTTCAAGCTCATCGTGCACTACTCGAACAGGGAGGAGCTCAAGACCATCATCGACCGGACGACCACCGGCTACAGCCCGTCGATCAAACCGGCCATGACCGCCGAGGAGATCATCGGCACCCAGAATCTCGTCCGCCGGATCGTCATGGCTCCCCATGTGGCGGACTACGCCATCCGAGCGGCCATGGCCTCGCATCCGAACGGTCCCTTCGCGGTCGAGGCGACCAACAAGTACGTTCGCTGGGGTGCAAGCCCGCGGGCGGTGCAGGCTCTTACACTTGGGGCCAAGCTCAGTGCTTTGCTCGACGGCAGGTTTAACGCCAGCTTCTCCGACGTGAAGAAGGTCTTCCTGCCGTCCATGCGGCACCGGGTTATACTTAACTTCGAGGGCGAGGCAGAGGGAATCAGCACCGACGAGGTACTCCGCGAGATTCTCGACAACACACCCACAATGGCGGAGGCCGCGGCGTAGGTGGGATTGTCCATTGTCGATCAGAGATTGTCGGTTGCGGATCCCTGTGTGGGGGTTCGCAGGGCTGGATATGGCGGCAGTATTTCAGACTGTGGAGGTACAGGACCATGAGACTACTATTGGCTGTTGGGGTCTTCACGTTTCTTGGGTACTACGGGGAGGCTACAGGGCAATCACAGGAATCACCCCGGCTCATAACCGTGCGCGGTGACGCCGAGGTGCTGGTGGCACCGGATGAAATCATCATCACACTGGGAGTGGAGACGCTCGATCCCGACGTGCAAACCTCGAAGAAAAACAACGACGATTCCGTCAAACGGATCGTTGAGGCGGTGACGAAACTCGGTGTGGAGAAGCAACATATCGGGACGGAACACATTAGCATCGAACCGCTGTATCGAAGGCGAGACATTCTCCAGGATTTCATCGGTTACCGATGCCGCAAAACGATCGTAGTGAGGATGAGGGACATAGCGAAACTCGACTCCGTCTTGACCACCGCCCTTGAGAACGGTGCAAACTACGTGCACGGCGTGCAGTTTCGTACGACCGAGCTCCGCAAGTATCGGGATCAAGCCCGCGCCTTGGCGGTAAAGGCGGCGCGCGAGAAGGCCGCTGACCTGGCCGATGAGCTCGAGCAACGCGTCGGACGCCCCCATTCACTGACTGAAGGATATTCACGGTGGTGGTCGTCGTATGGGACAAACTGGTGGGGCAGGGGATCTGACTTTCCGATGCAGAACGTATCGCAGTTCGCGGGCGAGCCCACCTCCGCCTACAGCGCTATAGCCCCTGGGCAGATATCGGTAACAGCCCAAGTTACGGTCACGTTCGAACTCGAATCGGCGCGTGACTGATCGTCGAAAAGTCCGGCAGTATTATGGTCCCTGGGTCGACAACATCCGACGAACTCCTCGATCCCGAGTTCATGAACAAGCTGGATCAGCTCTCGCTGATCAGCCGCAAGATCTTCGCCGGTAAAATGCGCGGGGAGCGGATCAGCAGGCGCCGCGGCGAGTCGGTCGAGTTCGCCGACTATCGAAACTACGTGGCCGGCGACGATCTGCGCTTCCTCGATTGGAACATCTACGCCAGGCTCCAGAAGCTGTTCATCAAGCTGTTCCTCCAGGAAGAGGACCTGCACGTCAGCCTCCTGGTGGACATGTCCGCCAGCATGAACTTCGGCGATCCTTCGAAAGGCCTCTACGCCCGCAGGATCGCGGCTGCCATCGCTTACATCGGACTGAGCAACTACGACCGGGTCAGCTTATACGCCTACTCCGACGGCCTGCAGTACGAACTCACCGGGGTGCGCGGCAGACGCCTGATGTTCAAGGTCATCGACTTTCTGACCAAGATCGAGTACGGCGGTGTGAGCAACCTGGCAGCCGCCGGCAAGCAGTTCGCCGTCCGCCACCCGCAGCAGGGCGTGGTGCTTCTGCTCAGCGATTTTTTCGAGAAGGGCGGGTACGAAGAAGGCCTGCGCTTCTTCCTGGCCAGAAAGTACGACCTCTACACGGTTCAGATTCTAAGCCCCGAGGAGGTCGAGCCGACCCTGGTGGGCGATCTGCAGCTCACGGACATGGAGGACGACGACATTGCCGAAGTGACCGTAAGCCGCGCCTTGATAAACCGATACCGGCAGAACCTGCAGGCGTACTGCGGCCAGCTTCGCGAGTTCTGCACCGCTCGGGGCATAAGCTACCTGTTTACCGGAACGGAAGTACCGTTCGACCAGATCGTGCTGTCCTATTTCCGAAAGCGGGGATTGATCAAGTGAGTCTCCTGGTCCGACAACCGTTGCCCGTGTACCAGGGACGAACTTGCCGGGTGCCACGGACAAACTCGTTTTGTCCGTGCCGGTCGCCAGCGGCTGAAGCCTTGTCATGAACTTCTTGAATCCCACAGCCATCGCGATCGCCGCCGGGCTGACCATTCCGCCGCTGATCGCCTTGTACTTCCTGAAACTCAAGCGGATGGTCAAACCGGTACCTTCCACCCTCCTATGGAAGCGGGCAGCCGAGGACCTGCGGGTCAACGCCCCCTTTCAGCGGCTGCGAAGCAGTCTGCTGTTGCTCCTGCAGCTTTTGATTCTGATTCTGGCAGCCATCGCTTTGGGCAAGCCGATGCTCCAGACGGCTCAGACCCACGAGGATACGCTGATCATCCTGCTCGATCAGTCGGCGTCGATGGGGGTTGTCGAAGCCGACGGCCGCTCACGCCTGGAAATCGCCAAGGAGCAGGCCGGGATTGCGGTGGACAACATGGACGACGACGCCCGGGCGATGGTCATCGCCTTCTGCGATCGGGCCACCGTGGTGTCATCGTTTGACACCGACAGGGCCGCCCTAAAGCGCAAGATCGAGTCCGTCAAGCAGACCGACAGCACCTCCCGATTAGGCGAGGCGATGAGCCTGGCGGAAGCGTTCACCCAGAGCATGGTCATCGGCCGGGCCGATGGGTCCGACATCACGGTCGAGGGCAGCACGGCTCCCGCGACCATCTTCTTGTTCACCGACGGCCGGATAGAAGACGCCGAAACCGTGTCCCTCCAGAAGTTCGACGTCGACAGTATCAGTGTCACCAACGTGGGGGCCCGCACCGACAACGTAGCGATTCTGTCCATGGATGCCCGGCGGCACTACGAGCGCCCCGAAGTGCTGGAAGTGGCGGCAACTGTTCAGAACTTCGGTCCAGAGCCGGTGACCTTCGACGCGGTCCTGTACGTCGGCGGGCAGAACGTCGATGTGAAGACCATTGGGCTCGAACCCGCCCTTACACCCACGCCCGAGCCGCGGGCTTCAGCCCGCGCGGGTGCCCCATCCTTCGCGCCGCGAAGGGTGGGGGAAGGAGAAGATAGCGGGACCATCACCGGTTCCATCCGTTCCCCACCCTTGCTTCGCAAGGATGGGGCACCCACCGAACCGGCGCCCGGCAGCGTCGGCGTTGTGGTGTTCGATGAAATCGAATTCGAGGGCGGTGGGGTGGTAGAGGTCGTGCTTCGCCTCGACGACGCCCTCCCGGCGGACGATCACGCATGGACCATCATAGATGAACCGCGCCACATCCGCGTCCTGCTGGTTACCGAGGGCAACATGTTCCTTACGAACGTGCTTGACACCCTTGATCTCGAACTGGTCGCGATGTCCCCCTCCGAGTACGAAGCCGCGGATGACGACCAACTCGCCGACGGACGGCGCAGCCTCTTTGACGTGGTAGTCATGGATCGCCACTCGACCTCTCGCCTGCCCCGGGGCAACTACTTCTTCTTTGGGGCCGTACCCCAAATTGACGGCGTCCAGGCCGGCGGGATGATCGACGACCAGGTCATCTTCAACTGGGACGACACCCACCCGATCCTGCGCCATGTAGCCACGGAGACGCTGTTCGTGTACGAGTGGCTCGATCTTCGGCTGCCTCCCGAGGCGGTGTCGATCATCGAGGGCGAGACCTCCCCGGTGCTGAGTTACCTGACCCGCGACGCCAGCCAGTTCGTGATCAGCGCATTCGCCCTGATCGTCACGGACGAGCTCGGCAATCCCGCGTACAACACCTACTGGGTGACGACCGTCGACTTTGTCGTGTTCATGCAAAACTGCGTCCGCTACCTGGCTGCGAACCTGGCCACGGTGGGCAGAAGGAGTGTCACCCCGGGCGAGCCGGTTACCCTGCCCGTTCCCGGGCGGACCCGGGAGGCCAAGGTGCACCGGCCCGACGGGGAGACCGATCTGGTTACCTTGCCGGAGGGCGAAGATGATCTTGGCCCTACGACCATCAACTACGCCCGAACGCGCAGGGTCGGGACCTACCGCATCGAGCCCGGAGTTACCGGGCAGGACGTCTTTGCGGTCAACCTGTTCAATCCGTCCGAGAGTCGGGTCGAGCCGGTGGAAACCGTCCGCATCGGGGCGGAAAGCGTGGAGGCGCAGGCGGCGACCGTGGAGGTCAACGAGCCCGCCTGGCCCTTCCTGCTCATGGCTCTTCTGGTGATTCTGCTTCTCGAGTGGGTGGTCTATAATCGACGCGTGTTCGTCTGAGCCCGTGATGCTTCGGACAGTTGAGTTTTGGTCCTTCGGGTTTGTTTCGGATTTCGTGCTTCGAGCTTGTGAGTCGGGCGGAGCCCGACCTACATGGCTGGAGGTGCATCGTGATGGGCGAGGTTAGTCGGGCGGAGCCCGACCTACATGGCTGGAGGTGCGAGGTGATGGGCGAGCCTAGCTCCACCGATGCCGATCGGTTGGCCGTCACCCTGCCGGTCGGCCGCGGGCGGGCTCTTGTAAAAGGAACGGTGTGGGCGGCAGCCGCCCTGCTGCTATCGGTTATCGCCGCGGCAATCTACGGGCGGTTACACTTCCAGCCCACCGCGGTATCGAACCGTTTGGTGGACTATGGCGTGGCGGTCCTGGCCTTCCCGTTGCCGCTTGCCGCCCTTTGCAGCGGTTGGAAGGCGGTGTGGTGGTTATTGCTGGGGCTCTGGCCGGGGACGCTCGGGGTCGTGGCGGATAGGGGCGCCGTCGCCTTCCGTCTCGGGCCGTTCGGAACGCGGCGCTACGACGCTGATCGGCTCGAAGTGCGATACCCGTATGAGCTGGCTGACGGCGAAGCCGACGCGACTTTCGAATCGTTTCTTCCTCGCGACCAGCAGCTCGAAAGGCTCCTGCCGCACATGGTGCATCCGGCCTCTGCGGAGCCTCTCGAGCTGGTCATCCTTCGATTCGCGGGTTGCTCGGAGGAGGAAGCCGCCGTGGCTCTTCGCCCGGTGATCGAACAATGGCGCTCGCCCAATGAGGAGGGCGAGTGACCGTTCACCCCCCCGGAGGTCGGTGTTGAAAAGGCTCAAGGTGGCCCTTATCGGGTTGGAGGGGGTTGGTGAAGAGTACCTCCGGGCACTTGGATCCGACGAACAGTTCGAGCTCATCGCGGTCGCCGACACCGATTCCAAGCGGCTCCGGCGGCTTGTGGAACCGGTCGGGCTGGGCGGGTATGAGGACTGCCGCCAACTCATCGTGGAGAGCGCCCGCGCGGGGCTCGACCTGCTCTTTGTCGCTCTCGAGCCCCATCAGGCGATCGAGTTTGTGGAGCTGGCCGCTCGCCACGGCGTCGGCGTGTTCCACAAGGCCCCCTTTGCCCGCAACGTCCGCGAGGGGCGGAGGCTGGTGGGGGCGTTCGAGGAGGCCGACTGCCCGCTGGTGGTGTCGCGGTTGTGGCAGTTTGAGCCGGCGTTCTCCCGGTTGGGCAAGCCGGCAGTTATGGACGCGGACGTGCACACCGTGACAGCCACCGTCCGAACCGACGACGAACCCTCCGGATGGCGTGGAGATTCGGCCCGCGCCGGCGGCGGCGTGCTGCTCAACGGTGCCTACGAGCAGGTCGACATGCTCGTCCACATCTTCGGCGTGCCCGAGTCCGTCTACGCCCAGAGCACCAGGGCCCCTGCCCGCGGCGGGGCCTGCACGTACGACACCGAGGACGCAATTCTGGCGATGCTGCGTTTCGACGGCCGACGAACGGGATGCATCGCCGCCTGGCGGGGTGCGCCCGAGGGGCACCGGAGGATCGTGTTTGTCGCTGCGGACCGGACCATCGAGCTCGCCGGCAAACGCCTGACGGTCACCCACCGTGACAGCGACACCGTGAAACGCCGCACCGTTCAAGATCATCGGGTGATCGCCTCGGCGATCGGTGCCTTCGGTGCCACGCGGCGGGAAGGAGAACAGCGTTTTGAATCCCGCGCCCGCGAGCATCTTTCGACTCTGGCGGTGATCGAAGCAGCCTACCTCTCAGCCAAGACCGGCGAGGCGGAATCACCGGACCGCTTTCTGGGTATTGACGATTGACGATTGCGGATTGCGGATTGCCTGTTGCGGATTGTGGATTCAGGTTCGACGGTGCAGGCAAGTAGGTTGCGATAGGGGTAGGAGGGACCGGGTACTCAACCGGTCCTTCCTACCCCTATCCCACCACTCACCACCCAACGGACGGCGCACACCGACGACCACGCGTTACGCGCCGGCGGGTCGATGGCGTCCGCGATAGCGGAACATCCCGCCCGCAATGACGAGGAGAGGACGTCGGTGTCCCCGTCGCCGTCCAGGTCCGTCGCGAAAACGGACATGGCCCCGTCGGCGGCGGTCGCAATGCCGCCCGCGGGGGAGTGATCGACAATGACCCCGTGGCCGTGCCTGGAGGGCGAGCGTTGCCTCACCCAAAGCGCGGCAGGTCTCGTGGGTGGTCCTGCCCTACCCGGCTGACCCTCTTCCTACTCCAGGTTTGACAGAAAGTTCCGAGGGAGAGCCGGAATCTTGCGAAGTTCTCCCGCCCTGAACTGCTGACTCGAAGCCGGGAGCATTTCTTTGATGTTGGGTCGGCGACGGAAACCAGTGAACATCGAGTAATCGAGCAGGTACGCCTCGTAGCGTTGCCCCGCTTTGTGCGGGGTAATGGTCGGATGTATAAGATGGACAATCCGTAGGTCACTCAGCGCCTGTATGACGTCACGCTCCCGACTCTGCTCGCTTCGCACAAGAAAAGCGTTGATTTTGTTCTTTTCTAGACAGTACCGCTCCAGATACTCAACGACCCGTCGTAGAGTATTCTCCTCATTCCGCGCGTCTAACTGCAGATCGTCCATCTTTTGTTGACCAAACTCTCCTATTGCAAGGTTTGCGTCCGTTACCGTGATTCTTGGACGGTTTACCCGGCGAGCGTGTTCCAGCGACTTGCCAAACATTTGCAGGAAATCGCGTGGAACACCCGCATTGGCCCACACGAGCCGCTGGAAGGCGGGTTCCATGATGGCGGTCTTCGTCGATGAGTATCCGACATCCTCCAGGAATCTCGTGAGGATAGCACGCAAGTGGCTTTCTGCGGTTTCGGGATCAACCAACGTAAGGTCGAGCGAAATCAACTGCGCGTCACCTGGAACCTGGAGGCCTTTTCGTGCTCCCGGATCGTATGCAGTCAGCATCGAACGAATCCCTGCCACCTTCAACCAGCAACCCGCCCCCTTGCACGCACCATGCAATAAGTGTAGCAAGGCAGGTTGCAGATCCCGAGGGAGTGTGTGATAATCATCGAGGAATAGGTACAATTCCCCTCGTAGTTCCTTGGTAATCTTGCTAAGCACTCGTCTCAGCTTAGGGGCTGCTCGGTCCAAAGATGTGTTCGAGCCCAGAATCTCCTCGGCGAAATCCGCCAGGGCTTGAAGTGGCAGCGTGCACTCAGCATCGCCGACGTGCTCCTCGCAGGCGTCTACAATTCCGGTAGCGAGGTCTGACAAGACCTCCCGATAGACGCCCTCGTCTTTCCCCTGAGCATACGCCTGCATGTCCAGAAGAACAGGAACATTGTTGGTATCGTGAAATAGCTGCGCTGCGCGCATGATCAAAGTGGTCTTGCCAACACCGCGGCGGCCAACTATAAGGTGGGTTGCGGGTTGGATGACCTTGTCGTCTTCGCGGCTCTGAAACGGGACATATGAGATTGGCTCCATCACCTCCCCGGCCCGAGGTGCAATGTGCCGAGTAGCGCGAGTGAGCGTGCTAAGGAGCACGCTTGCTTCCAACGATCGCGGAAAACGCTTCTCTGGACTGACCACCAGACGAAGCAATCCGCGAAAGGGGCTCGTCTCCGGCAGCCCGCGCTGTGTTGCCGTTATAGCTCGCTCATAAATGGGGGCTTCGCGGCCCACGACGAAGTTTAGAAACACTTGATTGCCTATTGTGTCCAAACCGGATTCGATGTCCGTGACGCCGATCTGTCGTTTGAAAATCGCTTCGGCTTCCCGGCGTGGCTGGTCCGTTTGTTGTCCTTCGTTCTGATCCGCGATCATAGCGTCGCTCCGAATTTCCCCTGCAGGTAATCACGCCATGCCATCACGAATCTTCCCGCTTCTTCCACGCACTTTCGGGGCCTCATGCGCTGTTCACGGGGCGTCAATTGCCAGTTATCGTAGTCAGCACGCAAACGATGTTCGTAGAGCTGCGCAATCCGGACCGTCCAATGTTCCAAGTTCGGGAAGTCGGATGGGAGATCGACGGCTTTCTGATGATCATCGGCGCGCATACTGACCTTGCCAAAGACACAATACCGGACCGCCTTGGATGCATTGTACACGGCATAATAGGCGCGGGAATACGTCGCCCTCGGTCGTCTGGCCTTCTGCGCCGTGTTCGCGTCTCGCAGATGTTCCCTGGCAAGGTCAAACCAGCATCGCGTCACGTCTAGCGCTTTGCGTTTGAGTTCGTCCTGGTCGCCCACGAGCGAGAGTTGCGCCAGGTTGTGACGAAGCTCAGCGTGGTTTTTCACCAAGTGCAGGAACAATCGCTCGTCGTGCGAACTCACGTCCGTTCCCTTGTGAATGGGCCTACTCATCCTTGCACCTTCGATGTCGCAGAGGTCGATTCTAAATGAATCGTGCTACGACCGCCAGCGACGACAACGTGCAGGCACCCTCGACGGGAAAGACCGGTGCGAACCATCGTCTCCCCCACATCCAAAGGACATAGCCCACCCGGCCATTGGCTCACCCACCTCCACGACCTGACACCCTGACAGGCTAAGCAGATACACATGAGCCAGCATGTCGTCGGAAACTTGCAGGTCCTCCGGGGGCGGCCCCTACCTGGGCGCTACCAGGTTCTCGCCTAATAGATCATCCCGGCGGGACGCGGCTCCTCCGGTGGTGAAGTAGTCTATCTCGGCACCGGGCTCGACGAGGAACAGCAGAACGAACTGATAGTCGCCCTCGAAGTGACGGTCTTTCAGCTTGTTGAACTTGCCCACGCCGCCGATCGAGCCCGCCTGATGGCTGAAGTACTGAACCTCAACCACCTTTCTGCCTCCCACGTCGGCGATTGCGTACTTGCCCACGACCCGGTATTGCCGGCCGTTGCTGTCCGTGACGATGAAGTTCTGCACGGTCCTGACCGCGAAGTTGAGGGCTTTGCCCAGGGTGCTGCCGGCCTTGAGAACCTCCGTGTTCAAGTGCAGCAGCCGCTTGTCGGAAGGCACGTCGAATTTGCTAACCGCAGGATCGGTGCCGCCCTCCTGCTCGTCGACGTAGCCCACGAGGTGCCCATCGGCCAGCGCCCCCCTGGAGATGTCGACGTCCTTGTAGCGGTTGTAGGAGGTGAGCGTGACGGGCATTTTGTCGCCGAAGAAGGACCTTCCGCTGCGCGTGGTAAAGCGGCGGACTCGACCCCTCCGACCGGAGGTCGGAACCGTGCCTCCGGTGGCGGGGTCCGTCGAGGTGGGCTGCGTCGATGCGCTCCGGTCGGGCTCATCCTCGACGGTGTCGGTATCAGTCTCATCGACCGCATCCTGGGCGTCGAAGGAGAGGGCCTCACGAGCGCCGCGCTTGTATTCGATGTATTCCGGTTCGAATCCGGCGGGCACCTCGAAGACAACCTCGACCTGACCGTTGTTGTCGCTGCGGGGCATGAACACTTCGTCGGTGACCGGCCAATCGCCCCATCTGTTATGCTTTGTCTTTATGTGGTAACCGGTGGTGTCGCCGTCATCGGGCAGGTTATCCTGCTGAATGGCGATTGGATAGTACTGCTGCAACACCCCGCCGGTGGACTCCCGGCCCACAAGCCGAAACTGCGTCAGCGTGAAAAAGTGCGACTTGCGGGTGTCGCGGGCCTTTGCCTTCAGTTCAACGCGCACCATCTGGAATTCATGGTTCGGTTTCGGCCGTTCGCTGTCGTATTCTCCGGACGTGCGGTTTCTCCGGCTGCCGGTGCCCGGGGTATACTTGTGAACAGACTGCACCGCCCTGGTCTCCACCACCGAGATCGACCCGGGAGGGGCATAGCGGGATACCTCTGAAGGAACCGTGTTGAGCCAGCCGATCGCCTGGATCAGGTCCGGGTTTTCCCGGGCGAGGCTGTGCGGTCCGCTGAAAATACCGTCGGAGAGCATAGACGCGACCGCGACCGCGAAGCGGTCCGGCCGCATGAAAAGCTCGCTTTCCCCAGCGTCGGGGTCCGGCGGCTCCGGGTTCGGACCGCCCTCTTCCTTATCTCGTATTCCGATGGGGAGGCGTGCGTAGTCGAGAACCTTCGTGTTGAAGGGGATCAGTTGCAGACAGGTCGCGATGACTCCGACCAGGATCAGTCCGGTGATCACACCGCACGCACCCCCGCCAAGGCGATCCACCCACGCCGGCAGGAGGCAGGCACGGGGGAGCAACTGATCGATCGCCACACGCAGGACCAGGAGCGGAACCCCGAAGGTGAGGCCCAGGGCCACGGCGAGAGCATAGTCCGCCTTCCACCAGGTGGCCAGCCAATGTATCGCCACCCACTCGTGGACTCCGTATGCCGCCCCTGCACAGCAGATCGTAAGCACGGTCATGATCAAGGCGCTGTACAGCCCTTGGGCCGCCTGGAACACCACAACAGACATTATCAAGACGAAGAGTAATAGCGATAGCCACATGGTAGTGCTCCGGCCTTACTTGCCGTTGTCACGTAGACTGCGCAGGATCTCGTTCATGCTGGTTGTTCCGTCGATGACCTTCAGCAGGCCCTCCTCCTGCAAGTAGTGCATCCTGGCCTTGCGGCATTGGGTTCTGATCTTGTTGATCGCCGCCCCCTCGGCGATGAGTTTCTTGACCGGGGCATCGACGAGCAGGAGTTCAAACAGACCGGTTCTCCCGACGTACCCCGTCCCCTGGCAGGCTGGACAGATCATCTCTCGCCCCTTCTTGTCGAGCAGCGGCCCGGTAGGGGGGCGATGGAAGCGGTCGATCTTGCTGGCCGGCAGATTGAGCTTCTTGAGTGTGGTGGGATCCGGCCTGAACGCCTCCCGACATTGCGTGCACAGGACGCGTATGAGCCGCTGATTCAGCACGCCGATAAGGGCCTTCGCGGCACGTCGGTTGTCGTCCACCATATCGAGGTAGCGGCTCAGGGCGTCGAACGAATCCTTGGCGTGCATGCCCATGTAGATCTTTCGCGTCTCGGCGGCGGCCCGTGTGGCAACCTGTGCGGTCTCGCCGTCCTCACACTCGCCGACCAGGACGACGTCCGGCTCGCGCCGGAGCACGGATTGCAACGTGCGGGCGAAGTTGGCGTCCGCCTTACGCCCGTCGTAGCTCCGCTGGGTGATGTTATCCAACTCGATCAGTACCCGACGCTCCAGCGTGTGGATGTTTTGCATGTACACGTCGTGGGCCCGCAGGACGGCGTACTCCGTCGTGGTGATCCCGTTGTGCGGCAGGCCGGTGATCAGGACCAGCCCGGACGGTTTCTTGAGGATTACCCGCAGGACCGCTTCGCGCTGGGCGGCCAGGCCAAGCTCTTTGATGGGAAGGAGCGCCGGGCCGTGCTGAAAGTGAAGCCGCATCCGTTCCCCGGCAGTAGTGCCCGAGGCGTGCACCAGGGTATGGCCCACGTGGTCGCTGTCGTCGCCCAGAAGCGCCGTGCGAATCTTGCCCGTCTGGGGCCGGCGAAGCTCTTCCACATTGAGCCCGGCAAGCCGCTTGAGATACCGGAAAACACGCTCCCCGTCCTCCGAAGGAAGGCCTTCAGGTCGCTTGCTGGCCACACCGTCGACGCGATACGCGAGGCTGTACTTCTCCCGCCCTGCGAGCATGTCCACCTCGGACACTCGACGCCAGAGCATGTCACACAGGAAATCCTGCACCGCTTGGTAGTCAAGGGCCTCCTCAGTATCCTCGGGAAAGGCCACAGGTTTGCCCTCGTGGTCATCGAGGCGCACCCGCTGGCCTTTGTCCTTGACAGCCTTGCCCTTGCCTCCACCGGGCGATAACAGCCGCTTGATATGGTCCTTTGTCAGTACACGAGCGGCGGGGAGGACGCGACCGTTACGGTGGATGACGTAGGCGAGCAGTGCCCCGCCCGCCAGCAGAAGCCAGAAGAACAATCCTACAAAAAAGAGCGGGCCCACCCACGGGGGAACGAACAGGGCAAAGAAGCCCACTAATCCCCCGGAGATCGTGATGACGTTCCACTGCTCGCGCCTGGTCTTGACCACGCTGGTGTCGCGGTCGACCCACTGGGTGGCAGCGACCCACATGCCCAACAGGACAACGACCGCTCCCACCTTGACCAGATTGACATACCCGCCTCCCTCAGGGACGGCGGCCAGTATGAGCGACACTACGTCGGGATTCATCATGGTACGAGTTTCCTCTGTCCTCGTACGTCAGCCGCGACCTCTTGGTCAGGCTACCTGGCAAAACTCACAGGGTCCAACTCGCGGGCGCCGTCGGCGGGCTTCCGCTTCCGTCCCCGGTTCGCCATGGTGGCTAAAACCCCGAACCGAAGGCCGGGAGAACCGATCATTCTATATGTTCGGTCCACCGTTTCAAGACGGAAAAACGCTGGGCCGGGCTTCCTCAACTTCGGTTGCTCCCCGTTCTGGCAAGAGCGACTCGTCAGTATCAGCCCCCCTGACTTCGCCACCCACGTTTCACCCGCTTGGAGCCGCGCACGTTGCCCGTAGCAATGCCCGGAGAACAAGGATGATCTTCGCCCTACTGCCTGATCGCACCACCCGCCGGCCCACTCCGCGAGCCCGGCGGAATTTCCCGGAATAGAAATGTCATTGTCAGTGCAATGAGCGTCGGACAGGCGCTCCGTGAGTTGCGGGGCGGCCACGCCCGATGAGCTGGTCTGACCCCACCCCAGACTACGGCCTCGTGAAGGCGAGCAGGAACTCGCTGAAGTCATCGAGATCCACGTCGCCGCCGGGTTCGAAGTCGAAGGTCTCGCCGCCGGCGCCCTGCCTGCTCCTCCGGCTAACGGCTGATAGCTGACGGCTGACAGCTTGTTCTCACGGGCAGGGATGCGGACATGCGAAGACCTGGGTAAACGCATCCAGAACCACCAGGATGTCGTCCAGGTCGAGCACCCCGTTGCCGCCGCACGGAGCAAGATCCGTGCTCCAAGGCGGTTCAATCCCCTCGCAGCCGTCCACCGAGGGACCGTCGCGGAAATCGTCGAGCACGCAAATGATGTCATCCGCGTCCGGCTGCGGGCACACTGGCGGACAGAAGCTCGGCACCAGGTCGCCGAACAGGCGCTGCTCGCGCTGGTTCAGACAGGTCCCGCCCGGAGGGGTGTCGCACGTGTCCACCGTGCATGCGTCTTCGTCGTCGCACTCGACGTCTTCATCGCAGGGAGGCCCCCCCTCGCAGGCGTCCGCGGTATCATTGCCGTTCCCGTCGCTGCAGTCGGTCAGCGCCCCTGCCCATGTGCTGTCGGGAATCACCCCGCAGTCATCCTCGGGCAGCACAAGGCAGCCACCGCTCACAAGGCAGCACGCCCCGTCCGGCGGAGGACATTCCACGGTCGCGCACTCACTCCCGCTGCCCTGGAATGCACCTCCCCCCCCGATGCAGTCCAGCTCGAGCACGTCGTCATCGCACGTTCCGTCAGGGTCGCAGCAGGCACCCGTCGGGAAGCACTCGGTGGTGCCGCAGTCGGTGCCGGGGCCTTGATTGAAACCGCCGGCTATCCCGCAGTCAGCCACCGTTAGATCCAGGCAGCCTGTCGGAACAAAACAGCAGGCCTCCTCACAGGTGATGCTGACACAGTTGCTGCCTTCGCCCTGGAACGCACCGCCGCTCGTCGTGCAGGCGTCCTCGGTCGCGCCGTCGGTGCAACCGCCTCCCAGTTCGCAGCACGCACCGCCTAACGCCCCGCACTCCACCACAGCCCGTATCACAAAATCACCGGTGACGCCCAGGAAGCAAGAGCTGACCCAGCCTAACCCTTGGGCGTCGATCGCGTTCTTGCCCGCCTGGCAACCGTCGATGTCCGTGACCACACTCGGACCAAGGGGAGGTGGGGTGTTGAAGAACTTGAACGACACCACGAACACCTGCGCATTGGCAATCGGCACGATGAGGGGGATGGTCTGGTTCTCGTCGAGGTAGCGAAACTCGTTGATGACGTTGTCAGTCATTACCGGTCCCTCGAGGATTTCCAGAAGGGTACCCGGGAACGGAAACGAGCCGCCGTCAAAGATCTTGATCGAATCCTCCAGCGACGGCGGCTCCGTACCGAAAAACGATCTCCAGAACACCTGGACGGCTACTATGTTGCCGTCGCAAGGCGAGGTAAGCCATGCAGCCGCGCTCTCTCCCGCGACAAACCCCACCTGAATATTGCCCAGGTCACCTTTGGACAGCGAATCGTTCTGAACGGTCACTTCCTCGCCAAGCGCGTGGCTCCAACAAGAAAAACCCGGCGCAACAGCCAAGATGCACAACAGCCTACCGACGTTCCGCTCCCGTTTCCCGCTCATGTCCTACCTCCTTACAGGCCACGCTACCCTGGCCGACAGCGGACCAGCCGCATCGGACGAGGTCCATAGTATAGCACACTGGCGTCAGCGATCGAAGAAAAAAACGTCGCGGGACGATGGACCGCGTTTATTATGAGGACGCGACGACTTCCAACGCGCGTCGTCGAATGTGGCGTCACGATTCGTCGGATGGAACCGGGTCTATGTCGCTGCCACAGACACGGCTTCCGCGCCGACCCAGTGCTGCTGTATCGCCTCGATCAGCTTCTTGCGGTTGATGGGTTTGCTCGCATAATCGTTGCATCCCGCCTTGATGCACTTCTCGCGGTCGCTGGCCATCGCGTGAGCCGTTAGAGCAATGATCGGGCCGGTGTAACCCTTCCGGCGGAGCAGGCTGGTCGCCTCGTACCCGTCCATGACGGGCATCTGTATGTCCATCAGGATGATGTCGAAAGGGCGCTCGGGATCACCCTCGCGTCTTCGGTTCATCGCCGCAAGCGCCTTCTCGACCGCGAGCTTTCCGTTTTCCTCTACGGTCACATCCGCCCCGGCTTTCTTCAAGAACAGGGAGATGAGACGCTGGTTGTCCACGCCGTCCTCGGCCAGCAGGATGCGGCAACCTTCCAAGTCTGATCGTTCGATGCGTGCGTCCGTGTGGGCAGCGTCGGCCACCACAGTGGCCGACATCGGATCGTCGAGCATCCTCACGCCTTCGAGCGGCCCGGTCGCGACGGTGGCGCGGACGGTGGTTCCAACGTCGACTTCGGTCTCGACCACGGCGATGCCACCCCCGAGCATCTCCGCGAACCGTTTGCTGATGGTCAGGCCGAGTCCCGTGCCGCCGAACTCCCGCGTTGTGGAGGTGTCGGCCTGCACGAACGGCTGAAACAGCCTGGCGACCTGCTCCTCCGTCATGCCCCGGCCCGTGTCGATCACATCGAACTGCAAATGTCGCCCTCCGCAGGAGCGGGATTCGTCGTTGTCGTTGACAAAGCTGGTCACCAAGCGGACGCCGCCGACCTCGGTGAACTTGATGGCGTTAGCGATCAGGTTGATGAGTATCTGCCGCAGGCGGGCCGGGTCGCTTAGGATCGTCTCCGGGATGACACCGACATACTCGACGCTGAACCGCAGGTCTCTCTCCTCGGCCCGCACGCGCATCAGAGAAGCCACCTCGGCGATGATCCGACACGGCTCACACTCTATGTGTTCGACCGCCATCTTGCCCGCCTCGATCTTGGAGAGGTCGAGGATGTCGTTGATGATGCTCAGCAGGCTCTCCCCGTTGCGACGGATCGTGTAGATGGCGTTGAGCTTCTCCGACTCGGATTGGTCACTATCGAGGAGATTCTCCGTGAAGCCAAGGATGGAGGTCATCGGGGTTCTGATTTCGTGGGACATGTTTGCCAGGAACTCGCTCTTGGTCTGGTTGGCCGTCTCAGCGGCGCGCCGTGCCCCTGTCAGTTCCTTGTTCACCGTCAACAGTTCCTGCCGCTGAGCTTGAACCCGCTCATGTTGAGCCTCCAATTCCTCGTTATTAGACTCCATCTCTACGGAGTATGCCTGCAATGCCTGCTTTTTTCGCCTTCCCTCAGTCACATCTCGAAAGACCATCACCACACCGATGAGATGGCCACCAGCATTCCGGATCGGCGCCGCGCTGTCAGCAATGGAGTATTCCCTGCCATCCTTCGAGATCAGAACCGAATGGTTAGCCGGCTCGATGACTGACCCTTCGTCGAGGACATCGTAGACGGGCGCCTTGACAGGTTCGCGGGTGTCTTCGTTTACGATGTGGAGGACATGCTCCACAGGCCGCCTCAAGGCTTCCGATAGTGTCCAGCCCGTTAAGCGCTCTGCCACCGGGTTCATCCGGGTCACGCCACCTTGGGCATCGGTGACGATGACCGCATCGCCAATGCTTTGAAGCGTCGTGGCGAGATTCTCTTCACTCTTCTGCAACTTGCGGACTAACGGATCAGTGACTCGAAGCGTCACCCCTGCGCCGACAAGGACGAGCAAGACCGTTACGCCTCCGGCAGTCAACGCAGCCATCACAAACGGGGCGCGGATTTCCGCCAAGTCCGCCTTGGCCACCACACCCAAGTTCAACCCCGTGACGGGGTGATATGCCGCGAGCACTCGTTCGCCCCGGTAGTCGACGCCGATGAGCGTCCCTTCTTGCCCCGACAGCGCCAGGCGCATCGGCTCAGCCAACTCTGATTTCCACGAAATGGGGTCGGGGTCGCTCCCATCGCCGTGTCGGTATGGGAAAAGGAAGACGATCTGATCGCCTTTGCGCTGGGCAACGACGAGTTCACCTGTTTCACCAAACCCCGGATAGTGCTCGTGAGCAGCGGCGATCTTAGATAATGTAGCCTTCCTCGCCCCGCCCGGATGGTCGCCCTGACTATGGATCGCGTCAAACCGTGCGACCGCCTCCATGAACCGCGCCTGCCCCCTTGCGATCTCCACCAAGTGGTCCCGCTGCTCTTCAAGCTCGAGTTTGTACAGAATCCCTAAGGTGACAGCAGCGGCGCAGAACATGCCGCCCGCCATCACGAGAATGGAGAAGAGCAGAATCCGCTTGCGGTCACTGCATGGTGACGCCTCCCGTGCGGGATGGACCCGTTGCGCGGGACGATCGAAAGTCTCCTGCAACAGAGCCTACGCCCCGCCCGGCTTAGCCAGGATGATGTCCAGCGGCGTCACCAGCATGACCCCGACTTGGAGCGATGCGGTGCGTCTGCAAAGACGCGCGGTGATGCCCCGAAGCACCGCTCGCTGCGCATCTCGATAGGTAGATCGGCATCAGCCCAGGTGCTCTTGCACGCACCCCGCATTCCCGGCTTGAGATGGCCCTTCATCCGATAATGTGGCCATTCGAGTTGCACCAAATTCCCGCGCGTCGGCGGCGGCGAGCCTGACCGATCGCATGCGAGAGCGACGCCGGGCACAGGTTCACTGCCGAATACTTGGTCTCAGACTCGTCGCTGGAGAGGTGCCGTTCGAGGGGGCACGCGGCCACCGGAAGCTAGCCCAAGTTCCGCAGCCTGGGGAAAATATCTTTTTTTTGGGTGGAGCCGGCGTGGCTCAGCGTGCGTGAGGGTAGATTCGGCCCGTCGTTTCTGCCCAAA
>SDBU01001465.1_pt1 | contig 33659 bp, 31 predicted proteins | sample 2277071 | NCBI WGS metagenome assembly SDBU01 (sample SAMN10397929, study PRJNA504765) | marine sediment metagenome | isolation source: marine sediment core GS08_GC12, 126 cmbsf | place: Arctic Ocean: Gakkel Ridge, Loki's castle | collected 2008 | reverse complement strand
GGACGCGTGCATGCCGAGTTTTTCCAGCTTGCTTATTACGTTGTAGCCTGGGCTGTCGCAGTCGACTACGAAGATCGAGAAACCGTCGTATCCTGCGTCTGGATCGGTCTTGGTGACAAGCACGATGAAATCGGCGCGCACGCCGTTGGTGATGAACGTCTTGGAGCCGTTTATCACGTACTCGTCGCCGTCACGCTCGGCTCGTGTCTTGATGGCGGCAACGTCGGAGCCGGCACCAGGCTCGGTTATCCCCAGGCACGCGATCTTCTCTCCCTTGATCGCCGGTACAAGATATTTTTGTTTTGCCTCCTCGGTGCCGAACTGCAGTATAGGAGGGGTTGCCATATCGGTATGAACGGCAACGCCCATACCCGTGCCACCGCTGTTTGCGTATGACATCGCTTCGGCGCGCACAAGGGAGTAGTAGTAGTCGCCACCCGATCCGCCGTACTCCTCCGGGAAGCAGAGCCCGATAAAGCCAAGCTCTCCCATGCGCTGTATCACCGAGTCGGGAAAAGTCGTCTCCTCCCACTCGTCGGCGTGAGGCGCAAGCTCCTTCTCGGCGAACTCCTTTATCGTCTCGCGCATCATGTCGTGCTCGTCGGTGAAGATGAAGTGCTTCTTCTTGGTGGAAAAATCCGGCTTGATCTCGGTTGATGCTTTGGCCATCTATGCAACTCCTTTTTCACAGTTACCTGAGCGGCGGCCGATCAAATACCGGTTGCCACTTGACAACACTATGACTTAGAACGTATAACAGTGTAGTCACAAAGTAAACAGTAGAACTGACTACTTTCTAAATGGGATATTCAAACCTGCTTTACGAGGTCGAAAACGGCATTGCGACCGTTACTTTAAACCGTCCCGAGCAGCGTAACTCACTGAATGCCGAGATGCTGGCAGAGTTGGTAGACGCGTTCGAGGCGGTGCGGGACGATAGCGATGTTAAGGTGGCGGTGCTTACCGGTGCGGGCGAGAAGATCTTCTGCGCGGGGGCGGACCTCGGGGGATTTGCTGTCGATACGCCCCTGATACACAAGCACTACGGTGCCGATCTCTTCGTAAAGCTTTTCAAGACCATGTCAAACCTGGGCAAGCCGACGCTCGGCGCGGCAAACGGCCATGTGATTGCGGGAGGTATGGGACTGTGTATCAACTGCGATCTGGTCATCGCCAAAGAGGGCGTATATTTCAGAACCCCGGAGATAAACGTCGGCATATTTCCATTCATGATCATGTCGATCCTCTACCGCAACGTGCCGCGCAAGAAGGTGAATGAGATGATGCTCATCGGTGAGAAGATTCCAGCCGAGCAGGCCGTCGAGTATGGGCTCATCAACAAGGTGGTGCCCGAAGACCAGTTTGACGACGCGGTTACGGAGTGGGCCACGAAGCTTGCATCGAAAAGCCCGGTGCTGATGCGCCTGGGGCGCGACGCGATGTACAGGCAACAGGATATGGCGTTCGAGGACGCACTCGATTACCTGCACTCTCAACTTTCTCTCGCCTTTTCGACCGAGGATATAGTCGAGGGCGTTCAGGCATTTTTTGAAAAGCGAGATCCGGAATGGAAAGGGAGATAGCGATGAAGCCATTTAAAGCCGAGCGGGCACAGGCAGACCCGAAGCTCGACGGAGCCGACAGCAAGATGGTCGAGGTGGTCAAGGATCTGCACGCCCGCCGCGAGACAAACCGTGCGGGTGGCGGCGAGGAGAAGATCGAGCTGCAGCATTCTCGCGACAAGCTAACTGCGCGTGAGCGGATCGATCTCCTTGTCGACGAGGGCACGTTCGTGGAAATGGGTATTCACGGTCACCCCCACTTCTCGATGGCGATGATGAAGGGGAAGGAGGCGCCGGCCGACGGCGTCATCACCGGATGGGGGAAGATCGACGGGCGCTTGGCCTGTGTTGTTGCCTACGACTTCACGGTCATGGCCGGGTCGATGGGCATGACCGGTGAGATGAAGGTGACCAGGTTGCGCCAGATGTCATTGAGCAAGAGAATTCCCTTCATCTGGCTGCTTGATTCCGCCGGGGCACGCATCCAGGAGGCGGCCGGGTCTCTCTTTGCCGGCTCCGGCTGGCTTTTCCAGGAAGAGGTCGTCATGAGCGGCGTGACGCCGTTGATCGCAGCGATGCTCGGCCCGTGTTCTGCCGGTACTGCCTACATACCGGCGCTGTCGGACTTCGTGCCGATGGTCAAGGGGCGCGGCTCGCTGGCGCTTGCGGGGCCGCACGTTGTAAAAGCTGTCACAGGCGAGGATCTGACCCAGGAGGAGCTGGGAGGTGCAAAGGTCCACTGCCGAGAGTCCGGCGTGGGAGACACAGAAGTTGAGTCGGATGAGGAGTGCATCGAAACGATCAGGCAGTACCTGTCGTATTTTCCCCAGAACTGCGAGGAGAAGCCGCCGATAAAGGAGACCGACGATCCCGTGGACCGCATGGACGAGGAGCTCATCAAAATCGTGCCCGATTCTGCCAGGAAGCCCTACGACATGTACGAGATCATCAAGAGGATCGTCGATGATGGCGAGTACCTTGACATAAAGCCCAAATGGGCAAAGACGATCATCACATGCCTGGCCCGATTCGGCGGCCGGCCGGTTGGCATCGTAGCCAGCCAGCCCAAGGTGATGGCGGGGATACTGGACAACGACTCCGCCGACAAGTCGGCGCGTTTTATAAACCTCTGTGACGCCTTCAACATCCCGCTGGTGTTTCTTCAGGACGTACCGGGGTTCATGGTTGGCAGCAAGGTGGAAAAGGCGGGCATCATCCGGCACGGCGCCAAGATGCTCTACGCGGTGTCACGTGCGACCGTCCCCAAGATTACGGTGATCGTCCGCAAGGCCTACGGCGCGGGCTACTTCGTCATGTGCGGCAAGGCCTACGAGCCAGATCTGATCGTCGGCTGGCCGACTGCGGAGATCTCTGTGATGGGTCCCGAGGGGGCGGTGAACATCATCTTTCGCAAGCAGATCGAGGAGGCTGAGGATCCCGATAAGACCCGATCTGAATTTGAGGACGGTATCCGCAAGACGATCGACCCCTACATTGCGGCGGGCAATGCGATGATCGACGACCTCATCGATCCGCGCGAGACTCGCCCGACGATCATCAGGGGTCTCGAGATGTCTGCCGACAAGCGTGTTGAGCGGCCCTACAAAAAGCACGGAGTGATGCCGGTATGAAAACCGCCGATAAATTGACCGCGTTCCAAAATCGGTTCTACAGCCGAATCCGGCATCCGGATGCGCGGCGCGCGGCCAAATCCTCCGGCTCAGAAGACGGGTTCGATGCCTTCCACGGCCACAAGTACTGTCTGCTCGTCACCTTCCGGCGGTCTGGCGAACCGGTGCCCACGCCGGTCTGGTTCGGGCTGGCGGACGGAAAATTATACGTCCTGAGCGAGGTCTCGGCCGGCAAGGTCAAGCGGATCCGCAACGACTCGCACGTACGTGTGGCACCGTGCTCTGTGCGCGGGAAGCCGCTTGGGTCGACAGTTGAGGGCACCGCGCAGATCCTGCCTCCGAGCGAGGCCCCCAGGGCGGAGGCTGCTATCGGTGCCAACTACGGCCTTGGACGGCGACTGTATGAGGGCGCCGGTAGCAAGATGGGCATAAACACGATATACCTAGAGATCTCCCCGAGCAGAGGATCATCATGAGTCGTTTTGAAGATCCTGTGATCATCACCTGCGCGATATCGGGGGTGGTGGCCAACAAGGAGCAGTGTCCCGCGATTCCCTACACACCGGAGGAGTACGCGCAGGAGGCGCGCCGGGCGGTGGATGCGGGCGCATCGATACTGCACGTCCATGCACGCAAGCCCGACGGTACCCCCTCGTACGAGGTATCCGATTACCGGGCAATAACCGATGCGATCTTTGGTGAGGTGGACGATGTACTGATCAACTACTCAACCGGGGCGATCGGTATCTCGCGCGAACAGCGGGTTGCGCACATCATCGAGTTGAAGCCCGAGTTGGGAGCACTCAACATGAGTTCGATGAACTATGCCAAGTACTCTCGCAGGCGCAAGGACTTCGTGTTCAAGGCGGTATTTGAGAACTCGTTCGACGACATCATCTTCTTTTTAGAGACGATGATCGGTGCAGGCGTCAAGCCAGAGCATGAATGCTTCGATGCAGGCCACATCGCGAACGTAGAGCCGTTGATTGACATGGGGATCCTGACGATGCCGTTGCAGGTGAGCTGCATCCTCGGAGTTGTGGGCGGTATGCCGCCCTCGGCGCGCAACCTGGCGCATATGGTGTCGATGGTGCCCGACGGTGACGGTGAGAGCACGTGGGAAGTGATCGGCATCTCACGGCAGCAGTGGATGCTGGTGGCCGCAGCGCTGTCTTTGGGTGGAAATGTTCGTGTCGGGCTTGAGGACAACCTCTATACAGCAGACGGTGAGATGGCCGGCTCGAACGGCGACCTGGTAGAGCAGGCCGCAAGAATGACCCGGGACTCGGGACGTTCGATCGCGTCCCCGGCCAAAGCACGCGAGCTTCTTGGCGTTGAAAAGATGAAGTGGCCACCGGAGGCCGCAAAAGCCGCCGCGGCGTGAGCTATCCACTGGAGGATGTCAAGGTCCTCGACTTAACCAGGCTGCTTCCCGGCCCCTTCTGTACTCTGATGCTGGCCGACTACGGCGCCGAAGTGCTCAGGATCGAGGACACGGGTGCGGGCGACTACCTGCGGTTCTGGCCGCCCTACTACGGCGAAGACGCGGATAACCAGGCGGGCACGCGCAGTGCAGCCTATCTTGCGCTCAACCGTGGCAAACGAGCGATGCGACTGGATCTCAAGAACGATGAGGGGCGGGAGATTCTGTTGAGACTGGTTGAGAGCCACGATGTGCTGGTCGAGTCATTTCGACCCGGCGTGATGGAAAAGCTCGGGCTGGGCTACGAGACTCTGTGCGAGCGAAATTCTGCACTCGTCTACTGCGCTATTTCAGGCTACGGGCAGGATGGCGTCAACAGGGATCGTGCCGGGCACGATATGAACTACTTGAGCCTTGCGGGCATGCTCGGCCTGACTGGGCGCAAGGGCGGCCCGCCGGTGCAGGCGGCCGGGCAAATCGCTGATCTTGGCGGTGGTGCGCTGATGGCCCTGTTCGGGATAATGTCGGCACTGCACGAGCGCTCCAAGTCCGGCAAGGGACAGTTCCTGGATGTGTCGATGACCGACGGTGCCCTGACGTGGCTGTCGTTTCTGGCTGCGGGCTACTTCTGCGACGGTAATGTGCCCCTTCGTGGTGACCCCGATCTGTCAGGCGGCAGGGTCTGTTACTTCGTCTACGAAACGGCAGACGGTCGCTGGATGAGCCTCGGTGCGCTGGAGCCGAAATTCTGGCAGGAGTGGTGCGCAGGCATCGATCGCGACGACCTGGTCGGCAAGCAGCTCGAGCACCCGGACTCGGATACCGGCAGGCAAGTAGCAGAGATCTTCAAGCAGAGAACGATGGAGGAGTGGGTCTCTTTCAGCCAAGAACACGAGTGCTGCCTAGAGCCCATCCTGGAGCTGGATGAGGCACTCGAGTCGGACCTTTTCAAAAGCCGTTCCATGGTGGTGGATCTCGAGCAGCCGCGCTACGGCAAGGTCCGCCAGATTGGGCCGCCGATCAAGTTTTCGCGAACCCCGGCCCGTGAGCCCGCACCGGCACCGGAGGTCGGCGAACATACGGATGAGGTGCTCTCTCAGCTCGGGTTTAGCGATGAAGAGATTGACAAGCTCAAACATGAGAAGGTCGTCTGAAGGCAGGGTACTGCGAGATGGAATCCGAAGACGGATTATTGAGAATGAGCGAGCTTTGCGAAGCCACCGGCGTCTCCGCCGGGACGGTGAAGCACTACCTGCGAGAGGGGCTGCTGCCCAAACCTGTGAAGACGTCTCGCAACATGGCCTACTACTCGGAGGACTCGGTCGAGAGGATCAAGCTGATCAAGAGGCTACAGAAGGACCGCTTTCTACCGCTGAAGGTGATAAAAGAAGAAATGGACGACGATCAGGAGGGTGGGCTCAGGTATCTGCACGCTATCTCCGAGATCGAGGAACGCATCCTGGAGCGGGCGTTGCGAGGCGAGCGTGCAAAGACCGTCAAAAAACCCGAGTTGCTGAAGACGACGGGCCTGCCGTCGCAGGCGTTGGACCGCCTTGAGGATCTTGGAGTGATCTCCCCCGAAACCAAGGGTAAAACGAAGGTGTACGGCGCCCTGGATGCGGGTATTGTGGACGCGATCGGTCGCATGCGCGACTCAGGTTTTTCAGAGGATTTGGGGTTCGTTGCCGACGACCTGCTCCTCTATGAAGAAGGGCTGCAGAAGATCGTCGGGGCGGAGGTCGAGCGATTCTTGAGCAGGTTGGCCGGGAGGGTTGATCCCGAGAAGGCGGTCGATTTGATGGAGGGTGCGATACTGCCGCTGCGAGACCTAATATCGGCAATGCATGTCAAATTACTCGTTACGGAGCTGCAGTCGCAAAGAAATAAACCGTAACGTTTGGGCGGGTTAAAGCGTCCTATTAGTTGAGGGCATATTGAGAGCGATGGTCTGCGTCTCTACTTGCGCGGCCTACAGGGATGGCAAATTAAGCGGGTCAAACGATTTGATGACTGTTCGGGAGAAAGGTTCAGCAACAGCAGCTTTGGCGTTTACGCTACTCGTCATCCTATTCGCTCCGGCATCGGCATCCGCTACGGGTAAAACATTGATAGTGGGCTTTGACGAGGGCGTGTCAAAGAGCCAGATGCGTCACCTGCTTGTCTCGACCGGGGCGACACCCGTGCGCGATCTTGACATGGTCAACGCGTATGAGATACAGGCCGGTGGTACCGATCGGAATTCGATAATCGATCGGCTACGCGAGAAACCGGGAGTTGATTACATTGAGGAAAATCCCCAGTTTGAGTTGGACGCCGTGCCCAACGATCCGGTATGGGCCAAGCCGATCTCGGAGAATCACTGGGGCTTGCACAACGACAACTTTGGCACCCCGGATGCGGATATCGATGTGACCGAGGCATGGAATGTCTCGACCGGCTCAGACGGTGTCGTTGTCGCGGTTATCGATACGGGAGCCGACTACAACCATGCGGACCTGCGTGGCAATATCTGGGTGAATGCCGGGGAGGTGCCGGGTAACGGCGTCGACGATGACGGTGACGGGCTCGTTGACAACGTCAACGGCTACGACTTCGGCGACAACGATCCCGACCCTTACGACGACGGAGGCTCCGATACAGGTCACGGCACTGCGGTGACCGGGATCATCGGTGCAGCAGGAAATAACGGCATCGGTGTAACCGGGGTCAACTGGCACGTGAAGGTGATGGTTCTGAAGTTCACCGGGACAAACGGCATGGCTCAAGGTGCTTCAAGAGATGTTGCGGACATGCTGGTAGCGCTTGATAGCGCCATCAAAAAGGGGGCGGTAGCCGTAAATATGAGCTTTGGCAGCGCGGAGGCCTGTAATAGCCAAGCGCTGCAGAACGGCTTGAACGCTGCCGAGGCAGCAGGCGTTCTCCTGGTTGCTTCGGCCGGCAACAATCGTGCTGACACAGATATCTCTCCGCACTGTCCTTCCGGGTCGGCCAACTCCAACATCATTGCGGTGGCCAACAGCGATGAGAACGACAACCTGACCTCAACTTCCAACTACGGGCGCGCGACAGTCGATCTTACTGCACCGGGAAGGCATATTCTGAGCACGGTGCCCGGCGGTTATGCGCATGTAAGTGGGACATCCTTCTCGACTCCGTTCGTGACTGGTGCCGTAGCCCTGTTGAAGTCGATGGTTCCACAGGCGAGTGCGGCCCAGATACGCGACGCGATCCTGCGCGGCGTCGATCAGAAGCCACAACTGGCAGGTCTTGTGGCAACCGGTGGGCGGCTGAACATGGTGGGTGCGATGCGGCAGATCGACACGGTTGGGCCATCGGCGACGATGAAGCTGAACAATGGGAAGAAGTACACCCGTAAGCGGAAGATCGCGATCAAGTTCACCGACGTTTATGACAGTTCGGGGATAAAAAATATGAGTTTCACGGCCGGCAAGACATCGATCAAGTCACTGACGCCGTTTGCCGCGACTTCGACCGTCAAACTGGATAAAAAGGAAGGTACCAAGATTGTCCGGGCCACGCTTTCAGACAACGTGGACAACTCCACGTCCCTGCAGGGCAAGATCAAGTACGACCGCACTCTGCCACGCAAGTTCCGCATCAAGAGTGTAAAAGTAAAAAAGAAACGCGGCAGCAAGGTGAGACGGGTTGTGGTTCGGTGGAAAGGTGCGCGTGACCGTGTCAGCGGTGTTCGCAAGTACAGGATCTATCGAGGAAGCTATAGACGGACATCGAGCAAGATCAAAAGCAAGGGGAAGAAACGCATCCGATCGGCTAAAAAACGTGGCAAGAGGAAACGCTGCCACTTCCGCAAGGTGAAGGTGGTCTCCCGGAAGCGTCGCAAGACGGTGATCAAGATACGGAGCCGTGGCCGGCAGTGCATCCGGGTAGAGGCGGTAGATCGGGCGGGAAACGGGCGCCGTTCTCCACATAGAAAAGCAACGATTCGCTAGCTCCACGTAACCCAGCATTGTCTGCCGCATGGCGATGTCTCGATCGCCGATCCCTATAATCACGGCTGGTTGACTCGCGAGTCAATATCTGCACGATCGTATTTATGAAAAGAGGAAAACAATGCGGGCGGCCGCCGTACAGCTTCATTCCACGGAAGACAGGGATCACAACCTTCGGGCGGCAGAGCGCTTGGTCCGAGAGGCTGCCGGTGTAGGTGCGGAGCTAATTGTCCTGCCGGAGAAGTTCAATCTCATGGGATCTGCTTCGCAGTGGCAGCAGGGTGCAGAGCCTCTGGACGGCACTACGATCTCCTGGGCGGCAAAGTTGGCTCGCGACCTGAAGATCTGGCTTCTCGCCGGCAGCATCGTCGAGCAGAAGGAGGACGGCAAATTGGCAAACACATCGGTCCTTGTGGGGCCTGACGGGAGGAACGCGGCCGTCTACCGAAAGATCCACATGTTCGACGTCGAGGTTGGCGGGGTCCCGTACAGGGAATCCGACCTGGAAGAGGCCGGGGATGAAATAGTGGTATCGGATGCCGCTGGTATACAGGTGGGTATGTCCATCTGTTACGACCTGAGGTTTCCGGAGCTGTATCGCATCCTTGCCCTGAAAGGTGCAAAGGTTGTGTGTGTCCCGTCTGCCTTCACCGTGCACACGGGGAAAGATCACTGGGAGACTCTGATAAAGGCCAGAGCGGTTGAGAACCAGACGTTTATTGTCGCCGCAGACCAGATAGGGCCCTGTCCGCCGAAGCACGACAGCTACGGCCACTCCATGATCGTTGACCCGTGGGGTACTGTGCTTGAGGTGGCCGCAGATCAGGAGACGTTCATAGTTGCCGATCTCGACCTTGATCGGCAGGAAGAGATTCGTAGGGAGCTTCCCTCACTGGAAAATCGCAGGCCCGAGGTCTACGAGTGGCCCGCAGGGAGTGCTGTATAAATGGCATCAAATAACGATGGCCAGCAGGTCGACAAGCGCAGGATCATTCTCGACGCGGCGGTCAAGGTGTTTGCCCAAAAGGGGTTCCACGGCTGCCGGGTCTCCGATATCGCCAAAGAGGCCGACGTTGCGTACGGTCTGGTCTACCACTACTTTGAGTCAAAGGATGAGATGCTCAACACACTCTTTTCCGAGCGGTGGGGAGTGCTGCTGGATCACATTTCCGAAATTGATGAACGTGACATTCAGGCCAGAGAGAAGCTTTACGAAGTTGCCTCGTTCATTATCGACTCGTACTGGCATGATCCCGACCTTATGAAGGTGATAATCGTAGAGGTTACGAGAGCAGCGAACTCGTTCGGCCGTGCCCATCTCAAAGAGATCGAAGACGCTTATAGCGGAATAGAGGCGATAGTTGCCGGTGCGCAGAAGCAAGGTACGTTCAAGAATTCGATACCTGCAGAGTTTGCCAGCATGGTCTTCTACGGAGCAATCGAGCAGCTGCTTTCGGGCTGGATATTCGACATACTTCCCAAGGGAGCGAAAGAATTTGAGCGCGCCAAGGAACGCGTGGTTGAAGCTGTTTGCGGTGGGCTGGAAGTAGGCGAGAGCGTAACGGCGAGTGATGCAAGTGGCTCTGCCAGTCGGACGTAAATAGCCGCAAACCGGGAAGCATGGCAGAAGATGATCGAATCGCTCGGTGAGACAAAAGGCCAGGACCGCATTCTGCACGGCTTTGCCAAAGTCCTGAACCTACTGACGGCGATTGTCCTGTATCCGGCCTGGATAATCGGCCAGCAGCTGGTGAGGCCCGTCCGCGCGCTTCTATCTCTGGTCGGCAGCGATCTGCAAGTTCGGTCTCCCCGGACAGGGAACCTACAGAGACGATCGACCGAGCGGTCACAGGAGGAGATCGTGCGTGAGCTGCATGATATTTCCGCCAATCCACGAGGCTCGCCTCGCTTAGCGACAACAAAGAAAGGTCTCGCGGAACTCTGCTCACTTCTTTTCTCACAGAAGCGCCAGACGGTGAATTTCGGTTACGCCTATCCCAGGCAGTTCGAATACAGGACGATCGAGGGAGAGGACGGTGAGCGCTTTGCTGCGCTCATCGGGCTTCACGACGAGCCGCGACCCGGTCTGGTGATAGTGCACGGGTTCATGTCCAACAAGCTGTTTGATTATGTTCGCGAACCCGCGGTGACTGCCTACTTTGACTGGGGGTTCAACGTGGCCGTCGTCGACCAGCGAGGCTTCGGTCAGTCGGAGATGCTCTCGGAAGCTCCGAACACATTCGGTTGGAAGGAGGGAAAAGACCTCATATTCGCGGCACGCCACCTGAAGCAGAACGGCTCAACCTCGGTGGGATTGCTCGGGTACTCGCTGGGTGCTGCCTGCTCGATCAATGCAGCCGGATCGGATGAAGCCGGGTCGGCGCTTGACGGCGGTGTCCTGGCCGTGAATCCCCCCGCAGACACAAAGGTTGCGCTTGAATATATCTCGACGAAACCGCGACTGGGAAGCCCCTTCTGGGTGCCGTATCAGCTCTTCAAGATAAGGCTGAAGTCCAGAGTGAGAAATCTTGACGGCGGCGTGGAAGTCCCTGGATTTCGTGAAGTTCTCTCGGAGAGGGTTCTGCCCTACTACCGGATAACGGATGAGGAGCTGTTTCAGCTATCTAGTGCCAAGAATCAAATTGCCGGAGCGAACGTGCCCACGCTCGTACTACATGCAGAAGATGATGCGTTTGTTCCCGTTGAGCATGCGAAGATGCTGGCGGAGGCGGGCTCCACAAACGCAAATGTGCATGTCTGGATCATGCCCTGGGGAGGGCACACGGCGTACGATGCATTGGACAAGGAATGGACCAAGTCCGTCTTTCGCGATTACTTCGAGTACTGGGCAAACAGCGAGTAGTGTGCGTGATGTGATTAAACTTGCACCTGTCGGACTTGGTGACCAAGACGATTAACCTGGGCTGGTTCCGATCGTGCAAGAAAAGCGAGCTTGAAAAGAGTCGGTGAAAGATGAGCGAGAACCTACTTGTAAAGCGCCTTCTTTGGAGTGGGCTGGTCACGGCGTTGGGGGCCTTGGCGACAATCGCAGCGCATAGACTTGCGTCGAGGATCTGGGAGCAGATCTTCGGAGAAGAGCCACCCGAATAGCCATGAACGAGACCGGCACAGATCCCCAGGACACAGCCGAACCCTTCGATTCGGAGCGGCTTGGTTCACAGTCAACATTCGAGGGCAACGGCTCCGCTGAGTTTCAGCAGCCGATGGGGGAGTTGACCGAAAAACCGGAGTTCTACCTCGGTGCGGCCTTCCTCGGGGGCTTTCTTCTGGCCCGCCTGTTGCGCAGGCGTGGAGGTGGTGATGGCGATGAATGACGATGAGCGCCCTGATCTGAACGGAAAAAGCCCGTCCAGGGTTGTCGGTGAATCGGTTAGTGAGATCACCGAGAAGGTAACGCTGCTGGTAACCGAGGAGGTCGAGCTCGTGAAGGCCGAGATCTCGGCCAAGCTCTCACGCTTGGGTGCGGGCGCAGCCGTGGTTGTCGCGGCCGGTATCTTTATCCTGTTTGGCTTGTTTGCCGCCGTAAATGCGCTGGGTTGGGGTTTGGCAGAGATCTTCAACGAGGCCTGGATCGGCTTCCTGGTGCTTGCAGGTGGAATGTTCGTGCTTGCCGTGATAGCAGGCCTGATTGCCTACGGCCTCTTCAAGAACTCATCCCCGGTTCCCGAGATGGCGATCGAAGAGGCGCGCAAGACAAAAGAGATGATCGGGTCCAGTGATTGACCATGGCTAAGGGACGATCACCAGAGGAGATTCGCCAGTCGATCGAGACAACGCGGCTTGATCTGGTGCAGTCGGTTGAGCGTCTGCGTATCGGCATGCACGAGTTGACGGATTGGAGAAGTCGCGTCGCCGAGAACAAGAAGGCCGCGCTCATTGGGGCAGCGGTAGCGGGTTTCGTTATCGGCGGTGGAATCGCCGCCCTGGGCAGCGCCATTTTCCGCCGCTAAACCTCTAGTTACCTTCGCAATATAGGAGGTATACAGGGATGGAAGTCAAAGAATCGCCTGATGTCCCAGTTATCGGTTTCAGTCAGGACGATACTCAAGATCCTTCTTGTTGTTCTTGCCTTCTACATTGCGATCCAATTGATCGCGATGACCAAGACCATCTGGATATGGATCTTCATCTCCATTTTCTTGGCGCTTGCGCTTGCGCGGCCAGTTGACATTCTGCAGAAGCGGAAAGTACCTCGCTCCCTGGCAATACTGATCGTTTATCTGGGATTGGTCGCCGCGGTTTTCGGCGTGGGGCTCCTGGTCGTTCCGCCCATCGCAAATCAGGTGCAGGAACTTGCCGAAGATGCGCCCGGCTATGTCGAGGATCTCACTGAGAAAAGCAAACGATTCGAGAAGTACGACGAGCGATACGGGATAAGTGAGAAGTTGACGGAACAGTTGGAGAGCCTGCCGGATCGGCTGGGGGACGCGGCCGGTGCTCTGCGAGATGTAACCGTGACCGCATTCCAACGGTTGCTGGCGGTGGTGACGATCCTGGTGCTTACTTTCTTCCTGATCAAGGACGGTGGCAGCTGGTGGCGTCGACTCCTTGAGCTTCAGCCCCCCCAGCGGGCCGATCGCATGCGTCGCGTGGGAGACGACATCTACAAGGCAGTGGGCGGATACGTAACCGGCAACTTGGTCATCAGCGTTATCGCCGGGCTTGTCACCTGGGTCACACTGGAGCTTCTGAACGTTCCCTTCGCGGTGCCGCTGGCCGTACTGATGGCATTCCTGGACCTGATCCCGATGGTGGGAGCGACAATCGGAGGCATAACTATTGGAATAGTGACTGCCTTTGTCGACTTCCCGATGGCACTGATCGTATGGGCGATCGTATTGGTCGTCTACCAGCAGATAGAAAACCACATCATCCAACCGCAGATCTATAAGTATGCAGTCAATCTACACCCGTTGGTAGCGATCATCGCAATCTTGATCGGGGGCACGTTGCTCGGCGTGCTCGGAGCTCTTCTAGCGATACCGATTGCGGCTTCTGTTCAGTTGATAGTCAAGGACTTCTGGTCGCATCGAGAGGAGTCTGAAGTGTTGTCCCCCGGGAAAGGTGGAACTGCACAGGCCGAGCCCGAGTAGTTATTCGGGCGAGAGCAGATCCGGATCGATGCTGCCGAAGCCAAGCAGTCCCGGCCCGATATGTGCACCGATCACCGGTCCAACCTCCGACACGAAGACCGGATCGCTACCCATTATCTCCCTTATCGAGTCGACCAGCCTCTCTACCTCTTCGGGTGCTTGAATGTGCTGGACAACCCAGGCACTCGCGCCGCTTTCCTTGCGCTGCTTTGCAAAGTCAACTAGACGTTCAAATGCTCTCTTGCTTGTACGAACTCGCTCGACGGGACTGAGCTCGCTATCCATTGAGAGTATTGGCTTGATCTTCAGCGTTGTGCCGATCCAGGCTGATGCCGTGCCGATACGGCCTCCCCGCTTCAAGAACTCAAGCGTGTCAACTGTAATCCACATCTTCAGACTCTCTCGCGCATCGACCACATGTTTCACAACCTCCTCCGAACTGGCGCCGTTTGGCGCAGCGCTTGAGGCGGCTATGACAATTATCCCGAGACCCCCACCGGTTGACTTGGAATCAATAACATGGATCTGCCCCTCTTTCGCAGTGCCGTCCTGCTCGAGCTGGGATTTTGCCTTCTGTGCGCTTTCGCAGGTGCCGGAAATGCCCGCCGAAATGTGTATCGAGACTATTTCATCGCCTCTTTCAAGCAGTGGCTTGTAGGTTTCAATGAAGTCTCCAACGGACGGCTGAGACGTAGTGGGCAGCTCATCCGCAACTTTCAGCTCTCGATAGAACTCCCCAAGGTCAACGATATCCGCTTCCTTGTCGCTGCGTTCGCCCCGATTGACGTAGAGGCTCACCTTCTCTATGCCTTGTTCTCGGCAGATATCTTCCGGCACGTAACTGGTTGAATCTGTGACTATTACAACGCTCATTGGCGGTGCAGGTTAACAGTGTTGGTGGCAAAATGTCGGATAGCCTGATAAATCCGCCCGATAAATCCGATCATGACGGCCATAGCTCCGAGGTGTGATTTCTGTCACAAAAAGGCATGTAGAAAGAAAATCAGACATTTTTTATTGATAAAGGAATAGAATCTACGCCGTGGCGAAAACTCTCCTCACAGGCGGAACAGGTTTCATAGGGTCAAACATTGCTAGAAAGCTGGCCAAGCGGGGCGATGAGCTGAAGCTGACCGTTCGCAAGGGCTCAGACCTTTCAGGCCTGAAGGACCTTGAGTTCGAGAAAGTAACCGCGGACATACTGGACCGTCGTTCGCTGCGTCGAGCGATGAAAGACGTCGATAAAGTCTTCCATACAGCTGCGTTGATCGACCACAATGCCAGCGCTGAAGAGCTGTTTGAGGTCAACGTGACCGGCACTCGCAACGTACTGAGCGAGGCTCTACGTGCAGGGGTTGAAAGGGTGATCTACACATCCAGCGTCGCTGCGATCGGTCCGGCACACACGCGATCGACGACCGACGAGAAGAACCTGTTTACCATCGGCAAACTCGGGATTCCGTACGTAAACTCCAAGCGTGAAGCCGAGATCGAGGCGCTGAGGCTTGCGGCACAGGGTCTCCCAGTCGTTATTGTCAATCCATGTTTTGTCCTGGGAAGTGGCGATCGGAGGGGCGGATCGACCGAGATCGTTGAGCAGTTTCTCAGGCGCAGGATTCCACTGTACGTGGACGGCGGTGCGAACGTTGTCGATGTGAAGGATGTTGCCACCGGGCACTTGCTTGCGGACAAGAAGGGAAATGTTGGCGAGCGATACATCATAGGCAACCGCAATTTCTCGCTCGACCGACTCTTTGCAGAGTTGTCCAGGCTTTCGGGAGTCGAGCCTCCGGCCGTGAAGCTGCCATACGAGGTGGCGGTGCGTCTGGCGCAGGCGGGGCAGGCATTGTCGCTGTCCGGAATGATTAAACCGGAACTGGTGAAGACAGCAGGGCACTGGTGGACCTACAAGATCACGAAAGCGAAACGTGATCTTGGCTATAAACCGGGCGACCCAACACTCACCCTCCAGGACACGATCAATTGGTACTTGGAGCTGAGCAAGGATGGCATGGGACGGCGCCGCAGGCAGCCACTGCCGTTGAAACTGCTCGGGCGAACGATCTCATTCAACAACAGGATAATTCGCGAGGCCGGGACTCTGGTCGGGATGGACTCGTGATTGACGAAGGATCGGCGGCGACGGGCAAACGTACCGCTGTCATACTGGGTGGAGGTGCCTCTCGGGGTGCCTACCAGATAGGTTGTCTCAAGCGCTTGGAAGAGGAGGGCGTCGAGGCTGATCTGATCATCGGGTCTTCGATCGGTGTGATCAACTCGTTGCTCTGGGTCACCGGCGGTGCCGACCATGCCTGGGGATTCTGGTCAAAAGCGCTGTCAATACCGAAATTGTTCGATATTTCAATACGGACGAACCCAATTACGTCAAATGCCATATTCTCAATGGATCGCTTCACCAGGTATGTGGAGCGGGAGATCGATTTTGAAAAGTGTTACTGCTCGGATATCGAGCTGACGTATGTGCTCGCGAACATGTCGGAAGGCCACGAGGAGTTGAGGGGTAACCGCACCGAGCCAGACTTGGAGCACTTCAAGAAAGTTACCCGGATCGGCTACTCGATTCCGGTTCTGCATCCGCTCATCGAGATGGACGGAGACATGTACGCGGACGGTGGGTTCCTGTGGAATGTGCCGTTCGAGTACGCAGAGGATTGGAATGCGACCGATATCTATGTTCTCTCGGTCGTCCCGAGCAAGTTGGAACGGGCCGACAGCCTCCGCTTTCTTCCCCAGGTTGCTCTGCGAATGTACGAGATCTTCTGGCGGACGTTCGGGAACTCCTCGTACTTGGAAAAGCACATCGAGGACGGCAAGTACCAGGGAATAAATGTCACCGTTCTCGAGCCGAGCCCCGAGCTGGGCATGTTTGACCCGCTGAAGATGTTGCATGCCCATCCTTCCAAGAGCAAGAAGTTCCTCTGGAGTGGCTACCGGGACACCGAGGAGGTCTTGCACGGTACGGGCAATAGCAGAAGCGGGCGGGGAAGGGGCACAACGCCATCATGAGCATTACCCTGTATCGCTGTAGAGTTCCGACGAATTACCTGTGCGTCTGCGGCAAGGTGGCACGCAAGCTCGACTCTTTAGGAATTGAGTACGAAACGTTACGCGTTCCTTTCCGAAAAAGCGATCGCCAGGAAATAGAGAAGCTCACCGGCCAGAAGCATGTTCCGGTCCTGGTCGACGGGGACGAGGTTATCCATGACTCAAAGCGCATCGTCGAGTATCTGGAGAGACGAGACCGAAGCTCATAACACTTCCCGGTATAATCTAACCATCGGGAAATTACAAAGACGGAGCGTATAGATGATCACCATTACTGACAGAGCCGCTGAGAAGGTAAAGGAACTGCTTGATAACGAAGACGAATCGGAAGATCGTGCTTTGAGAGTTGCCGTCAAGGGCGGCGGCTGTTCCGGCTTTCAGTACGCACTCACCTTCGATCACAAGCGGGACGACGATGAGTTGGTTGAGGACAAGGATGTGCAGATCCTGGTGGACAAGGTTTCAAAGAACTTTGTCGAGGGCTCCGAGGTCGACTACATCGAGAGCCTTCAGGGCGCCGGCTTTTCCGTGAACAACCCCAACGTTGAGGCCACCTGCGGCTGCGGCCAGTCGTTCCAAGCGAAGAGCGAAGCCGAAGCGGCTCCCGCAGGGTAGAACTGCCACCGATCGAATCTCACCTACGCAGCTAGCGAGCCTCGATCTTTCTTAGCAGACTTCCTTTCACGGAAGTCGATAACCAAATCCAGATCGAGTGCTATCGCCAATTTTTGAAGTGTTGACACGCTCGTTGCGTGCCGGCCGCTTTCAATGCGGGAGATCGCCGAGTGCTTTGTGCCAATTCGATCTGCGAGTTCCTTCTGAGTTAATCCAAGTTCAGCTCTACGTAAGATCACCCCATGGGCAACTTTCGAAAAAGTCTCGAGCCGCTCATACTCTTCCCTGAACTCCGCTGATTCATCGGTGTGCCTCCGGACATCGTCCTTCACGTATGTACCGATTGGGCTCTTGTTGCTCATTTCAATCCATCTCCAGTACAAACGAGTTTAACATAATTGTTAAATCTAATCGAACTATTATGGTGCATCTCTGCCCGCTGCCCGTGGTTGCTTGCGGTCAATTGCATCCATGCGTGATTTGAAGTCAGTCCACCGTTTCCGAGCAATCTGAATATCGGATTCGGGCACCTTCTTCGAGTTCTTGCGGAATGCGTGTAGCAAGATGATCAGGCGCTTCGTTCGTCTGTAGAGCACTCGGTAGAGCAGTGATCCGTGGTGGCAACGTAGCTCACGAAGCTCGCCTTCGATCTGCGAGCTGTGAGGGTAGGGAAGATGTGGCGTAGATTCGGAGAGCTCGTTCAACAGCTCAATCTGCCGAAAGAGCACCGCTCGTCTTTTTGGGTCGAGGTTGTTGATGAATTCCCGGACGGGCTCTCGGCCACTGAGGTTGCGGTAGTAGACGGCTTGAAAGTTTCCCAAAGGATCGCTCCATATCAATCGATTCGTTTATTACGGTCTTGGGTGCGGGTGGTCCGGACATCACCGTTCCGGCGCCCCGCTGTATTAAGTGAGACGACTCGGTTATTAAGCACTATTGAGTGACCCAATGAAGGTGGATCTCGTAGAGGACTTCGGCCAGTTGTTCCAGGCAAAGAGCGACGCCGAAGCAGCTCCCGCAGGGTAGAAATGCCGCTAACCGATCATTAGAGGCCTATCAGCCTCCGGGTACGCCGACATTCGATGAGTACTTGGGCTGGATCTTGGTCTCGGGCCTGATGTGGTGCACCGCTTGGGCGACGGCGATGGCGGCCTCGGCAAAGCCGGTTGCGATCAGCTTCAGCTTGCCGTCGAAGGTTGTGATGTCGCCGCAGGCCCAGATTGCGTCCAGGTTGGTCTCCATCAGGTGGCTTATCTTGATCGCATTCTTTTCGATCTCGAGGCCCCAGTCGTTCATCGGGCCGAGATGGGTCTTGAAGCCGAGCTGGAGCAGCAGCGCATCGCAGTCGACCGTCTCCTCTAGCTCTCCTTCGTCACCGCCCTTGGCGACGATACGCTCTATCTGGCCGTCACCGCTCACATCGCTGACCTGGAAGGGAGTGAGCACGTTTATCTTCCCACTGTCCCCGGCCTCTTTGATCTGCGCTGCGGTTCCCTCGTGCGCTCTGAACTGGTTGCGCCTATGGATCAGGGTTATCTCCGAGGCCGTGTCGAGCAGGCCGAGCGCCCAGTCACAGGCTGAGTCACCGCCGCCGATGATCACCACGCGCTTGCCAGAAAATATCGACTTTTCCGACACAATGTAGTGAAGCCCGCGGTCTTCCCACGGATCCAGGTCGACTCCCGGCAGCTTCTTTGGCTCGAAAGCACCGTGGCCGCCCGCAATAACAAGTGCGCGTGACAGAAGATCGCCACGGTCGGTTGTCAAGCGGACGATCCTCTTTTCCTTGTCGTCGGGATCATCCTCGTAGGCGATGCTCTGCGCCGTGGTATCCAGGTGCACTGGGACGTCGAACTGTCCCATCGACTGCTCCTTGAGAAGCTCGATCAGGTCTTGACCGAGAACCTGTGGATGACCGACCACATCGAATATCTGCTTTTCGGGATAGAGAGTCGTCACCTGTCCACCTATAACCGGCAGCGATTCTACGATCCTCACACTTGTCTCGCGCATGCCCGCCCAGAAGGATGCTGAGAGCCCGACCGGCCCGGCGCCGATGACCGTGATGTCACGGATCTCCTTGGAATCCGCCTCGATGGTTGCGGGGTCCATGCTCTTTTCAATATTTTTCGTTACAGACATAAATTGATCCTCGCTCGTGGTTTGCTCCGGCCATCGAAAAAGAGTATTAGCGGCTTGTGCCGCCGGTGGGCCGAGAATCGCGGATTATAACGTTAGTGTGAATCACGCTGCATAGGTCTGGCGTGGGTATAGTCGCGGAGTTGTTCTTCCATCGCTTCTTTAAACTCATCTCCACCATCCTCTTTGTGATGGCAATGGTCGGTTCCGTTGCGCCTGCCGCGATTGCGGGCAGTGGAGGCACGGATGATGCACGTGCGGTGGTCGCGTTCGTGCCGGTGGACCACCCCGGAGACCTGAAGTTGCTCAGGCAGGCGCGCACGCTCGGGGGGTTCGCTGTAGGTCTTGCCAGCCCATCTCTGGGACGCGACGTACCCGCTGTTCAGACTTACCTGGACTTCGGGCAGGGATCGAGGGTGGATTACTCGCTCTACGGCTCTCTTCCGCGTAACGCAGCCCGGTTCGTGCGACTCGGCGGAGGCATCAGATCAGTCGCGTTCAAAGAGCTAAGGAAAAGGGCTGCGGACGTGCCGGCAACAATTGAGCCGGGTCTCCTTGCCACAACGCTTGAACAATCAGGAATTGAAGTTGCATATGCGTACTCACCAGAAGCGATCAACGATCTTCCGGGAATACCCCAGGCGCTGGCTGCAATGGATGGGCGGGGCGTCGTGAGAAAAGTGGGCAGGATAAACGAGATCCAGAGTCTGCTTCGCCGTAATAGGGCCGTGATTTCATGGCTGCCGGCAGATCTCGTTCAAGACCTGGCGAAGCGACTTGGTGAGAACGACCTTCTGGTGCTCCTCGGAGCGCCGCGTGCGCGGAGCAACGACAATCACATGCTTCCCGTTGCCGTTCGGGGTCTTCGGTCGCAGGGGACGCTCTCGTCGGATACAACGAGGACAGACGGTCTCGTCACGGTCCCCGATATTACTGCGAGTGTTGTCAACCGGTTTGGGATCGACAGCCCCGACGGGTTTCAGGGTTCCCCGTTTCGTCTGGGGCCCGCAAGAAGCATCGGCACGCTTGAAAAGCTGGACAACCGGCTTTCGGTGATCGAGGCTCGGCGCCTGCCGGCACTTGCCGTCATGGCAGGAGCGATCCTTCTGATTATCGCTCTTCTGTCACTGGCTCTCGGGCGGAGAGGACTGTGGCTCGGCATCCGTATTTCGGCCCTTGGCCTGTTCTGGCTGCCGCTGGTGCTTCTGCTGGTCGCAGCGTTGAATCTGCCGGCGGGTTGGGAGTATGCGCTTAACGTGTGCGTGGCACTGGTGCTCTCGATCGTATCCGCGCTTTTGCTACCGGTTCGAGTCGCGCCCATCGTTGCGATCGGCACCAGCTTGGCGGCAATCGTTATTGACCTGGCACTCGGCTCGCAGCTGATCCAGATTTCGCTTCTGGGATCAAACCCCGCCTACGGTGCCCGCTTCTACGGCATCGGCAACGAGCTCGAGGGGCTGCTTGCAGTCTCGTTCTTATTAGGTGCTGGGCTCGCCGTCGATCTGGTCGGAGTGCGAAGTCGGTCGCTGGCCCTGCTCATAGCGGGAGCGGTCCTTGCGTTCATACTGGGATGGACGGAGCTGGGCGCAGATATCGGTGGTGTGATCGTCGTCGGTGTGGGTTCCGTGGTGGCTGCGACGCTGGTCGCCAGGCGCAGACCGACGAGTGCCCGTGTCCTGCTGTCCTTCGCGGGTGTTGCGGCTGTGTTGGCGGTCGTGATAGTTGCCGATCTGATTTCCGGCGGCTCGCACCTGACCGAGCTTTTCAGTGGCTCGGGGGGGACGGGCGGTATCGGGGACACGATTGCCAGACGCGTGGAGCTCTCTTACAAATCATTGACTCAGCCCGAGACGCTAGTTTTCTCAGTCGTTGCCCTGGGACTGCTTGCTGCAGGTCTGAAGAAGCGCAGGATGCTGCTTGCGCCGTTGGCAGGTGACCGCTGGCGTGGCGCGCGCGCGGGCGTTGTTGCCGCTCTGACCGCGACGATAATCGGGTTTCTTATCAACGACTCCGGCCCGCTGCTACTGATCGGTGGCACGGTTGAGATCGTGTTCTTTCTAGGGTATGTATGGGCGACCACGAATCAGTGGAATCAGGAGACTGGTTTGCGGGCATCGTGATCTGTACCATGCAGTCTTCAGGGTCGTGAAAATGCGCATAGCTTTTGTCTCACCATACAGCTGGACTTTCCCCGGAGGCGTGAACCGACACATCGAGGAGCTCTCCGAGGCGCTCGAGGCCAAAGGCCATGAGGCGCGTATCTTTGCTCCCTGGGATCCTGACGACCGCGCTACGAAACTGCTTCATCGCCGCAGGGCGAGAGAGCGTCAGCGACCACAGAATCTCATTCCGCTGGGCAGGTCAGTTGGGATTCCCATGAACGGAGCGGTGTCGAACATATCGGTCTTCCACAGGGCGGCAGCGGTTTTGAGAAACAACCTGCGAGACGGATACGACATAGTGCACGTTCACGAGCCGACCGCTCCGGTTGCGTCCAGGGACGCGACGGCACTATCGAAGTTGCCGACAATCGCGACTTTTCATGCCTACTCAGACGGTATCGTGTCGAACACGATCGCCAGGCTGCTGGGTGGAGGGCGACTGATGAACAAGCTTCACGGTCGTATCGCTGTCTCTGAGGCAGCGCGCTGGAGCGGCCAGCGCTTCTTCGGCGGCCAGTACCGCGTGATCCCGAACGGCGTCGATCTGACCAATGCTCCCGCGGGGCCAAAACCTGAGTCCGACCGTTTCCGCATTCTCTTTGTCGGCCGACCGGAGGAGCGAAAGGGCCTGCCGGTCCTCCTGAGCGCTTACAGCGCACTGAGGGAACATATGCCGACCGAGCTGATCGTCGTTGGTTCGGAGCCGGACGAGGTCAACCCACTCCTCTTGCACAGCGGCTGTGACCCGGCGGATGTGAACGTTTTGGGCCGGTTACCGGACGAGCAGCTGTGGCAGGAGCTGCATCGCGCCGACGTACTCTGTGCTCCCTCACTCGGCGGCGAGAGCTTCGGCATGATCCTGATCGAGGCTCAGGCTGCGGGGACCACCGTTGTCTGCTCGGATATTGCCGGCTATCGAGATGTCGTCAGCGATGGCAGCGATGCCGTGCTGGTACCACCGGGACAGTCCGCCGACTTGGCGCTTGCACTTGAGTCTCTTGGCTACAGCCAGGAACGACGCATGGCGCTGGGCGAAGCCGGCAGGGAGAACGCGAAACGCTTCGATTGGCCACATGTCGCGGACCAGGTAATCGACAGCTACGAGGATGCGATCGAAGTCCATGCGCGCGCGCAAGCTCAGACCGGCATCACGAAACTTGCAGAGCGTGTGGGATTGAGGCCCGCTGGCGGGCAGGAGCGGATCCCGGCACGCAGGCTTCCATCGCTGGATCCCGCTCCGGCAAGAGGTGGAGTTATGGCGTTCGTACGTAAAGCCGCATTTGCCCTCACGATGCTGACAGGTGCAGGGCTGGCGTTTCTCGCGCTCAAGAAGATTGGAATGGACAGTGTCGTGTCGGCGTTTGTTCTCTCCAGCCCCAGCTGGTTGCTTCTGGCCGTCGTGCTGATGGCAGTTGCACCGCTTCTTCGCGCGACCGCTTGGCAGAGAATCGTGCGAGAGGCGCTGCCGGGGAAGATCGTGCGCTGGCGCGACATACTGCGAGGCACCCTGATCGGGATCCTGATGTCCGCAACTCTTCCCGCACGCTTGGGAGAGCCTTCACGAGCACTGGTCGTCGCGCGAAGGATCGGTCGACCGCGCGACAATCTGCCCGCAGTCGTCGGCACCCTGATATCGCAGACGCTTCTGAACCTGCTGGCTCTTGTAATTCTTGGTGCAGTGATGATTTTTTCCGTCGGTGTGATGCACAAGGTGGAGGAGTCACTGCTATTTATCGGCCTGGCACCGGCAATTCTGCTCATTTCGATACTCGCTGCGCCGGTAGTACTTAAAAAGAGCGCCAGGAGTCGTTACCAGCGAGTGCGCAAGGTGATCTCCAAACTTCACGGTGCGCTGACCCAGGTGCGTGCCGGCCTCAATGTCTTCCGCAAGCCCAAGGCGGGCCTGTTTGCGGCAGGTACTCAACTTTCCGCGTGGGTGCTGCAGTGGCTTGCCTGCTACACACTGTTTTTCGCGTTGGGCCTAGAAGGTCAGGTCGGGCTTGGAGCTGCCGCCGCGGTTCTTTTCGCGGTCAACGTAACTGCTGCGGTTCCCGTGACGCCCAGCAATATCGGTGTGTTTCAAGCTGCTGTGGTTGCGGTCCTGGCCGGTGCTTACGGCGTTGACTTGGGAAGTGCGCTCGCCTACGGAATAGTTCTACAGGCGGTGGAGCTGGGCGCGGCACTGGCGATGGGTATACCTGCGCTCATGGGTGAGGGACTTTCATGGCGCGATGTCCGCGCAAAGGCGTTCGCGGCGACATCGGTGGAGTTTCCACAGCGAGAGCCACAAGAGCCGGCAGCAGAAGAAACTTGATGCCTACCGAAATGGGCCGTTAGTCCTTTTCGCCTTTCGCGGCGGCCTTCTCGGCCAAGCTTTCCACCGCATCTTGAGAGGGGCCGCCGTTGCGGTTCGATGACAGGGAGAAGAAGTGGAAAAGCTTTCCCTTCTTCCAGGCAAAGACGTAGACGGGGATGTTCGCGGCCTCTACCTTGTATGAGCGGGAGAAGTCTCCCAGATCCAGATCGATCTCATCGGGCTTCTTGCCGGCACGCTTGAACGTCCGCTCAACCATTTTCTTGGCACTGTCACCATCTTTAAGCTCTGCAACCGATTCGATGAGAATGAGAATCCGCGCATCACCGGTGCGTGCCTGATATCTGCGGGCCGATCCGCGCTCGAATCCGAGCGAAGAAAGTTGTCGTTTCAACTGTGTTGTCTGCCCGGCCGTGCGAACACCTGCCACCGTTACGAATTTTTTCAGCCTCGCGTCGGTTGCCGATTCGGACAGTTTCGGCAGCGAGCGCGGCAACTCCGATCTCTTTAAAAGCACACTGTCGAGAGAATTGGGGGTGTCATCTCCTCCACAACCGGAAAGTGCCAGCGCAAGGAAAGCGGCGGAAACAAAGGCAGCACAGATACCTATGGTGCTGGATTTCTTCCAAGTTACATTTGCCATGCCCTCAACATTTCAAGGTTCCCGGCGGTGTCCCTCTGAACCGGACAATCTCGTTTTGCTTTAGTTACGCACATTCCGTGATATTCGCAGGTAATCAACTCAAACGTGGCTCAAAGTCGAATCAGTCGATTGCAGCAAGGGAAAGTTCCATCCGAAACATATACGAACATTCGTTCGTATATGAAAAAAGGTATGCGTCACTCGCAGAAGAACCTAGGTTCAGCTATGGCTGAGCACAGCGGAATCGAATGGACCGAGTCAACTTGGAACCCTGTAACTGGTTGCGACAAGATCTCCCCAGGATGCGCGCACTGCTACGCGGAAACCTTTGCAGAGCGTTGGAGAGGCATCCCTGAACATCCATATGAACAGGGCTTTGACCTTCGACTTTGGCCGGATCGGCTGGACATTCCTTTTCGATGGAAACGCCCCAGAATGATTTTTGTGAATTCGATGTCGGATCTTTTTCACGAGCGAGTTTCCGAGTCGTACATTGCCCGGGTTTTCGATGTAATGGCTCGAGCCGATCACCACATTTATCAGATACTTACCAAAAGGCATGAACGCCTGGTTGAATTAGCTCCAAAACTATCCTGGCCAAAGAATGTCTGGATGGGGGTTAGCATCGAAAACCGCCGCTTTGTAGACCGTGCGGATTATTTACGTCAAGTTCCCGCGGCCGTACGTTTCATCTCGGCAGAGCCTTTGCTCGGGTCACTGGGCGGCTTGGACCTGACAGATATCGATTGGCTTATTGCAGGTGGTGAGTCAGGGCCTGGCTATAGACCTGTGAATGTTGAATGGGTTAGGGACTTGAGAGATAAATGTAGAAACAATGAAGTTGCTTACTTCTTTAAGCAGTGGGGTGGCGCACGTCCGAAGTCCGGTGGAAGGATTCTTGATGGACAAGAGTGGAATGAGATGCCGGCACTCCATGCTGAGGCGAAAGCTTGAAAAATAACTAACAACTTTGTAATAACTTCCCTGCCTATACCGGAGAAGCTTTAGAGTGGGAGATCATCATGGATAACGATCAGATCGGTCTCTTCAATGGGGATGACTCCAACGGCGACGATGATGTAAATGAGCAGAGTCCTTCAGTAGAAGAACCTATCTACGACAGTAAGGGGCTCCTGGTCCGGCCAGTGAAGCCCCACTCACTCAATAAAGCACATTTTGTCAGCCGTTACGCGAACACAGTCGGTAATGCGATGAAGAATAAATTCCCGATCCGATGGTGGGTGGAACTTTTCGCTGGTCCGGGACGATTGCGCTTTAGTGATGACATTGACGACTCAGATGGTTCGCCTCTCCAGGCCCTTAATATCGATAATCCATTTTCTGGATATATATTTGTAGACAAAGATGAAGAATGTGTTGAATCTTTAAAGCAGCGCACATCTGGTTACTCAAATGTGTACATCTTTCGGGATGATGCGAATAGCCCTCAGTTGATTGAAAAGATTATTCAGACAGTGCCAAAACGAGCGCTATTAATTCTGTACTGCGATCCGCAGGGGCTGGATCTCCATTTTAAGACGATCCGGAGCTTTGCAGAGAATTACAAATGCCTTGATCTAATAATCAACTTTCCTGTACCTGCGATTAACAGGTATCTGCGAGCAGGGAATGAAGAACTTGCTGCCGATGTGCTCAACCATCGCTTTCCAAGAAAGTTAATCTCCGGGAAAAGCCGAGCTGAAGCCGGCGAAGCGATACGTGAGTATTTTCTAGATCAGTTACGAGAATTCGGCTTCAAACATTCCAGAGCGGTGGTAGTTCGAAGCGATTTGAAAGACACCCCAATCTATGACTTATTGTTTTCGAGTCGTAAGTGGAGAGCAAGGGAGCTTTTTGACAGCGCAAACGAGATTGGTCCTAGAGGACAACGTACGATGCGCTTTGAGGAATAACTCCAGAACAGCCTGAAAAGATGCAGCTATGCCGTTGAGGGCTGCTTTGCTTTCGGGATGAAGCCGCTCTTCATGCCGAAGTAGGTTGACTGTCGGTGGTGCGCGATGATCGCGGCAGTCGACTGTTCGGGCACGACTGCAAATCCTTCGGAGAGCGTCAGCCCTATCCGCTCGGCGCCCAACAGCCGAAACACGGGAACATGCTGCCCCTGGTCGGGGCAGGCGGGGTACCCCCAGGAGTAGCGACGTCCCGCACCTTCCTCTATTCCAAGTTCATGCCTGACCCGGCTGTGGAGCCACTCGGCGATTCCCTCGGCGGCCTGTACACCGAGGCCGTGAACGAAGAGCTGCTCGGAGTACTGACCTTCCTCTTCGAGCTTTGCGCACAGCTCTGTGACCTTCGGCCCGACCGTGACAACCTGTAGTGCAACCACATCGCGCTTGCCCGACTCGAGTGGCCGCCAGTAGTCGGCAAGACAGAGGCGGTCATGCCCCGGCTGACGCGGGAATGTCAACCGATCGGTCTCCTTTTCGGGGTCATCGGGATCGAATATGACAAGGTCGTTGCCATCGGAGTTGGCCGGGAAATAGCCACAGACGGCTTTTGGCTCCAGGTAGTCGTTTTCACGCCACATACGCTCCAGTCTCGGCTTGAAGTCCTCGTTTACAAGTTTCTCCCACTTCTTGCCCTTGACACCCTTGCCACCCCAGTGGAGCTTGAAAAGAACGTGGGTGTCGAGAACTTTGAAGACCTCGTCCATATCGACGTTGATTTCTTTACTGCCCCTGTATGGAGGTGTGGGGATTGGACTGTCTGTCGTGACGGTCGAACGGACAGTGTCGTCGCCGGTGTCTCCCGTCTTTTTTGCATCCCCCTTTTCCCGCAGTTTCTTAGCCTCGCTGCGGGTTTTTTCAAGCAGGGACTTACGGGCCTCTCCATCAACAAGCCCGTCCATCCTGTCCAAGCCCTGGAAGGCGTCCTTGCAGTAAAAGACTCCAGGTTCGTATATCTCGTCGGACTCCTTGCCCTTTGGATATAAAGCACGCCGTCCGAAGTCTCGGTTGATCGCAGCTCCCCCGATCAGGACAGGGTAATTGAGCTCCTGCTCATGTAACTCGGCGACACATGCCGGTATCTGCTTTGAGGTCGAGACGAGCAGCGCCGAGAGGCCGATCGCCGTCGCGTTGTGCTCCCGGGCTGCCTCCAGGATCTGGTTGACCGGTACCTGTTTGCCGAGGTCGACGCAGGTGTAGCCGTTGTTCGTCAGGATCGTGTTCACCAGCGACTTGCCGATATCGTGCACGTCGCCGTACACGGTCGCGAGCACGATGGTGCCCTTCGTATGGCCGTCGATTTTTTCCAAGTAGTTTTCAAGTCGGGTGACGGCACGCTTCATCACCTCGGCCGACTGCAGCACGAACGGCAGGATCAGCTCGCCTGCGCCGAACTTGTCGCCGACGTCCTTCATCGCCGGTAACAGCACATCGTTGAGCGTCGGCACGGCGCCTATTTTTTCAACTGAACGGTCGACCCACTGTTCGACGCCCTCCTTCTTACGCTTCAGTACGTGCCAGTGGAGTGCCTCCTCCGGCTCCATTCCTTCGGTCTGATCGACCTCGTCCTCCTCCGCTTCATCACCCTTCTCTTCGAAGTGGTCGATGAGGCGTTCAAGTGCCTTGTCACTGCGGTTGAAGATGAGATTGTCGGCAAGCTCGCGCTCGCTTTCGTCGATCTCTGCGTAGGGGGTTATCTCTTTTGGGTTAACCATTGCCAGGTCGAGCCCGGCCTCGACTGCGTGGTGCAGGAAGACCGAGTTGATAACGGCACGTGCATTCGGAGCTAGACCAAACGAAACATTCGAAATACCGAGTGAGGTCAGGATCTCTGGCAGCTCGGCCTTTATTTTTTTGATTCCCTCGATCGTCTCGACAGCAGACGGCTTCCACTCGTCTTCACCGGTTGTGAGCGTGAAGGTAAGTGGGTCGAAGATCAAGAGACCGGGATCCAGGCCGTGCTCATCACACACGTAGCCGTAGATTCGCTTTGCCACCTCCAGCTTGCGGTCGCCAGTTTTAGCCATGCTCTCCTCATCGATGGTGAGCGCTATCAGTGCCGCACCGTGTTCAAGGCAGAGTTGAGCCACCCTGTCGAGCTTTTCCCGTCCTGCCTCCAGGTTGACCGAGTTGACGACCGAGCGCCCGGGAGCCTGCTCCAGGGCAGCCTCGATCACGTCGGGCTCGGTCGAATCGATCTGGATAGGGGCGTCAACGCGCAGCGCGCACTGCTTTACCAACGTTCGCATCTGCTCTGCCTCATCTTCACGCTCGGTGACCGCTACACAGATATCAAGCAGGTGGGCGCCACCCTCGACCTGTGCCTCCGCGATTGAGACGAGGCCCTCATAGTCATCGTTGAGGAGCAGCTCCTTTGCCTTGCGCGATCCCTGCGCGTTAACCCGCTCGCCGGTGATGGTCGGTGCCGGCTCCTGCTTCAGCGTGGTCGCCGACATCATCGAACTGACCCTGCCCTTCCAGGCTTTTGCAGGGCGTGGATCTGCGGGGCGGTCCTTGACCTTCTCGGCGATTGCTGCGATGTGATCCGTCGTGGTGCCGCAGCAGCCGCCGACGATCGAGACACCGAAGCGGTCGACAAACTCCAACAGGGCAGTGGCAAACGGTTCGGGCTGCTCGGGAAAGATCGTTTCCCCGTCCGGCCCCTGAGTGGGAATGCCGGCGTTAGGTATACAGTGAACCGGGACCGGTGAGTTTTCTCCCAGGAATCGGATCCCGTCTCGCATATCTTCGGGGCCGGTCGAGCAGTTGAGGCCCAGAGCGTCCACCCGAAGCCCGGTCAGTATCGTCAAGACCGCTTCGATGTCGGTTCCCAGAAGCATCTTGCCACTTTCGGGAAGCAGCGAGACAGAGACCTGTATCGGCACGGATCGGCCCGCCTGCTTCATCGCCTCGCGTGCACCGAAGACAGCGGCCTTGACCTCGAGGATGTCCTGTGCGGTCTCGATGATGATCAGGTCAACGCCACCGTCGATCAGGCCCTTTGCCTGCTCGGTAAATGCCTCGACCAAATTAACGAACGTGATGTCGCCAAGCGTTGGGTCGTCTGATGCGGGCAGAAAGCCGGTTGGCCCGATGTCGCCGGCTACAAAGATTTTTTCACCGGCGGCCTTCCGTGCGATCTCGGCCGCCTTGCGGTTGATCTCCACTGTCTGCTCACCCAAGCCCCATTCGTCGAGCTTGATTCGGCTGCCCTGGAACGAGTCGGTTATCAGGACCTCCGCACCGGCGGCAATCATCGACTCGTGCAAGCTCTCGATCACATCTGGGCGATTGAGCACCAGCGCCTCATGGCACTTGCCTTCCAGGCCGCCGTAGTCTTCAGAAGTCAGATCGAACTGCTCCAGGGTCGCGCCCATACTGCCGTCAAAGACGACAATACGGCTCTTTATTGCATCCAGATAGTCTCGCATGGTCCTGTCAATGGTATTTACCGTGTATGCCGTCGGTGTTGAGATTCCTTTAATCGAAGCCGCGGGGTGGGCTGCTACCTCTTTCTTCTAAGTATCTTCGGTGAAAGCTTGCCGCGTAAGCCACGGCCGTACAGGAATCTGCCTATGCGGCTGAACATCCGTGTCTTCTTTTTCGAGTATGGAAACCAGAATGATTCGGACTTTCTTGAGAGTCGCTCGATGACCAGCGACTCGGTGCGACAGTACTTGCGGATTCCTCCCGGGCCGTGGCGGTAGCCGACTCCCGACTCCTTCCAGCCGCCGAAGGGCACATCGGAGGCCATGTAGTTGGTCATCACGTCATTGATGTTGCAGGCGCCAGACTCGATCCGGCGGGCAACACGTTCCGCTTTCTTCTTGTCCTTGCTCCAAACGCTCGAGGAGAGCCCGTAGCGGCTGTCATTTGCCAGCCTGATCGCCTCCTCCTCGTCCCTCACCTTCATCACCGGCAGCACCGGCCCAAACGTCTCCTCCGTCATGATCTGCATCGAGTGGTCGACGTCGACCAGCACGGTCGGCTCGTAGTAATCGCCGCTCTCGCCTGGCTTTTCACGGCCGCCGGTCAAGACCTTTGCGCCCTTTTCCACCGCTTCAGATACATGGTCCTTGACTATTTGAAGCTGTTGCGGTGTGGTCATTGCACCCACATCGGCCCACTTGTGATCCGAGCCTTGGCGCAACTTTCCCACACGCTCAACCAACCGGTCGACGAACGCCTGATAGATGGGCTCCTCGGCATACACGCGCTCTACCGACATACAGATCTGGCCTGAGTTGGAAAGGCCACCCCAGGCAGCCCCGGCAGCGGCGCGGTCCAGGTCTGCATCTTTGAGGACAAGCATCGGGTCCTTGCCGCCCAGCTCCAGGCTGAACGGGGTGAGATTCTGGCCGGCACGCGCTGCAACCTTTCGTCCCGTGGCAACACTGCCGGTGAACGCGACGAAGTCCACGCTGTCGATAAGAGCCTCCCCGGTCTTTCCCAGACCGGTCACCACCTCCAGAACCGGTGGCAGGCCCAGTTTGTCAACCCAGCTACGGACGAGCCATGAGAGAGTCAGTGGAGTGAACTCGGAAGGCTTTATCACAACGGCACAGCCGGCCATGAGTGCGGGCACCGCATCTCCAAGCGTTAGATTTATCGGGAAGTTCCAGGGACCTATCAGGCCGACGACTGGCTGGGGCCTTATCACTACCTTGAGGGACTTGGTCTTTATCAGGGGAGAGTGCGGCCTTGGCGTCTCTTCTGCCAGGAACTTGGCCGCTTTTCTTCCGTAATAACGGATCGCTTCGCCAAGTACGAGGATTTCGTTCGGCGCCTCGGATCTCGCCTTGCCGGTCTCTTCAACCAGCCGGTCGGTGAACTCTTCCTCGTTGTCGAGCATGAACTGGCCGAACGTCTTCAAGGCGCTGTACCTGCGCTTGAAATCGAGCTTCTCCCATGCGGGCTGAGCGGAGCGGAGCCGGTCGACCACAGAGGCAACTTCGTCCCGCGAGAATTCTGGAACATTGGCGATCGTCGCCCCTGTTGCGGGGTTCTTTACCTCAAAAGTGGCTGTTTTCTCCGTATCGGCCTTCATTTGTTCCTTAGATTGCCACCTTATACGCCTAGACAAGGGGCGATCGTGGCCAGATGAATATTAGACATCTGTACATGGGCCCGCTGCTTCACTGCCCCTACCTTATGTGCAGCGAGAAATACGAGCACGTCTAAGGAGGCGTTCATGAGAGGATCATTGATGGCCAAGAGGGCCTTTGTAGCAACATCCGGTCTGATAGCTGCGTTGATTGTGCCCGCAACGGCGTCAGCTCAGGTGTCGGAGACCGTGTCCGCTATTGACACGATGTGGGTCGTCGTCGCGGCGGTTCTGGTGATGTTCATGCAGGTGGGATTTATGTTCTTGGAGATCGGGTTCTCTCGTGGCAAGAACGTCGGAACCGTGGTTGCAAAGGTATTGACAAACTTTTCGCTTGCCGCCATCGCCTATTGGGCGGTTGGTTTTGCACTTGCGTTTGGCGGTGTAGGCTGGTTTGCCGGTGATTCGGGCTTCTTCTATTCCCATGGAAGTCAGGCGATCGCCTGGCTCGACCTGAGCGTCGCGCCAGCAGCGTTCCTCTTCTTCCAGTTTGCCTTCGCCGGCGTATCTCTGGCGATCGTCTGGGGCACGACGTTGGAACGGATCAAGTTCGGCGTCTACATCATCTACTCGATCATATTTGCAGCGCTCATCTACCCGATTGCAAGCCATTGGATCTGGGGCGACGGCTGGCTGGCCAATCTGGGCCCTGGCATGCTGGACTTCGCCGGATCCACGGTGGTCCATCTGGTCGGAGCTGCCGGAGGCTTGGCGGCGCTGCTGCTCTTGGGGGCACGACGCGGCAAGTATGGACGTGATGGCAAGCCTCGCGCAATACCGGGGCACTCGATGCCGTTTATCGGGTTGGCAGCCTTTGTGCTTTGGTTCGGCTGGTTCGGATTCAACCCGGGCTCGACCCTCACAGCGATAGGAAACCAGTTTGCTGAAGTTGCGCTGGTGACGAACTTGGCTGCTGCGGGTGGTGTGATAGCGGCGGTTACAACTGTCTATCTAAAGACGCGTACGGTCGATATCGGCATGTCGGCAAACGGCGCGATCGCTGGCCTTGTAGCAATAACCGCACCGTCCGGATTTGTTGAGTTCTGGGCGGCTCCTATAATCGGCGCCGTTGCCGGAGTCATCGTAGTGTACGGAGTGTTTGCAATCGACAAGGTGATAGATGACCCCGTCGGTGCCCTGTCCGCACATGGATTGGCCGGCATCTGGGGGACCTTGTCCGCTGGTCTGTTCGCATCCGCGAGGCTTGCCCCGGACAACGTTGGTCTCTTCTACAACGGCAGCTTCGAGCAGCTTGGCATACAGGCAGTTGGTGTTGCCGCGGCCTTCACATTCGTGTTCAGTGCGAGCTACGGAGTCTTCTGGCTGATCAAGAAGACCTACGGCCTGCGCGTCGAGCCAGAGCAAGAGGATGCTGGGCTTGATATCACCGAGCACGGTATGTACGGCTATCCCGAGCAGTTCATTCCGCAGTCTGAGCTTGCCGGAGGGCTTGGTGGCCCTCCCGCGGCTGCTGCGAGTGGCCTGGGGGCTACCGGCCCGCCGATTGCAGGTGGCGCTGTGCAACAATCGTCAAACCCTGATAGCGCGTAAGGAGTGAAGATGAAAAAGATCGATGCATTCATAAGGCCAGAGAGCTTCGAGCCGATCCGGCAGGAGTTACTGGAAAGCGGCTTCCCCAGTCTGACGATCTCGGATGTGAAGGGATCGGGAAGGCAGGAGGGGATAACCGAGCACTATCGGGGTGCAGAGGTGGACGTCAACGTCCGGCCAAAGCTCAAGTTGGAGATAGTCGTCGACGACAAGGACGTCACCTTCGTGACCGAAACGATTCTCAAGCATGCCAGGACGGGCAAGGTCGGAGACGGCAAGATATTCGTGCTGCCGGTCGAGTACGCGATTCGGGTCAGGACCGGCGAGTCGGGCGAGAAGATCATGCAGGCGCATGAGGAGGAAGATATTCCCTCATAGTCATTCGAGCGGATCATGC
>SDBU01001464.1_pt1 | contig 33671 bp, 52 predicted proteins | sample 2277071 | NCBI WGS metagenome assembly SDBU01 (sample SAMN10397929, study PRJNA504765) | marine sediment metagenome | isolation source: marine sediment core GS08_GC12, 126 cmbsf | place: Arctic Ocean: Gakkel Ridge, Loki's castle | collected 2008 | reverse complement strand
ATTCCTATACTCCTAAAGACCCCCGCAGCGAAGAGATTTGTTTCCATCGAACCTATGTTATCTGAAGTTAATTTAAGAGAATTAAGGCCACCGTATAGCAATTTGGTTTATGATTCCATTTTAGGTCGTAAATATAACAACTATTATCAGTCGGATTGGTATGCTGATTCATTTCATAAACTCGACTGGGTTTTGTGTGGTAGTGAAAGCGGTCCAAGCAGGAGAGAATGCAATGAAGATTGGGTGCGTTCACTCCGGGATCAGTGTGTAGATGCTGGCGTTCCATTTTTCCTTAAGCAGCTTCATAGGGATGGGAAGAAGGTGGTCCTGCCTAAATTGGACAGTCAAATTTATAACCAAATACCAACGATATGAACCCTTCGGGAAAAATAGAGCAGGAATATCCAAAAGCATGGCATTTATTATATGCTAAATTCAGGGGCATCCCAGATCGAATCCTTGAAGATAGAACGCTGTTTGATTTTTTTGATGAGAACGATTTGTACATCAAAATATGGTTAGCTGTTTTGGATAAAGATTCCATGACTTTCACTTGGTATATATTCCGACCTGGCCGGGACATAGTTGAGTCCCCCGAAGAATATTATCCCAACAGGGCCAGCGCAGAAAAAGACGCTTTCGAAGCTGCATTCAAAATATTAGAAAAAGAATTATCATGAAATGTTTAAGCTTACTCCAGCCTTGGGCCCAATTAGTTGTTCTAGGGAAAAAATGCCAGGAAACAAGATCCTGGGACACGAAGTATCGAGGAATACTTTATATTCATGCATCAAAAAATCATAAGTTTGCAAAGGAATTTGAATATCAATGGCCTTTCGCGGAATATGTCGACCCGGAAAAGATTGAATTTGGGCATATCATCGGCCATGTTACTCTTTGGGGAACCGTTACCAGTGAGGAAGCATTAAAAGTGATGCAGAAGTATGAAACTGAAGATATGGCTGAGGAATTTAAGTTCGGTGATTATTCCCCTGGAAGATTTGTATGGTATCTACGGGACCCTATCATATTTGAAAATCCAATACTAGCTAGAGGGGCATTGAGATTGTGGAATTTTAATCAAAAAATATGAATTACAAAGAGATTACAGGCATTAGTATTCCCGATGCATTTGAAGATTACAATTGTGATCATCCGGAAATTTATCAGTACTTCAAAAAATACGTGTTTGAACTGATCCACGCGGGGAAGAAAAGAATCGGTGCGAAAATGATTATGGAGCGTATTCGCTGGGAAGTCTATCTCAACATCCAGTCAGATGATCATTTTAAAATCAACAACGTATTCACATCGTACTATGCCAGGCTTTTTGTAAAACAATACCCCGAATATAAAAGTTGCTTTGAGTTTAGAAAATTGAAAAGTTAAGAAATATCATGAAAATTTTATTTTGTATAATAAGTTTATTGTACCTTAGTGGTGCAAAACAAAATACACATGATTATTCACGCAAAACAAAGCCAGCATCAGTCTCCGTGCCCCGTGAGGGACCGGCATGTTTCAATGTGTATACGTGTTGCAAGGGTGATGCTGGTGTTTTTGTTATGAAAAGAATCGAATATCAAAAAGGGGAGAAGATTGGGAATTGCATTTATTTATATGATGTAAAACCCTATTTAAGACCTGATGGCGGCACTGAAAGGAAAGCATTATTTCAGTGTATTTGTAATAACAAATTTGAAACGGTTATTGGTCATGTCAAGCGCGGAATAACAACTTCGTGTGGATGTTTGGGACCAAAATACACAATGAGCGAAAAGACTACAACGCACGGGTTATCAAAACATCCATTATATGTTGTGTAGAGCCGCATGAAGATAAGATGTTATTATAAAAAACACTCTAATTATGAATATTACGGCGGCAGGGGGATAACTGTCTGCGAGGAATGGAAAAATAATTTTAAAGCGTTTTATGATCATGTCATTGCATTATCCGATTACGGGAAGCCTGGATATACAATAGATAGAATTAAAAATGATAAAAACTATGAGCCAGGAAACGTAAGGTGGGCCAGTAAGCATATTCAGTCTGTAAATAGAAGAATTTGTAAAAAGAATGAATCAGGCTATTTAGGTGTAACTTTCAAGAAGAGATCGCGTAAATGGGAGTCGTGTATAATAATATATAAGGAATATATATACCTAGGGTTGCACGAAACCCCTCTAAAAGCGGTAAAAGCAAGGAATGAATATATATTATCCAACGGATTGACTGAATATAAAATTCAATAAAATGGAAGAATTTAAAAATTATATAGAAAGAGCAGTCATGGCGAAGGACCTCTCTTCTTTTCCTCAAAGGAAGGGATTCGGATACACGACCTCTTTCGTGATACCCGAATTAGGGACCACGGAAGGGATTTATAGGTCGCTGCTACCCTGCATGATCCTGAACAGAGACACAAACATCAGGGCGCTACCCCTTGGAATCACTTCGCATCTGGAGTCAATTTCCGTGAATGAGAAACAATACGAAATCCGTGAAAAAGCTATCCAGGTATCAGATCATATTGTATTTCCCTTTGTTTCCTATTCGCTAGAGCCCATTATCAATCGCATCAAAGAGATCAACCCTAAACTGAAGATATCCTACTTCATTGACTTTAATTATTATTTCATACCCGAAAGCTATCCTTTTTCAAATGAATACGGCAAAGCGGATAAGATCGCTATTATTGAGCGTAATATCGCAATGGTGGACCAAATAATTGTCACAAATAAGGCGCTATACAACTTCCTTGGCCCTGAGCTATCCACCAAAGAGCATATTAAAGGACGTGGTACGGATATGGTCTACCAACCATTATATTTTGATAAGAACCTTATCCCAGAAGACATGGCCAGGATAGTCAACCCGGAAAAGGAGAAGAGGTTCGGGTTCGTCCTTAATAATTATCACTTCTCAGATATTAATTTTATTAAAGGGGTTTTGCAGGATTTCATGAAGGAGTATTCCGGCAAGGCCCAGATTGTGATAATAGGGTTCAATGGATACCACAAGGGTAAAAATTACCTTGCCAACATCAATTTTGAGCATCACAAAACAATACCTTATTTCAATTACTTTGAAACACTCAATGAGTTGGCTATTGATTGCTTTGTTATCCCGGCAAAACCTATCCCGTTTAATAACACATCTAAGAATTATATTAAATACTTGGAGTTCGCCCGATTGGGTGTACCGGTGATAGCCCCGAACATAACACCTTATTCAGAAATCATTGAGCACAACGGAAACGGAGTGCTTTGTGATAAGAAAGAAACCTGGACCCACCAGATGAAAATATTTCTTGAAGATCCTGGTAAATTTGAGCAACAGGCAAATATGGCATCGGCCACCAGTCTGGATTTTGATATCAATGATAAAGAGAGTATTGAGAAATTGATGCGGATATATGAAATTTGAGATATCATCAAAAAACCCACTAATAACTTGATTATCAAATTAAAAAGATTTCGTGAAGTAGTTATAAAGGTATGCTTATGTAAACAGACTAATTAGCCGTAAATTGTTTTCCCATTCTAAATCCAAATTGTTAACTAAGCATGCCCGCTCCATCTGCTTTCAAACGGTATAACCAGGTACAAAAAGCCCTATCGGCACACGCCAAGGAGAGCGGATATTCATTTAAAGGAACGGGGAGGAATTTCTCAAAGATAGCCAGCCAGGTCTACAATGATAAGTCAGGGCGCGACATTGACACAATCCTAGAGGGAGTTTACAAGGGGACAGATCCAATCATGCCCCCTTCTTTTTTTGAGTGTTTTGAGTACTATTTTTTCGATGGAGAGGCCCGTGATAAACTAGGTAAATTTGATAAGGAATTCATGCAGGATAATCTTGTCATTGTCTCACCACAGATTCTTGGCTATGAAATTCCCGCTAATCAATTGAGTTATGAAAATGATTTTGAAGATTTCTCTACTTATTGTAATACTAATAAAGGCATATGGTGGCATGATTATGATGATGTTCCAATGGTCCGGTTTACAGAGCCAACTTGGGATGGGAAAGGAAACCGATGGGTTTCAACGCTTGAGCCCTGCGACGAAGAGGCATATGGCTACATACCTGGAATAGGCGCCACAGAAACGGACTGGATACCTCCGGAAGAGCTACCGGAAGCCCCCCCCGAACCGGAACCCGTACCGAAGGAAGATATTATTGAAGCAAAGAAAATCGAAGCGCATAAAAGAACAGCGAAAATAAAGACCATTGAATTAAAGATCAAAAAGGCTGAGGCGAAACTTGAAACCCAAAAAGCAAAAAGACAAAAAGGAGCCCTTAAACTCCTGAAGCGGTACGAAAAATATTATAAGCAAGGTATCCTCACCAAAGCTGATTTTAAGAAGAAAATTATGGATCTTGAATTATGATGAGCTTGAGTAAGCCGCGAGACTTCGATGCAATTAGGAAGTTGCTTATAAAGCAAAAAAAGGATTTCATCATTGTTGAACGAGGTAGAAAAAAAACAGTCATTATAAGTGGCCAGCCAAGAATCTATTACAACAGTATCAGTCATAACAATTCAAAATACTTCAAGGATGCAACGAAACTTAACCTGATAAGAATTGTTCACGCCCAGGTAAATAAGCATATCAAATCAAAGGGTTTCCTGATCGACGAAGTGCCCCATGTATTCAGCTCAATAAATATTAAAAAGGCTCTTTATAGCACCTATCCTGATGGGTACTGCTTTTATCACGTAGACATAAAGCATGCATACTGGCGGTTCGCCTATCTACTGGGGTATATCACCTACGCTACCTATACGAAATACAAAGATGACCCGGATTATAAATTAGCACGAAATATTGCGCTGTCTACATTATCCACAAAGAAAAAAAGAAAATATTATAGCCAGGGGAAATTCATAAATCAAATCCTGAGCTATGATATCTGTTCGTGGACAATCTATAAAAACATCCGGTACTCAACGTACAACATTTGCGGCGAAATAAATAAGATGCTGGGAGATAAATGCCTAGCCTACCGTGTTGACGGCGTTATAATTCTCGGCGAAGCGTTATCGATTGTAAAAGAGTTCATGAGAATCAATAAGTTATACTTCAAAGTGATCGAATGCCAGAAGGCAAATGATTTCCAGTATGTGATAACTGATAGTGGCGAATTGAAAAATTTGTAATACTTTTGAAATTACAAACCCAATAATATGTACATAATTAAAGGAGAAAAAGTATTTCAAATCCTCGATGTGAGCGCCGAGGAAATGGCTATGACTTATGATAGCTTCAATGCATACAGGGCGCTCCTGATCAATGGACAGGAAATGTCTAATACTGAATTCAAGGCTTTTTTTGGGGTTGCGAATGATAAGGATGTAAAGATAGCGAAGGAATTATTTAAAAAAAGAAAGCCGATCCTGGAGGCCGCAATAAAAAAACTTCAGAAGTACTATGGCAATTGATCAATCAAAATACCCAAGGGTATTACTTGGCTGCCCGATAAATATTGTGAAACGCTATTGCCTCCCGGAATGGCTGGAAATGATCAAAACACTTACCTACCCCAATTATGATATCTACCTGATTGATAATTCTAGGAACCCTAATTATCATAAGACATTAAAATACGCTCATGATGTAAAGATCGATTACCATGAACCAGCAAAGAAAGAAGCTAGGTTATACATGGCCGAAAGTATTGAACGGATCAGGCAGAGGGCCGTGAAGCGCAGATACTCACATCTTTTCATACTTGAGTGCGATATTTTCCCTCCCAAACAGATCATTGAGCTTTTACTATGCCAGGGGAAACAGGTTATTGGAACCGGGTACTGGACAGAGCATGGACAAAATACCAGGATACAACTTCTCGTCAATACGCAGCATGATCTACAGACCTATACGGCTCGGACGCTGACGTTTGAAGAGGCGCTGATGTTCTACGATGGAAAAACAAAATATATGTACGCCAACGGAAATGGATGTATATTGATTGAAAGGAGCGTTCTGGAGCAAATCACATTTCATATAAAACCGGATGAGCCCGGCCACGCTGATTCATTCTTTCACGCTGATTTATTTATGTTAGGAATAGAAAACTTTGTAGACACTTCGATTATACCTAGGCATTGGAACTCGCGCTGGACAACTGTACTAGGTGATTTAAAACACCACAAAATGTGGAATGAATATTTAGATAATAAAACTTTGTAACAATGGAAACTGACCTTGTAGAAAAGAAACTTAAGTTATTAGAAATTAAATGGAATGCCTTACACTGGCATAAAGAAACAGTAAAAGTTTTGATGAACAAAGTTGAAAAGGGAGCTCTTTCAGGCATAAAAGAACCTCCAAGAGCCTCAATGCATAATATTGAGAATAACATAAATTTGGCAAGGAAAAAATACACAGACGTAGAACTCGAAGATGTATATGCGGACGCAACAAAAGCCACCAAAGAGCAATTAGAGTCCCGAAGGGAACACTTTTATTTAACAATAGAATATTTGGATACTCTGGCAAATATTGAAGCAACAGCACGCCTAGTCGCTGAATATTCAAAACATGTCACCACCACTAACGAAGAGATTAAATTCATCTCTCCTGCTATGGCAGTGGAAATGTTTAAAGAGATAGATGGATTGGGAATTACCAATAAAGAACAACTAGCAATTCTGGAGGGACTACGCAATGAGTTCAATGAAAAATTCTCAGAGTTCCCAATGGAAGAAAAATTCGAATTCTATACATTATTAGATAATCTCTATAATGATAATTGCTAATCCAATGAATACCTAATCACCTTACCGGCTCTATCAGGGATAGATACATAAGCTTTTGACTTTCCCGTATCCGGATTACGGTCATGGCAGATAGGGAGTTTAGATAACTCATCATAGATCCAGTAATAAAGATTTGTCAGGCCAACCTTCAATTCAACCTTTGGTTCCCATTTCAAAGCAACCTTTACCAGCGTATTATCAGAAGTACGCCCGGCCACCCCTATTGGACCTTTGATATGGTTTATTGAGAGATCCTTCCCGGAGATATCAATTACCATTTGAGTCATGTCATTTATTGCTATAGCAACCTCGCTCCCTATGTTTATAGGACCAGTGTGCCTACTGTGTTCACCCATGAGCTTCATAACGGCATCCAGGCAGTCATCAATATAAAGAAAGCTACGCACCTGGTTCCCGGAGCCCCAAACATCTATCGATCCACCGTCACTGGCCATGGCCACCTTCCTACAGATGGCCGCTGGTGCTTTTTCGCGGCCATTAAAGAAATGACCGCCGGGTCCATAGATATTATGGAAACGGGCTATACGGATATCGATATTATAGTCATAGCGATAAGCCATATAAAGCCTTTCACTCATAAGCTTCTCCCATCCGTATTCTGAATCTGGATTAGCCGGATAGGCCATATTCTCTATTAAGGAGGTGGGCTTTTCACGTTGCTGAAAGTGTTTCGGATAGATACATGCAGAAGAGGAAAAGAATAGTTTTTTTACTTTTTTCTTTACAGCATAGTGAGCCACATTAAGATTGATCATAGCTGAATTATGGAAGATTTCAGAGTCGTTCTTTCCGGAGAATACATAACCAGCGCCGCCCATTTCGGATGCCAGTTGAAAAATCACATCCACATCGTCTGGAATAACAAGCGAAACATGTGTTGGATCTCGTAAGTCAGCAATTATAAATTCATCTGCTTTAGCATCTGAGAATTCCGGGTACTTCCGATCAACACCCATTACATAATAACCCTCTTTCTGAAGTCTTTTCGTAAGATTAGACCCAATGAATCCCGATGAGCCAAAAATAAGTGCCTTTTTCATGACTATAGTATTATAATAAACCAATCATCCGATAACATATCTTGTTGAGAAGCTGACCAGGATACGAATTTATTATCTGTTGTTTTCATGATAATAAAATTCGTTAATATTGGATTTACATGATCCTCAATCGCTTTTACAGCAACGGCAAACTCTCTAGGGTCATGATTATCCGAATAAGCGAGGTAAATAAACATGTCTTTCCCAAACCATTCTATACGAGCCACTTTAGATCCTTTCCGCATAGCCTCAATAGCTAGTCCGAAATTCATGTTATCACATGGCCTATAAGCGTTCTCAAAAGCAGATTTAGGAGACCAACTTCGGTACCCATCTTCATATTCAACCAAATACCCTTCACCCTCTTCAGGTGGGATGGATCTGCTTAAAACTTCGCTTGCTTTTTCAGCATTCATAGACATTGCCTTGATAATCTTTGTTCCGATGTACTGAGTCATTTCATCCATGATTAATTTGTATTTCGTGTGTGGTGTATGATCTGTTTATATTCTCCATCTGCAATATACTGATTACCGTACTGAGTAGGATCCCGGAATGTTTTAAAGCGCCACTGGGTCCTCAATAGGCTTAAAACGCTCTGATCATGCCTATGCTGAATGAATTCCGGGTAGTTGGGCTTTCCCATTACATTATCTCCATCCATTATTATATGATAGTACTGGCAGCAAAGAAGGTATTCTTTGAGAAAGTCAAGGTTTTCATCGGACTTTTTGTAAATCTGGAACCCGGCATGCACCGGAACAGCATTCACATAATCGAAATCGTCACAATTCATGAGAATAAAAGCATCCCTTTTAGTTTGTTGGGCTTCAATGTTCCCTGGTATTGGATCAGTATGGAATAATACCCTGCTATATTGATTACAGAGAGCAATTAAAGGATCAATAGATGCAATGAACTCAGCTCCAGAGTCGCAATAGAAGATAAAATCACCAGGATCAGCATTGTTAAAAGCATCCAGAATGATCCATGGTTTCCATAACCAGTAACCAGCGCCCTTTTCCTGACTTAAGATGTGGGCATGATCTTTTAAGAATTGCGAAGGAAGGGAATAACGGCCATATGCAATCACTTTATCAAAACCATAAAGATAACCAGACTTTGTATTAAATGCCTGTGATGTATAATGGCTCCTGTGAGCGTAATTAATAAGTATATTCATCCTTTTTGAAATATGATTACATTGCGATAAATCTGGATGGAGAATATATCCGCCTCTCCAAGATCCATATTCATAATATTGTTTAAAAGGAATTTGTCAATATCCTTCCTGTTATTCCTTACATTCATATTTTTCCGGTTCCTGTTCATCCCCGGCCATTCCATATCCACCTTATCATAGGTACAAATAGTATCTTCAATGATGTAAATACCCCCGGAATTCAAATGAGGCCATAGATATTCAAAGCTGATAAGGGTGTACTTATTTACATGAGATCCGTCATCGATAATTATATCAAGAGGATTATTTATCTTGTCAATAAGATTTTTTAAGTCTTTCTCTTTTGACTGATCGCCCAGAATAACGTCTATTTGATTTTCATCGTGATAAAACAAGTTTAAAGCATTACGATCTATGTCAAATCCATAAATACTCCCACATTGAAAATATTCCTCCCAAGTCCTTAACGAAGCTCCATTCAAAACTCCAATCTCTAGGATAACCACGCCTTGTTGATTAACAAACCTCTCAAAAAGCGGCTCATACAGATCTAATAACGTATGCCCGAAAGTGACATGCGTGTTTTTCGCAGTCCCGTACTTGTTCCCGATATCAGTTAACATTATGCCTTATTTTGTTTTTTATCCTTTGAAGCCGGTCAATTTCCGCGGCCATTAACGCCCCAGCAACCTTCAGTTGATGAACCCTATTTTTCTCCAATGGTAATTTCCATTCTGTTTCATCCATCCTGCATATATGGAATGTAATGCAGCCAGATTCAGGACCATGGATATCTTCTTCTTTCCAATATAATTCACCATCAAGGCACACTACTGCCGCATTAACTAACTCTCCTTTACTATACCGATCATCATGCTCAGATGTTTTTCCATGCTTTTTAATTTGCTCTAGCCTTTCTTCGGCGATAAGTTCTACTCCGGATTTTTTTGTTTTCATAGCTTTCTAAATATAGTTAAACGACAAACGGTTTCAATATACTCAACCCTTGAATCTTTCAGTAGTTCATCAGCAAGCTGCGAAGGACCTGGCCATTCAGGTGGCCCTCCACGGTTGGCAGCAGAGTCATGAAGAGATACCATGCCACCTGGTAATAACACCCGGAACCAGTCTTCAAAATCAATCTTTACATCAGCATAATTATGGTTCGCGTCAATGAAGAGGTAGTCAAATGGCTTGTGCTCAAAATGCTTAATCACATTGAAGGAATAATCATTAATGAACACAAAATTCGGGTAATCTTTGGTGTTTCTTTCAATCTCTTCAATATTTCCAATAAACTGAGGGCACATGGAATCCGGAATAATCGGATCAATACCATAAACATTAATCTCCGGGTTCGCCTCGCAGAACTTGGCCGATGTCTCACCAAACCATACTCCCAGCTCAACAATACCAAACTGACAACGTTTTGCTATACTGATCTGCATCAGCACTTCGTCATATGCATTCCCTCTGGATTCTGTATTCATCATTATTCTAAGTATGCGGCCAGGACATTATCCTTTATGCCAGTTGATTCAAATTTAAAGGTATATTTCGGATTAATCAATAACAACTCATCCTTTAAATCCTGGATAGAGATATAATCATGCGCTTCGGTCCCGAAGTCACGCATATCATCGATCAGGATATTGTGGCACTTGATTTTATGCTTCCGGATCATTTTAAGCTCCATGATAATTGGACACGGGCTTCCAGATGTTGCCATGTGAGCATCAAGCCAGAAGGTAGCCCTTTCTTTTACCTTGGAGAGAATATCCGGTAATCTTACTTCTGAACTGCCATAATAGAGCGCTACATTCGCATTAAACTGGAATTTCCCACAACAATAATCATAATAACTCTCTTCAATCTCAATAGAGTAGATTTGATCAAATCCAATATCAATGGCCCGATCAATACCATAGCCCAAATGCGAACCGGTTTCAATAAAGATATCGGTTTTGTACTTCAGGAATATTTTGTATAATACGTCTTTTATCATTTTTTTATCCTTTCCCTGATTTCCGTTGAGCTATATGGATTGCTTCTTTTATTATAATGGATAGGGCAAAGATCCCATCCGGTGTGTTTGGTTCCTTTATACTCTTCACCGACTATCCTAATGTCAGGCTCTATTAATTGAACCAATGCCACTAGATCCGCTTCCGATCCAAAAGGAATAGTATAATCAACAGCAGCAATACCCTGTATCAGTATAAACCTCTCCAGAATAGACTGAACGGGTTTATTCTTAGTATCAGGGCGCTCAGTAGTCGGATCGACAAGGATTCCTACTATTAAGTAATCACACAATGATTTCGCCCCCTCCAGCATGTAAACATGCCCTGCATGAATAACATCAAAGCATCCCGTTGTGAAGCCTATCTTTTTACCTTCGCTTTTTAGCCTACGTATTGTTTCGAATATCATCAAATAAATCATTAATGCATTTAACTATATCTTTTTTAATGTTTTCTGGGGCGTATTTCAATATCCTAATAAAATGAGATAGCTCTAAAATAAGTAATTTCTTCAAAGTAAATAATGCATTTTCATTGATCATATTCCCTTTTGATATCGCCCATTCATTTAAGAAAGCCTGGTATTCAAATATCCTTTTGTGAATTCTAAAAGAACATAGCATTTTTGATATATCCAGCAGGTACGATGAGTATTGGTCTTCGGACCATAACGGGTCAATCAGGAAGGTCCCGGAGTCGGTAACAATGATATTCTCAATGGATAGATCGCCATGCATGAATGATCTGTGATTATTGAAATAATCCTCTTGTTCCACTAAGAGGGTGATAACATCATGGTAGTCGTTATGATGATTACAGTGACTGGATATCCGTTCAATATAATTTGAAAATTCAACTCCAGACACCAAATCGGTAAGCGAGAATGTTCTGATCGTATCTATTATGTAATTAATTTTAAAGGACCTTCCATTGCTTTTAAGGTATTCCAGGCAAATAGTATGTCCAATGAAGCTATGCACCTTTGGGACATTGACCATGGATGCTGCTATCGAGTACCATTTGGCAACATGGATGGAATTTTTGTGAGTTTTGTAAATGCGGTCACCCCTTTTCTGGATCTCAGCCCCGGACCATCCGGTTGTTATGTCTGTGATATCCAAATCAACAAACGCTTCCGGGCTCATGGCTTTATCATCCACGTAATATGCGGCCAGGGGCTTATTGAATGAGAGTGAATGATATTTGACATTGTGTTTTTTTAACCAGGACTCAATGATTTCCCTGTATTTTTTATCGGCGGCTTTTACATTCCCTTGGCAGGACAATTGGCCACGGGCGGTGAGAATTTGAATCTCCCACCCTTTATCATAGAGTAGGTTAATTTTGTTCACCACATCAATATTCGGACTGGCATTCTCCCACCCACGATCAAAGGCAATAGAGATAGTGTCGTCAAAATCAATTACAATACGTTTGTCATGTGGCATAATACTCCCCCTGGCTTTCGTACATTTCATATGGATACGCACTTTTCATTTTTTCCCACCACATGTCGATCTTTGGGAACGGCTTAAAAACACTTTCTTTGATCTCATGCCATGCTTTCATGGCCTCGTCACGCTTCGGAGCATGATCGGTAAGATACTCCTGCCAATTCTCCAGGAAATGGGCTACCAAATGATCATATTTCGCATAATAATGCGCAGCCAGGTAAATAGGCATCCGTAGGTGAACATCGAAATTTAAGCCTTTATCGGCTTGTACATGCTTACCCCACTCTGACTTACTCCAACCGCCAGTAACCGGTTCTGTATTGAGTGGAATATCAAATAAAGCAATCAGATCAGAGGTAAAACCCCAAAATACATGGTCCTGTGTTGAGAAAGGAAAGTTATTCTGAATTCCCAGGACATAAATGTAGTCTATTGGTGAGAAGGTAGGGGTGAAGTGATTAAGTCCGGGTTGTAATGATATATAATCATTCATCTTATCCAGGTCCAAGATACGTTGATCCGTCCGGGTTTTGACTGCCTCGACTGCCTCGCACCGCAAAAGGCCCTGTAAAGAAGTGATAATTTGCAGATTCATGTTCCCCTGGCCACGGTTTTGAGGCCATAAGCATTTGATAATCTTTATTCGCGGATTCTCCTGCTTAATTTCCTCCCCTGACATCGTTGAGATAATCACATCCTCAACAATAGGAATGGTAAGATAATATTCTGCTGTTTCCAGTGTTCCGGGCCAGATACCGCCCTGCATAACTATGTCCATATTATTGTTTTTTTATTTCAAATTCCTCATCTGGTTTAAACTGTACTTCAAAATTATATTTTTCTTCATCCTCAACATATCCAGGTTCTCCAAGTTCGAATTTTTTACACGTGACTTTAAATTCGCTTCCGATTTTGTTAAAAAAGATATTCGAAAGTTGGTCAAGCATTAGGCTGCCTTGAGGAACAACGATACTAAAATCAAAGGCGTTATTACCTATTCCATGTCCAGTGACCTCATATCCCCATACTCGTTGATTCATGAGAACTACCATTGAAATCCTACCATAAAGTTCAATAAGCTCTTCATCAGCAAGACCATCTTCCTTGGCTGTTACCATAACATAAGTCCGATTTTTTGCATCCTCTAAGTTCATGATTTTGGTTTTATATGTAATTTAACTTTTAAAAACCCCAGAAAATTATCCATTGTATCTTCCATCATATAAGCCAGTGGCTCATCATTCACCCAATCAGCTTTAATGCCTACATAATCACAAATAGCAGAACAAAAATGGCCTATTTCATGAACAATATATGGGATACTAATTCCCTTCTTCCCTTTTTTTACCAATAAATAGAATCGACTATGCCCATCAGTTTCTTTCCTCCTCACCGTTGTTGCCTGAATCCCATCATAATCATAACCATGTGTGTGAATATTCAATTCTTTGCACATAGCTACAATATCTTTTCCGTAAGCAAATGTAATTCTCACGTTATAGATAGGCATTATGTAATTTTCTGTTCTCATCACATCTTTATAAATGGCATTAATAAATTTTCAGTCCGACTCGCTTTGATTCAGTTATAATATGATTTTTCATATTTGTTAACTCATCAATCAGAATATTAATTTTATATAAAGCATTTCGCCTACTGTCAATAGTTCCTAACGAGCCATGTAGTTCAACTTGTTGGCCACAATCAGCAATAACAATAGCATAACTATTTTGCGAACCGGATCCACTAACGCCACATGATATGTAAGCCCCACTGCCTTTACCAATCATATTCACATGCTTAATAGTGCGAAAAGGTTTAATTTTTCTGGTTTGTTTTTTCTTTTGTGCAGTTTTGGCTACCATGTTACATCTTTATAAATGGCATTAATAACGTTCCGGCTTCCATACAGTAGTCAATATACGGATGATTGTACTTGATATGGTGTTTCTCCAGGATAGCAGCAATATGATCTGCAAATACCTCGCTCTGCCAGTCGTGGAGGATAATATGATCACCGGGCTTTATGATCCCGCCGTACACATCCAATTCCCTCACCTTATCACCACCGTCACAGAATATCAGGGTTTTTTTATTTTCTGATTCAATTTGTATGCGAGTCATTGCGCCCTTTGAGAATATATCCCAACGGAAGAAATTGCAATAGGAGCTGAACTTACAAACTTCACGAAACCAAAGGCCAACGCCCTCCACGGATCGGTCATAAAGATCCTGATCGGATATATCATAAGTTTCAAAGAAAAACTTCTCAGTCACCGAAGCCATATTCGCAAAGAACAAACTCAATGCTCCCTTCTGGGTCCCTATTTCCACCACATATTCAAAACAATAATGCTCAATGTAGTATTCAAAGAAATAAAGTGCCGAATAGGACTGAGACATACCGCCGCCCATAAATCTTTTATTGATCATGCAAAGATCTGAAACCTTCATAGGGTTATCTTCACCATGGAAATGCTTCGGGATCAACTGTGAACTGCCCTGAGAGTTATTTAAAAGTGATTTGTCCATTTTTTCATTTCTGTATGGTATCGTGACATTGATAAAAACCTAAGAACAATATTAGTTAAGTTTAGAACAAAGCTTTCTGCTCGGCTATGCTTTTTCTTAATTATTCCAGTTTTAGAATCAAAACTGTCTTCAAAGCAATAATCTCCTTGAGGAAATTCCAATGCGTTCGAAAAAACCGTTTTTAGCAGTTCTTTATTTGTGTAAGATGCTTTCTCCACACGAAACATCGTTAAGCGCGTAATCCGGCTAGAAGGGATTCTATTCAGGCATCTCACCTGCCAATTGCTTGGTAAATCTTTTTTATCGAACACAACCTCAAATATATACTTTCCTCCCATATGAATGGCATTATTCAAATCGTAAGAAAAGTAAATATTTGGCTTGAATCCAGTTCTTAAAATATGTTGTGCTACATATTTAAATTTTGTGCCGTGATATAGTACTTCTAACTCCATTATCCGACACCCTCCGCAAAGTCACAAGCCATTTGGTAAGCATCTTCTAGCGTTTTTGCCGTCCACTCTCCGCGCCCACATTTTCTATCCCAATATTCCGGTTCGGATGGAATGGATAAGCAATTACCCTCCAAATCTGCGGTAAGAATATCATCACATGAATCGCTAATAAATTTAGAGATTTTTCCTTCCGATCCGTCACTACCAATGAGTTTAACCATTTCTGTTTTTATTCTTATCCCATCTTTAACAATTTCCACATTCTCTGGTTTTTGCCATTGCCATCCATCCCCGTCTTTCTTTGTAACATCATCAAACAATTCCTGGGGCGTGGCGGCAACGTAATGACAATCACCTTTTTTACATGTCGAACCTATACCGAAGCCAAATATAGCACGATGTGACCACCCATACCACTTTTGCTCTTCTGGGTTAAACCCAATACAGACTGTGCTTCCATTATTACTATGAAGATTCTCTGTTATCCCTTTTTTAAGAAGCGTTTTTGGCCGATCTTTCTCCATGCCGACATGTGTTAAATATGATCCGTCTTTTTTGGAAACATATATCTTACTGTCAGAATCCGGAATATTGGATTCCTGAATAATTGCAACGGAATTAATAAATTCCATCAATCTTTTTTGCGAAATTCTTTTCATGATTTCATAGGTATTAAATTAATGTTATCATACAGGGCATATTTTGCCGGGCGTTTTCTCTTCCCATATTTTGTGAATAGAAGTGAGACAATCAATGCATATTCCCAAATCTTTTGAATAATCTTGGCTATCATGTTCAATTGAAAAAACTGTCAATACGGTTTTTTTGCAACAACCACATGTATTGTTCCCGCCTGATGTAGAAGCGTTAATGTCCCTTTCATGATAATTTTTTGCAATACTTTCTATTGTGTTATCCATTATTTCATAGGTGTTAGTAATACAAATCCTTGGTATCGGTAGTCTTTCTTAATATAGTGGGTTTCTGCAAACAGATCGTAGATAAATTCAATCCCGTCACCGCCGATCTTAGACCTCAATGGCCAGTCACCCTCTTCATAGGGGCCGTCCTCATAAATCCGAAGATCATCAATAATGAAAACATCCTTTTTGATATCCTCACCCCTGGATTTCACGATAACCTCTAATTCCTGCTGCAAGGGTATCCGGATATCTGGTTTTTTTTCATCTTCATACCCGGCATAACCAAAATCCGCACCAGGGAAGTGGGCGTCAAGGAAGAAAAGAATAGGATCCCGGAAGTTATAATACTTGAAAAGCTTTTTTAGCCCGAAGACACTATCTGTATTATAAATCCGGATATCCTTATTGGGAGCAAACTTTTCCCAGACTTTTTTATAAATCTCAGTGTTGATCTCAAAGGAATAAATTCGGTAAATAGCTTCTTTGACAAAGGAAATACTTGATCCATCGCCGGTGCCCGTCTCGATCATCTCCCGGATACCATACTTATCCCTGAAGCGGATCAGATTCCCGAAGTTATTCTCAAAATAATCCCTTAGTGTGGCCATTATCGTATTTTTCGCATCCAATAATCGAAAAGGTTGCCTAATGTAATTGCGATAGGCACGATAGGCTTCCAGCTAGTCATCTTATTAATCTTTGTTGAGTCGCCTATCTGAACCTGGATATCAATGTCCCGGTAAAAAGGAGGGTGAACTACTTTTTCAACCTTTACCCCGGCAATATCAATGAGCGTATCAGTGAAGTATTCCATTTTTCTTACTTCAGCACCGCAAATATTAAAGACGTTATCATCTTGTGTTGCTTCCATTTCTGGATACATCTTCATCAATCTGTAATAAGCAATAGCCACATCGTTTACATCAATAACGACCCTTTCAGTTTGCAGATTCCCAACTTTAAGGATCGGCTTTTGCCTTCCTTTCGAAATAAGAGCAAGCTGGTAAGCATCGGAAGAGATTGAGAAGTTCTTCCCTCTCCGGGGTCCTGTGTGGCTGAAGGCACGTGTAATGAACCCATTGATAAACCCATTCCCAATACGCTCCTGGACATAAAGATCCATAGCGGCCTTTGAGCAACCATATGGATTAACCGGTTGGATAGGATCGGTCTCAGTAACCATTCCGTTATCCTTGCAGAAGTTGCCGTATACCTCAGAACTTGAAGTAAATTGTAGCACTGTATGTAATTCTCCAATAGCCTCAATAAGATTCACAGTGCCCATAACATTATTTTCAAATGTCATAATTTGATCAGCGAATGAAGTTGGTACGTCTGACTGGGCCGCAAGGTGGAAAACGCCATCAAACATTTCATGTTCTATGATTTTTTTCAATCCAGCATAATGAAGCAGGTCGCCCTTATGAAAAGTAATTTTTGACAAAGTGAGTGGATTAAGGACATCTAATAAATCCATTTCCCGGCCATTAGTACCCCGGATCAGGCCATGCACTTCATGGTTCTTCTTTATTAGTAATTTTGCAAGGTGCGGGCCCACAAAGCCTGTTATTCCAGTAATTAAGTATTTCATACATCCGCTTGTTTAAGTAAATCATCAATGTGTATTGGTAGAAAATTTTCCGCAATAGCCTTTCTTCCGTCATCAACTTCTTGTGTTACATCCATTTCTTTGAACAAATTCCATTTCTTTTCATGTCCTCGAAATGTCCATTTTTCTCTGAATTCTTTATTTGGATGGCCTTCTGAAAAATATGAAATAAATATATCATCCCCTTGTTTTTCAAAATATTGAAATACAAGTCCATGTTTGCGAGTCCATCCGATATTAACAATATGATTTTCTTGTGAAAAGATTTTTAGAGTGTCAGCGAGAATCCGCCAATAGCTCCCAAGGGAAAACTCAGTTTTCTTTTCAATACGTTTTATATCAATATTCGGATTCTCTTTTAGATATAGCTTAATCTTCCGTAATATCGATTTCAAAAAAAGTATTTTTTCATCCTCAGTTTTTTCGTTAAAATCACCAACCTCTTTACGATCAATGATATTAAGTAGTGTTTCTGATAGTTCCGCATCAATGTCGATTAAGTATTTCATTTTTTAAATTATGTTATTTTTTTGTTTTTGAAACCGGATATATAATTATAAACCGCCTCCGGGATGGCGTAGTCAACTCCATCTATTGTGACTGCACAATCTTCCTCACCCATCCACCTAACAGCTTCCTCTATATCCTTTGTTGTTGTTAAATGTGAATAATCATCTTCGGATGAAATCTCAATGACAGATCCTTTAGGCCATATTAAATATCCCTTTTCACCATCAATCTCAGTTTCAAGAATCATTTTTTCTATTAATATCCCAATGGTCGTGTGCCCCATTATTTCATATATTTTTTCCCCCACTCCCAGGAATTAGTGTATCGGGTACCTGGAGAAAGTGAACTCCGGCTGAGTAACTGCAGCTCTATTTCCGAATTAATGTGCATCAGCCGAAAGACAGCGGCCTCAATGAATTGATGGAAGGAACTCTCAACGGCATAGATAGCTGTGGCCCTTATAGCAACACCCCACCAGTCAGCAATCTCATATCCCTCAATCTTTTCAACTTCTACCACTGCATCAGAATATTCGTGATATTTCAAAGGAAATTCTTCTTTACCGTCATTACTACTTTCCAAATGAGCGAGAATAAACTTAGACACTATGATATCCATTGCGTATTTTTTCTCTACAAAATCAATGATATCGTTCTCTTTTTCCTCATTTCTGTCCCAAAGCAAGTGATTTCGGAAGTATATGGGCACCCTGGCGATCCGGTATTTTGTCTCTTCAAAAGTTTCATCTGGGCGCTGCAAGGGTTCAAGACCACGGTCGGCCAGATTCAACACAACATCGTAGATGCCGGATTCCCCTAGTTTCTTAAGATGTATCGTATCGGAACGGAGCCAGTCATCATGCAGTGGAGGGTATTTTTCATCATCCACCAGGCCAGCATTCACATATGGGAAGTAATTCTCAACTAAATTGAAGTATGGTTCTCGGACAGGCCAGAATACAGTATATCCATTCAGCCTATAATGCCTTGCGATAGGGGCTACAAGGTAAATATCACCCATAGCGCCTGACTGGATTATCAGCACTGTACGTTGATCTTGAATTTTTTTGCTCATTGTTTTGGGTTTAAAAAAGGGCCATGGATGCACATTCCATGACCCCACTCTATCTGTCATGTGGCAGCGTATAGAAATGGGTATCGCCCTTTGGTGGTTTTTACATGCATGTGCATTGCTACATGTAAGAGACAGAGGGACGCAGACTCTCACACCAATCCTAACCACCCAGAACCACCTTATAGCCGCCTTTCTTGGAATGGATTCAAATTCAAAGAACAAATTAAAGAACCTACGCCCAACGGTGCCGTTTATTATTGGTCATTACCCGTCCAAGGCTAGGTTCTGGACTTTTTGCCAAAGTACAAACCAAAAATAAACTATTATTCCTTAATTATCAAACATCAAAACATGCTATTTAGCATAGATTATCTTTTTAACGCCCGCATCTTCATCATGACAAATAATATCAAAACCAAGAGGTTTGAAATTTTCTACACAATAAACAATGGCATCTTCATAATCATCGCAAATTTTGAAAGCCCTTTTTACCCGATGTTTCTTAATACACCATTTGCGCCTATGCTTAATGATATGAACTATTTTTTCTTCCATCAAACCACCTCCATGTAGTTGTAAAGAGGCTCCCGGATCATAACCTCTTCTATTAATAAATCCCTCAATCGCAATGAATAGTCCTTATCCTCGCCGATATATATTTCCGGGAAACATACCTTTAATGCCAAGTCGCGACGCACAGGGTTCAAGTGGTTAGGGCACCTTTCGAAGATCCACTGGTCGCGGTTATCCGGGTCCCGTCGGTTCTTCCACCTTTTATAAATGATCGTATGGTATGACGTGCCGATCAGGATATCGTTCTGGTAATGCTTCAATACAATACCCACCACATCCGGAGAGGTCAACAAGGCTTCATAGATCATCTTAACGTAATTATTCTGAACACTGTCGTCATCATCAACAAAAACAACGTATTCCCCCTTGGCTTTTTCCAGTAGTCTGTTTCTCTTCCACCCAGTAGGCTTCTCCCCGTTATCACCCATACAGATAACCTCTACCTGGTCATCCAGCTTGTTATGGATGATCTGGCCATACAGGGAAGCCTTTAAGGAGATAAGATGATCAGAGCGCTTATATAGCGTAGGTATCAGGATAGACAACCTCATTTCAGATAGAAATTTCTAGCCTGACGTAGTTGGAAGTTTGCCCGGTCCTGTGGCTCAAAAGAATCATTTTTCAAATAAAGGGCATCCCTCTCAACACCTTCCTTCAGGGAATAATGCTCATGACGGATAATGACTTGGTTAATGTATTGCCATTTACCTAATATCCTGGAGATAGTATCAAACTCCCGGTCAGCCCACAAACCGATGTATGACTCTTCATAGATAATCCCTGACCGATCGAAGTATTTCCGGCCAACGATAGGGCAGGTATTCAGCTTCTCTCCCTGGTGCCCGTCATTAAAATGCACAACACCATCAAAGTCCGGGAAGTACAAATCAAAGAAATGCCTGATGATATTATCATAGCCCGGCTCCTTTGGAATCATATCATCTGAGGCCAACAGGCAGATATCAAATTCAAAAGAGGATATATCCGTGTTACAGGCTATGTGCTTATTCCCGTTCTCATTGAAGTTCAAAAAGATTTTACCCTCCGGGGCCAGATCATAGACCTTATCGATCATTAAAGGGTTGTTCATTGTAAGATCATCAATATCACATGACACATTCATGATCCATGCCTGATCATTTTGTAAAAGGTTAATGTATTTTCTGGCAACCGTAAGGAATTTATTCGGCCTCTCCCTCGTCGGGAATTGGATTAGCATTTTTGCTTTCATCACTAAATTTTTTAATCGCATCAATAAAAATACTTCCAACAATGCACCCCGCAGTAATATTCATGAAGTTGATCACATTGTATCTGCTAAAAAGAAGGATTGAGATATAAAATAGTAATCTCCGCTTAAAAAGCTTTTTTTCATACCATTTCCAACGATCACACAGCAATAAAAGACCGCGCAAACGGAATGCTCTAAAGTGAAATCTTCCAATCCTGATCCAAGAATATACCTGGTTAAAAGCAATAAATAGGAATAAAACAAGGTATAAAGGAGTCATTATGATTGTGGATATCACTTGCGCCGATTTCCCTGATCTTCGATATGCATCCTTAAACACTTCAGGGATACAATCCTGTTTCATTAAATATTCGACAATAAACACATGCACAATGAATGCTAGAAATGCATAGATAGTAATGATTTTCAGAAAGACCATGTTTTCAGGAATTTGGGTTTAACTTCTTTCGTTCCCCGGACGCTGGCAGGATGCAAGTATGCATCCATGCCCCGCTGCCAGGTTTTATAATGAAAAACAACCTTCTCAATAGCCCCGTCGGTAGTATTCTCTCTCGCTGATGAATTCAGCATCTTTTTCTTAATATCATCCCTTACATATGAGAAGTGGTGCATCATGAGCTTATCCTGGGTGAACAAATGGAAGTTATCACCTGGAGGCATTCGCCTTGTAGGATCAACCAGGACAGGGAAAGGGATGATATTGTAATCCATACCGTCCCGGATACGATAGATAAAAGAGACATAGTAATTCTCTAACGGGTCCAGGATAGTAAAATTGTTCTTATAGTAGGTGAAAAGTCGGCATGCACATGAATCGACCCCCCCAACTTCAATAAATTCCTTCGCTGCACTGAAAATATCTTTCTCATAAAACTCATCAGCATCCATGGACAGATGGTGTGTGCAATGCTTCCCGCGGGAATGATAAAGCCCGATATTCCTTTTACGCAATTCATTATCATGTGGGTGCTTATTCAGATCTGGTTCATAGAATACCAGATCATCAATCAGATCTTCTTCCTGCAGGGCAATGAGCTTATCCAACAGGTCAGGTGAGCATTCATTACCATGGTTGGAGGTTACCTGGTAAACAACACTTATATAGTCCACATTTTCCCTGACGGATAATATAGAATCTTTCAACAGCTCTTCGCCGTCAAATATATTATAGGAACAGCCTAATTTCACTCAGATCAAATATATATCTTGAAATATCCTGTAGCGGGCACCCTGGTAGGTCCGGATAGATAAACAAGGGTGTTGACACCATCCTTCCCGGCTTTAATAAGATCAAAATCACCATGGGCGCGAGCCACAATCAGTATTTTGTTCTTATCATACAAATGGTTTTCGCCGTAGATTTCCTCTTCCATGATTTTTGAAAGGGCAACATCAATGCCGGGCGCGGCGGGTTCAGCCTTTGCTTCTGCTTTAGCTTTTACCTCTTCCTGCTCACGGAAGATCACTGAGGCAGTTTTTTGCGCGTCCCTGTGGGATAATTCTGAGGTTTTCTCCTTGACTTCAGCAAGGATCACATGATACTTTTTCATCTTTTGAGTTTTATGAGTAAAAAAATGGTAATTATCAATAATAGAGTGGATATGATAAATCCAGACACAAAAAACGGGAAACTTTTGGGTTTGACTGTCACTTCTTTTATAACAATAATTGTTTCACGAATAGTATCCGTGTGTATCTGGATTACGCTATCAACAGGCACTATGTATGTCGAGTCTGGCTGGTTAACCTCTGCATAAAGGGTGTTATCCTTGATCGATGCTGTGAATGTGGCTGACGGTGTTTCGATGGTAATACTTGTGTCCGGAATGTCAACAGGGACATCAATCAGTGCTGAATCGATAACGGTGTCTCCTGGGATAAATACCGGTATTGAATCAGGTAAAAATATAGTGTCTCCTGGGATGTATTCAATCACTGGAGGCTGTGGGTGCTTTTCGAGTAACCGCGCCAGGCGTTTCTCAACAGAACATCCGGATGCTATTAATAGTATAATTATAGCATAAATAGAATATAAATAGAATTTCTTCACTTGCCGTTCTTTAATCTATTTACAATCGTCTGCCCGGCATTGGTAATATTCTTTCCCGTACCAAATATACCATCCTTAATCTTCTCAGATCCAAATCCTATAATGAAGAAAGAAGACCATAGAGTTAATTTTGTCGGTTCTTCAAACAGAAGATTTGATATTTGTGGATTCCAGAAGATGATTGACACTGCCATAATCACCATCGTGAGAGGAATTTTAGACAAACCCTTCCAGATGTATCCCCAGTTCCATTTATTCGGAGTGCCCGGATCACTATTTATTGCTTTCCTCACGGAGATCCAGAATAAGAGCATGGCTCCAATGAACGCCCATATGAAGTATCCAAAGAACTCTGTAGGGGGCATCCCATTCAACAATACCTTAGCAATATCTTCTTCCATGATAGTTGAATTAAGGACCCTCCGAAGAGGGCCCTAAATGAATGTTTCGTTTTTTATTCTGCGGGAAGTTCCTTTCGATTGAACTTGCTCTCAATAGCATCCAGGAATGGTTTTAATACAGCATAACCAATGACCTGTGCGCCCAATAAAAATACCCAGTTAAGAGGTACTCGCCATATCGGTGCTCCATACAGATATCCAAAGCTTATGAAATATGCCAATAGTATCAAAGCAACTGCAATAAGCCCGGTGAGAAAGTATTTCAACCCCTTCCCTTCGATATTGAGAATACCAAAAAGGATTGAAGGCAAGAGTAGTAATGAGACGTAAACACCCCAAAAAGAACCGATCATCTCAGGGAATCGACTAACCCATTCAACAATGTCATCAGGAGGTACCGCATCCTGCGCCAACATTGGCAGACCAGCAAGGAAAATCAAAGACAGAAACAAAAAAAGCTTTTTCATGATAATAGGTTTTAATTATTTGTTTAAACGGATACAAGTTCTGCTTTTTTTATGAAATTCACAAGTGCATCAACATATTTGTCTTGGAACGCTTCATTTATAAGCATCTGATAATCCTTATAGTTATCGAAAAATAGACACTCAGGAAGGATAGCGGGACACTTGGACCACTTCAGGATATAAAAATGAGCCTCCTTATCAATCTCTCCCGTTGCACTGTCTTTCCGGAAGGTAACATCCGGAAATGTGCGCATTAATTCTTCTCCCAGCATATGCGCATATCTATCAGATTTTGTCTCTCCCACGGAGGTCCAAATTTCAAACCCGGTTCCCCTCCCGGCGTTTGAGTGTAATGAGATCAGGAGACAGTTACCATATTCACGATGATAGATATTAGCAATATCAACCCTTTCGTCCAACTCAAGGTCAAGCTCAGTAGGACAAATATCAATATTATGGAAACCCAGAGCGTCCAGTTTATAGATGAGCTTCTTTTTGATGATTCTGTTGAAGACCCCTTCATAGAAAACCTCCGTTTTGGAATGTTGAAACATCTTCTCCGGGAATGTTTGATAGATATCATCAATCATCCCTCCATGACCCGGATCAATAAGGAGCGTAATCCTTTTCATCATTTAATGGCCGCCGTTGGCCCTCGTGTTTTATTTCTGTAAACATCTTTCATCAATTCATCCATTTGCTGATGGATCAACTTAATTTCATCATTCAAGTCAACCTCGCTATTCCCTAAATCCAATCTCATCAACTCATTTGCCTCCCGGAATTGATCCACGTAAAGCAATAATAGATCATTACTCACATAGTTTCCCTTGATCGCCCTGATCGCTTGCTGATTCGTTTTGATTTTAAAATGATCATTGACCATATTCCCTATACTGGTCAGCATGAAAGGGACTAATACCAGGATGAGGGTAATCATAAACCTCCTCAGTTGCTTGATAAATTCAGTTTCTTTGTCTGACATAATTTTTATTTTATGGGGTTGAACATAGTTTTTTCATCTCGGCCAATTACAATCATCCGGCATTGAGGAGGTTATATCCCTGCCTAATCCAGACCCTTCGCTACCATGTACCACATCAGCACCATCGTTGTAATACCATATCACAACGTCATCAAATAATATCCATTGGTCCTGTGGAGAATCATAGCTAGTGGTATTTCCACCCATGAAAGTAGAGAAAGAAACATAACTAAACCCTGATGGCTCACCGGAGATCACAAACGGTACATCAGGAACCTTCTGACCTACATATACGCCATCCCAGGACATCTCTACCAGACCATCTGCATTACCAGAAGTCCCGGCATACAATCTTAGCGTGATATTATGCCATGCTCCTGCTGTTGGGACTCCTATGGTCTTAGTGTTGAAATGAGTAGAGAGGTCAACCCCGTTCCAGTACGCCCTCGTGAAGTACTGAGGCTCCATATCCACGCCGAGGTAAGGAACAATCATCAACTTACTATAAGCATTGTCCTTCTCTAACTTAATACCCGGCATCTTAAACCCAGCTGAGTTATCAAAGCCAGGCATCAGATAGACATTGTACGAAAGATAAACTTCTGTATAATAATCTGAAATACCAGTGATATAAAACTGTTCATCAATGCCCGTACCCCCGTCAGAAATATCCTTGTCAACATTAGCCCCAGTGCAACACTGTCCTTGCAAGTACCAGGATTTGAGAACCTTCGATCCATCAAACACTACTATATCTGCATTGTCAGCGAAGTAGGGGTTCCATGCATCATCTGAATCTAAATTATAATGAGTGGGTATGTTAGCCTCAAGAGAATCTTCCCATATCCCTGTCGGCACATTCGCGCCATGTGTTGTTGTTACGGTAAAATTATCCCAGTCCAAAGTCAAGAGAACAGTAACAGAATCACTAGGTATAGGAGGGTCACCACATCCCGTTATGCGCACATCATTTCCAGGGTTGTTCCACATCGAGTCAACGTTGTTAAACGTTAGTGTTGCATCATATACCTGAATATCATCCATGAAAGCAAATAGGTCGCCATTATTGGCGAAGTCCAACCCTATCCTTGCTATTGAGGTAGTGGCATAGTCTGTTCTTAAAGTAGATACAGAGGTGACATTCTCTCCATTGAAGTATAGCTTGCAGGCTCCTGCTGTCTTATCGGCTACCACCACTATATGCATGGAGTCACCAGATACATAGCTTAGACCGGAAGTGGAGTACGCGGTAGTAGTGGATGACCCGTTACCCGTAATCACCTCTATGCGATCAAGCGTGAAGTTGTAAGACAGCTCTAAGCCATCATCAGATTGCAACCAAGTATATAACGTGCGTGTGTTAGTGCCTCCCCACACCCTTGACCATGTAGAGATTGAATGTTCATTACCATAAACGATAGAAGGTACTGCGAAATAGCTGTCTGCTATCTCCACATCTGCACTATATGTTCCTTCGATAGGATTATTGGAGGTGTATGTTGCACTCCCTGTAGCGGTGACGTTATAAGTCTCCGTCTCATCATTACCGTTATTCTCAAATAGCCAATGCGCTGTTACGGTTGATGGGTTACATTCATTGTTATTAGCTATCGCCATACCAGAGAATGTAGCAAGGTTGTTATGCGCCACATCCTGATAATCTGCCAGCCCAGGTCGTGAGTAGGAAAATACATAAGTAAAGGCTCCTGCAGAAGCCGAGTCAAGAGGTATGTACAAAGAGTCAGGGTTATTAAAATATGCCTGTGCTAAACCATATACATTACTATCCTCAGTCAGAGTAAAAGCACTCATAGCCGGAATAGAATCGGTGTCCATGTTCTCACTAAAGGTGACTATCACTGTATCATTAGCGTGGTTACCCACCTCTGCATAGAGCACGGTAGGCGGTGTAATATCCGTCTTTTCCCCGGAGTTTTGTGTAAAATTCATTGTATCTCCTTCAAAAATAACTATCATTGAATCACCCGAAAAAATGAATGTAAATCCGTATGACCCCTCGGTATTACTTTCAAGAGTGTTTATATCACTATTAGATGTTGTAATATCTGAAGTAGCTGTTTGCAGTTCTGTATTAGTTATAGTTCCCGTAACACTCAGATCATCGGACATACTTACATCCCCGCCTGTTTCAATCACTAATGATCCTGGGCCTATCTTAATAGGGTTGTCACTTATCAGCCTGGTGGGTATCACCATCATCATAGATCCTGAGCGAATCGGAACCCCCTGCATCGGTGACGTAGATTGAGCCGGTTACTGTTATGGTTTCCCAATAAGATTTTGGATGTGTTAATTGCATCCATAAATCTTCGTCATCACTATACATCACTGCCATTATATCGTTAGGAGCTAAATAAATAGACGTTGAAATTAAATCTAACCCATTCCCATCATCTAATTTTAAATAACCGGTAGCATCACCATTAATTATAATCATTATATATCCATCTACTTGTGCATCTGCTATCTGTGGATTATTTGTAATATCAAGCGTATCTCCTGAAAACGAAACATAAGCAACTGGGTGTATATCCGCAGCAGCAAATCCATTTGCATCTAATCCTGTTGATATTGGAGGAGATATATCCATCCCATCATATTCCAATGTAGCTCCACCCATATTCAAATAATATGCACTTACATCAACTTCTTCCTTAATCCAAACCTTAGTATCTTCTTTAACACCACCTGACCCATCACCACCTAAATCAACGTATGGCATTCCCGCACTTTCAATAAATGTATTATGCCCTATTTTAAATTCTTTTAGATATGAACTGCTCGTCCCGTCCGGTCCTTGTTCAACTGTAATCATGGCAGTCGCTTCAGGTTTATCATATGAAGCTAATGAAACAATAAATATATTATCTTCAATGACTGTTCCGTAATTCAAATGATTTTCACTTCCTCCAACATATTCCTGCCATATAAATATTTCACCACCTTCATTATCTTCAAACCGATTGTATTTTATAACATTGCCCGTTACAAAACAATTAATACCACTTTGATCTATCGGGTTAACCATGATAGCACAACTATCATTAAATTCAATCTTGTTTAGTAAAACATTAACAGCCTGACCAGCCACATCAACACAATGGTTAAAATTTTCATACATATGGTTATTAATAATATCTATGGCATTAATAGTCGTTGTCGCTGTTCTTCGTCCATGTATTAATGTTCCGTGATTGTATGAAAAATGGTTATTCTTAATTGTTATCATTATGGCATCATTGTCATCTCCTAATTTTACGGAATGTCCACCGAGTCTCCTAAAAGTACAATTATCAACAGTCCATCTTTTATTTGCATTAAATACAATTGCATGCTGATTAGTTGAATCAGCTGAATTACTTCCATAGAAATAAATATTTTCAACGCTGCCGCCCGTACCATAAGGACTCCCGCTTAAACTATCAACATACAAAAATGGTTTATCACGTGTGAGTATTATCTTAGTTGGAGTCCCAACCATATCAGATGAAACGCCCACTAAATGTGGAGATAAATTAGTATAAATTGAATCAGATACTAAATATACCCCACCAGGAATGTATACTTTTCCACTACCAGCAGAGGCAATTACATTCCGAAAATGTGCCGTTGCATCTGCTAAACTATCTCCATAAGTAGCAGCATCTATAAAATACCACCCCAACGAGTCTGCTAACTGGGCATTCGCAATATATAATCCACTGTCAAGGGCTACCCCGCCAGAATAAGAGGTGATTTGACCATTTACATTTACAACAGAATCAACTATCACAACACCATCCCCTCCAACGCGCTCCCCTTTCTTGTGATGCGCCTGTGCCACGCACGACATGATCGGAACGATCAGCAACAGTATCAAAAATTTCATTTTCATGGCTATTAATTTATGGTAAATTATATTCATCCACATTGTCCCAGTCAATATCTTCATCACCGGAAAAACCGGTAGCCGTTAAAGTCCTATCAATCATAAAGCTTGACCCTCTCTTACCAACACGCCACACACCCGTCGAGCCAATCCATTCCTCAGTATTCTCCCAGTCAGCGTCCTCAACACCACCAAATCCCAAAAATGTAAGCTCCTTATCATAAAAAAGATTGTTTCCTCTAACATCAAAACGTGAGATATTCGAACCGTCAGAAAAAACCGAGCCAACACTATTAGACTTTAATGTGATAAATTCAGGCATCACCAACTATTTATTGAATCCCAGCTACCAGGATCAGGTCCGTCAAATCCTAATGCAGTCTTTTCCTCGTCAATATTCAAACCATCATCACGAATCTGCAAACGGAAAGTATCAACAAATACCATCGTCTTAAACCTCGATGATGATATCGATTTAGAGAATGAATTAGAGCCATGGTTATGATGAACCCTCCTGGAAACACCAGAAACCGCAGACCTGATCCTATTTGACCTCCTATTTGTCATTATCTCAATTCCTTTATTGGTATGGCTATCCCGGTAATCAAAAATATAATCCTTCCGAATAACAATCCACTGGGCATCTGCTTTGTCAGTAATTGATCCCACCAGTTAGATGTGCCAATATAATCCCAACTCTCACCAGCAACTAGATTATAGATATAATCAAATCCTGCTACCCTGAGAAATACATAAGCCAGAAAGAAAGCTAACAAGTTTCTCCTAGTCAATTTGAACAACAGCCCTCCAGAGATCAACAACCCCACTTCTAAGGCATTAAACAAGTGGCCAATAGTTTTCACCCCTACACTGTTTAAGGCATCAGCGGTTGCCCCCAGAGCGATACAGGTAAGTAAATAAAGTATGATCCAAAGTGCTTTCATTGTGTTGTTATTTATTGTAAAACCCCAGAGATAATAGGGCCCGGTATAAATTTATCACCCACATCGAGATCGAAGACTTGATAAATAGATTTTGTGTATGAAATTTCTGTGAATGGATTAGCGCCAGCATCAGCAACCACTTGTGTCCATTCAATAAAGTCTCCTCCTCTAATATAAGTTGTAAATTGTCCGGATTTAGTCCTATCCCATTCTAATTCATACCAAGTATTAATTTTAATGTAACTAGCAGCTGACCTAAAACCAGGTCCAGATGAACCTGCCACCAAAAACCGAACACTTTCATCAATGTTAAAAGCCAATCCATATGTACCAACATCTGAACTTGAATCATAATTTTGAGAGATGAAGAAAACGATTGAGGCATTGCTATCAGCACCTTTATACAACCAAAATCTCCCAGTTCCGAACGCTGAAGGCTGCAAAATTGCAGCGGTTCCCGCAGAATCGCAGAGAAAATACTTTGTCCCAATATCCAAATCTTTCAACACCGAGTCTTGGCTTGTTAATTCCTGTATGGAATAACTCCCTGTGCCTTTTATGTAGTGCAATCCACTTAAATTCATTATATAACTTTTTTTAATTTAATATGTTCTTGATGTTCTTCTGCATGGCAGTCTACACACAATGTAATCCCATTGCTAATTTCATATCGTAACTCAGGATAATACGTCCACCTTTTAATATGATGAGCATGTAAAATAACATCATTATCTAAAGTCTTTATAACCCCACATTCTTGGCAAGTATACTCATCATATTCATAGACTGCTTTCCTCCATTCTCTATATTCTGGAGTTTTCATTGCCTTGTTTCTCTCAACCGCAGCATAACCAGCCCAATCTTTGACTAACACGCCTTGTCGTGTTGCACTACTTCTTATTGAAATTTCTTTAGCTTTATCCTCACCGAATAGTTCCACCCACGTCTTTCCTTTATTAAACGGAACAAAACCTTTCTTAAATTGGCCACCGATTATACCGCGTTTTTTGCGCAATATGAAGGCACATTCGAAGGAACAACACTCTTGCCGAACCAACACCGAAATATCTTGATAAAAGATTTTACTACACTGAACACAAAATATCAGTTCATGCATTCTAACTTTGAGCCTTTTTAAATCTCCACGCTCCCATGCTTTTTTAACGCCTTCGCTAACTTTCTTTTTCTTTTCCTCTGAACAAGGAATCCCTTCATTCCAAACCTTACATCCTTTTTGGAACTGTCCTCCAGTAATACCTTTTTCTTGTCTCAAAAGCGTAGCACATTTTACAGAACAACAAGTTTTTTGGTTTGTTTCAGTAATATCTTGTTCAAAAACAATATTACAGATAGGACATATTTTAGCTTTAAACTCTCTTATTCTTGGAGGATCATGTTCCCACATATAACTTGTAGAACATTTCTTACCGCAAAAATGATGATCATATCGATTATAATTTCCCAGACGCACAGTATGCTCATTACCGCACCAGTCGCAGTTGAATGTAATCATCTTGTGTATCTGCTTATATCCCATATCCTAAATATCCGACCCCACACCTTCCTCAAGGGTAATTTTTTGTTCAATTTGTCGGGCAAATTTGTTGTGGTAGTTTTTAACATCTTGAGCTGAAAAAATACTTGAATAAAAATGAACTTCACTTATTTCACCATTAAAATAGTCCAACCCAATAGCCCATCCAATATAACTATATGCAAATGGATCATTAGCACCCTGTAATTGCATACCAGTTGAACTTTCTACACCATTAAAATAACATCGCACCTCATGATCTCCGGTCACATTTGTGATGGTAAAAATAAGATCAGCCCATTGTCCAAAAATATATTCAGGTATAGTAAAAGTAAGAATATCTCCACTAATTCTAATTCTTACAGAAGTAGCAGATGCAAAAATAATAAAATTTTGAGATGTATCTCCAATATGAGATTCATTCGCACTAAAACCCTTTTGATTAAATCTATACAATATTGTACCTTCATCTAATTCTTGAGTAGATCCCAGATCAATATAATCATTACTCCCATTAAACACCAATCCATCCTTCGATTGGACAGCACCTACGATAGTTCCATTGTTGCCGTTTCCTGAGATGTCTGTGAGTATTTGTCCGGGTGAAGCAATCATATTATAAGCCGCCACAATCCCTACCTCCCCTGACAAATCTTGATTTTTCGGATAGCTCAATGGGACATCAATACTTTTGGTAATATTTGAAGCGCTATTAAAATCGGACATTAACTTTGACCGTTCATTGCTTGTCAATTCATGATCATACACGATGATCTTACTACACCAGAATTCTCCAAATGCGGCATTATTTAATGCAAGTACAGCATCACTACACGCAACATCAGTTGTGCTTGTAACAATGAGCAAATGCCATCCTGTAGTAATTGTATCGGTATCTATCCCATCAACAAAAGCGTTATCAAAGTCCGGATAGGATAAAGTTCCAGCGCTGGCTAATATCAGATGCGCATTTGGATCACCTTCAAAGATTTCCTCCGGTTTTCCAACGACAATGTTTTTAAGGTTGATCCAGAAAGCTAACGACTTTACATTCCCAATATCACCTAACTCGAATTTCCCATTTATTCCATTACAAAGTAGTGCAAGTCCTTTCTTTTTTCGATCAAAGGACACATTACTTCCAGTAGTAACATTGCCGAATCTATCAAGCAACGAACCGGTGTTAAGATTATATTGGTGTGTAATCATATCTTAATTATTTTGCATAAAGTGCTTTGGTGGATGAATATGCTTGCGAGATTTCAACATCAGTAACAATACCATCAATAAATATTATCTCAGCTAATAACCCATGATAAAATACACTACTTATCTTTCCAATGTCAATATCTGTTATAGACAAAGAAGGATCTGTTATGAGACACACTAAATTCCATTCCGGATGTACTACATTATCTCCAAATTCACCATTTGTATATATATACTCAGCCCATGCCGCAATAATATGATTATTAACAGTCGTGATTGTATTTCCTCCACCCAAATCAATTATTGATTCATTAGCTGTTTTAGGTTTCATCCAAAACAATATACTATTTATACTGTTTGATAGTGTAGTTTCTAATACAGAGGAACTTCCATTAAAACTCATCACTCTTATATTACCCTCCTTAAATATAGATGTATTCGTATTAGTAATGGCATTCTCCAACGCATCTAAAATAACTCCTTTATTTGACGAAATATTAAGAATCCCAATTCGTACTAATGTTGAATCAGAATATATGCTTTTAAATACCTGTGCCACAATTCCTTCAGCCACATAATCAACAGGGATAGCGAAATCATTCTCATCTACTGGTAGGACGTAATGATCACCTGTGTAGTTTGTTGACTCGGCTATCTCTTTTTGGAAGGTTAGCTTGTGGACTGATACGTCATCGATGGAGCCTATGAAGTCGACACTTGCTTGAAAAACAATATAGTTGTAACCATCTGATTTACCTATAAAGATATAA
>SDBU01001463.1_pt1 | contig 33692 bp, 29 predicted proteins | sample 2277071 | NCBI WGS metagenome assembly SDBU01 (sample SAMN10397929, study PRJNA504765) | marine sediment metagenome | isolation source: marine sediment core GS08_GC12, 126 cmbsf | place: Arctic Ocean: Gakkel Ridge, Loki's castle | collected 2008 | reverse complement strand
TAGTATTATGCGAGCGTGGTATTCGCACCTTCGAGACCGCCACCCGCAACACCACTGATATCAATGCCATCCCAGTGCTAAAGTCACTCACTCACCTGCCTGTGATACTCGATCCCAGTCATTCCACCGGACATGCCAATTACGTGACTCCGGTATCAATGGCTGCCGTTGCCGCCGGTGCTGATGGCATCATGGTTGAAGTGCACCAAGACCCTGCTCACGCCATCTCCGATGGCCGCCAGTCACTCACCCCCGAAGCTTTCGCCAAGATGGTATCTAAAGTCAAGTTGATTGCTGAAATTATTGACCGCCGCCTGATTCCCGCTAAATTCCCACTTCCCTGGGAGAAAGGTGAAAGTAGTTCATGAATAAACCTAACTTTTCGCTTAAATCTGCCAATATTGTTATTATTGGATTGGGACTGATGGGTGGCTCCCTTGCACTTTCCCTGAAGGATCGTTGCCAACGATTGAGTGCTATCGACTCTTCTGCTCCTACGCTTGAGCTTGCCCGCCAAACAGATATCGTTCATATTGCCGGGAGCGATCCCGAGATAATTCTGGCTGACGCAGACCTTATAATCTTGGCCTGTCCCGTCCCTGCTATCATCGAATGGATTCGCCGTCTTCCTGACTATGTTCAGCATCCCTGTATTGTGCTTGATATTGGTTCCTCAAAGCGGACAATAGTTGCTGCCCTCGATAACCTGCCCCCTAACTTTGACCCGCTCGGAGGACATGCCATTTGTGGCCGCGAGCGTCTCTCACTGGAGAATGCCGAGAGTTTCCTTTACCGGGATGCACCTTTCGTTTTAACTCCATCATTCCGGACGAGTGACAATGCCCGGCAGGCAGCTTTACAAATCGTTGATGTTCTTGGCGCCAACCCCTTCTGGCTCGATGCCGACGACCACGATCACATCCTTGCCTCTACCAGCCACCTGCCTTTCCTGATTTCCTCTGCCCTGGCGCTGGTCACTTCCAAAGATGCAGTTCCGCTAATAGGTCCTGGATTCCGTTCATCAATAAGGCTGGCGGGTACACCATCAAGCATGATGCTGGGTGTGCTGCTTTCCAACCGTGATAAAGTCATAGATGCATTGCGCAGCTTACAAGATCAACTATCCAAAATTGAATCTGCTCTGCAACAAAATGACTCTAACCAATTGAAATCCATTCTGGATACAGCCCAAAATCATTTTCAATCACTGATCCAATAACTTTTATCGATTATGAATCCCAGACAAGCAATAAAAACCATGCAAATCAAACCCATCCCCATCCCTCTCAAATCCTGTGTCAGCGTTCCGGGCTCCAAATCGCTAACCAACCGTTCTTTGCTTATAGGCGCTTTGGCAGATGGCATCACTACGATAAAGAACGCTCTTTTTTCTGACGATTCCTTATATTTTGCAAATATGCTCCAAACCCTGGGATTTAACATTACTCTTTCACCTGAAAATACTTATATGACAGTAGCAGGTCTGGGAGGATCCATCCCGGCCCAACAAGCTAACCTATTCATTGGCAATGCAGGTACGGCAGCACGTTTTCTCTCGGCATTTCTCACACTCGGGAATGGCGAGTTCTTTTTAGATGGTGATGCTCGCATGAGGGAACGTCCCATCGGAGATTTGATAAACGCACTAACTCAATTGGGCGCAAAGGTTGAGGCAATCAACAGTCAGCAACCACTAATATGCCCACCGCTCAAAATCACAGCTTCGGGCTTGTCAGGGGGTAAAACAAAAATTGCGGGAAATACTTCATCCCAATTTTTATCTGCTTTACTGATGGTTGCCCCCTACGCCAAAGCTCCTGTCGAAATCGAAATCACCACCGAACTCTACTCCAAACCTTATGTGGACATGACCCTATCAGTCATGTCTGATTTCGGTGTCGAAGTAGATCGTGTTGGCTACAAGCGCTTTGTAGTACATCCTGCTCTCTACTCTCCACTCTCTACTTATCCAATTGAATCCGACGCCTCTGCTGCATCCTACTTATTTGCCGCTTCCGCGATTTGCGGCGGCACCATTCGCGTTAAAAACATTAACCGCAGTTCGAAGCAGGGTGATATCCGTTTCTTGGATGTTTTAGAGAAAATGGGGTGTGTTATAACTCAATACGAAAATTCTATTGAAGTCATGGGTCCAACCGAATTAATTGGACTGGATGTAGATATGCGTGATATCCCCGATACGGCTCAGACCCTGGCAGCGGTGGCGCCATTTGCGGTATCACCGACTCGAATCCGTGGTATTTCCTCTGCTCGTTTGAAGGAGACTGACCGGATCTCAGCTACTTGTACCGAATTAGATAAAATTGGAGTTCATGTCATTGAACATGATGATGGCATGACGATTTACCCATGTAATGTATTCCGCCCTGCGATGGTTCAAACCTACAACGACCACCGCATGGCAATGGCCTTTTCGCTGATAGGCTTACGCGTTCCTGGAATCGTGATTGAAAATCCAGGTTGCGTTTCTAAAACTTTTCCTAACTTTTTTGAAGTATTGGATTCATTAGAATGATAAATCTGGGTTTAATAGGTTATCCACTGCAGCATAGCTATTCACAAAAAATCCACAATGCTGCCTTGGGATTTAGTAAATTACATGGTGATTATTCCCTGTTCCCTGTTAGACCCAATAATATACAATTATTGAAGCGCATACTTCGGCGTGTTCGCAGGGGTGAGCTTTTGGGTCTGAACGTGACCATCCCGCTCAAACAATTAGTTCTCCCTTTACTTGACGAACTCACACCGACAGCTCAAGCCATCGGTGCAGTTAATACTATTTCGATGCTAAACGGCAAATTAATAGGAAACAATACAGATGCACCCGGGTTCTTAACGGATTTAAGAAAATTATTACCCGAGACGATCTGGGATAACAAAGGAAATAATAATGCCCTTGTCTTTGGTGGAGGTGGATCGGCACGTGCAATTTCATATGCGCTTGTAAATGAGGGGTGGAATGTCACATTCGCTACCCGCCGTCCTCAAAATGCCCAAACGCTTCTACCCCATTACTCGGATCATGATTCCAAAATATCGAATATTGAGTTAAAGGCCAATACCATCCGATCATTAAAATTCCCCCTTCATTTGATAATAAATGCTACCCCTTTAGGTATGTCACCCCAGATCGAAAATTCTCCCTGGCCGGCTGGGCTGTCTTATCCTCAAACGGCTGTTTTTTATGACCTGGTCTATAACCCGAGGAAGACGAAATTTCTACTTGATGCACGGGCAGCGGGGCTTCTTGCAATCACAGGTTTGGGCATGCTGGTAGAACAAGCTGCGTTGGCTTTTGAACTTTGGACGGGGTGTGTCGTTCCCCGTGAATATTTATTTGCTGCAGTGGAGGATAAATGAGTTTACGATTTTTGACTGCAGGGGAATCCCATGGCCCTGCAGTAACGGTTATTTTGGATGGTATACCCGCAGGTCTCCCGCTTGATGTCTCCATCATTGATCTCGAACTCGCCCGGCGCCAAAAGGGCTATGGTGCTGGAGGGAGGATGAAGATCGAAAAAGACTCCGTCCAGATTTTGAGTGGAGTTTTGGCCGGAGAGACCACAGGAGCGCCTATCGCAATGCTGGTTGAAAACGCTGACCACGTCAACTGGAAGAATAAAAACGTAGATCCGATGACCACACTACGGCCTGGCCACGCCGATTTGACAGGGGTGGTCAAATATGGGTATCGAGATTTGCGCCCAGCGCTTGAGCGTGCCTCAGCGCGTGAGACGACCATGCGTGTTGCAGCAGGCGCGGTTTACAAACACTTTTTATCGCAGTTTGGGATTTATGTTGGCGGATATGTGCGAGTGATTGGTGAAATTGAAGCCAATTTGAAAGAAAGTAATCTAGAGTTTCGCTATGAAGCGGCTGAAAAGAATGATGTCCGCTGCCCCGATCTTATTGCAGCGAAAAAGATGAGAGCGCACATTAAAGAAATCATCCAAAATAATGATACATTAGGAGGCATTATTGAGATATTTGTTATTAATGTGCCTGTAGGGCTTGGATCTTTCACGCAATGGGATCGTCGTCTTGAAGCACGGCTGGCGCAGGCGGTTTTGTCTGTCCAGGCTATGAAAGGTGTGGAAATTGGCAACGCCTTTGAAAATGCACATTTACCTGGCACAAAGGCGCATGATGAAATTCGATTAGAAGGTAGTGTGTTAAAGCGTACTTCTAATCGCGCCGGTGGCACCGAAGGTGGGGTTTCTAATGGTCAGCCGGTCATCATCCGCGTCGCCATGAAGCCCATTGCCACCACTCTCGCCCCGCAAATGACCGTTGACCTGGCGACTGGAGAAGAATCCCTGACTAAATATGAACGCTCTGATTTTTGCCCCGTACCGCGCGCTGTCCCCATTCTTGAAGCAATGGTTGCCTATGTAATAGCCGACGCGCTCATCGAAAAACTGGGTGGCGACTCGCTGGCCGAGATGAAACCCCGTTTTGAAACTCTACGTCGGGCGCGGCTTGAAGATCTCCCGATGGACAACCATTCACACGGCTGGTGGGTGTAGGGTATGCATATTTTTCTGTATGGCCCTTCTGGCAGTGGGAAATCTACAGTTGGTATCTTGCTGTCGCAGGCTCTCAACTTGCCTTTCCTTGACCTGGATACTGAGATTAAGAATGATTCTGGACAAACTATCTCTAACTTCATAACTGAGCAGGGAGAGAAAGCGTTTCGAGATGCAGAAACTACTATCTTACAAAAATGTGTAAGTGATGCAGATATGGTCATCGCTCTGGGCGGCGGCGCTTTAATGCGAGATGAGAGCCGTACCCTGGTCCAAACACATGGACAGGTGGTTTTACTCGAAACAGACTTATCCATACTCTCAACGCGGCTGGCGCAGGATACCAATCAGCGTCCCTTGTTGGCAGGTGAACTCGATATAAAACTTAAGTCATTATTAGACCACAGACAACTGCACTATGATTCATTCCCTCTGCGCGTGAATGCTTCCGAGTCACCCGAGCAAGTTGCCAGGAATATCCAGCAACTGCTAGGGCGCTATCATCTTCGCTGCATGGGACACGGGTATGATGTGTTGGTGCAGGAGGGGGGGTTAGGTACCCTCGGCGAGATGCTTAAATCGCGAGAGGTGGATGGTCCGGTATTAGTGGTGAGTGATACGAATATTGCTCCGCTGTATTCTGAGCGAGTATTGGCCTCTTTGCAGGCAGCAGGATATATTGCTAGCGAATTGGTCATCCCGGCTGGCGAAGTGTACAAAACCATCGAAACAGTATCGTCCTTATGGCGTGGTTGTTTGGATGCGAAACTCGACCGAAAAAGCACAATCATCGCGCTGGGCGGCGGTGTGGTTAGTGATCTAGCCGGATTTACCTCGGCAACATTCATGCGCGGCTGTGGATGGGTTGCTGTTCCAACGACCCTGCTTGCCATGGTGGACGCCAGTATAGGCGGCAAGACCGGCTTCAACCTGCCAGAAGGCAAGAACCTGGTGGGCGCATTTCACCCGCCGCGGTTTGTGCTGGCTGATCCAGATGTACTATTCACATTGCCTGAACGTGAGTTGCGTGCTGGGCTAGCGGAAGTGGTAAAGCACGGTGTTATCGCCGACCCGGAATTAATCGATCTTTGTAGCCAGGGTTGGGATGTTGTCACCAATTGTCTGTTGGAAGTTGTGCGACGCGGAATAGCTGTCAAGGTGAATGTGGTTGAAGAAGATCCTTATGAGAAAGGCTTTCGTGCCGTATTGAACTTTGGGCATACGGTCGGTCACGCGGTGGAACTTGTCAGTAAATTTAACTTACTACATGGCGAAGCTGTGGCTGTCGGGATGGTAGCTGAGGCCAAATTTGCGGAACGTTTGTTGGTGGCGAGCAGAGGGTTGTCTGATACGCTGGTGGATACGCTCGTGGGGTTAGGACTGCCCGTCGAAATCCCCAAAAATTTACCGCACACAGAACTCATCCGTGCTATGAAAGAGGATAAGAAAAAATCTGTGGGAATCGTTTGTTTTGTGCTGCCAGTAAAAATTGGCGAAGTCAAAATTGGCATTGAAGTTGATAATTTAAATTCGGTATTGGAGGAGGAGGAATGAAAGTCCTGGTTTTACATGGTCCTAATCTGAACTTATCCGGTAGGCGAGAACAAGAAGTATATGGTTCAATGACCCTTGACGAAATTAATGCTCGATTGACTGAGAAAGGTCTTGAACTTGGAGTTAAAGTGACTTGCCAGCAGTCAAACCATGAGGGTGTGTTGATAGATGCTTTACAGGATGCGCGCAGCTGGGCTGATGGTGTGATCTTTAATCCTGGTGGATATACCCATACATCAGTAGCGTTGCGCGATGTAGTTGCGGCGATTGGAATCCCTGTAGTCGAGGTGCATTTGTCGAACGTTTATGCGCGTGAGGAGTTCCGGCATAAGTCGTTGTTGTCGCCGGTATGCAAAGGTAAGATAGTTGGTTTTGGCTGGCAATCTTATCTGCTGGGATTGAGAGTACTTGTCGAGGAATGAGATAAGTTTGGAGAAATAGACCTGCACCCCGAAAACTGTACCAAAATGAATTTGTCAAAAAGAAAGACACTGATTGAAGGAAGTAGTTTTCGTGAAAAAGAGACGTTTCAGTGAGGAGCAAATTGAGTTATTGCTATTGTTTCAATCGTGTTTGTAGGGTCTGCTGATGCGAAATCCGAAGGAAATCTGTCTACCCTGTCTTAGGGGGCCTATACCGTCTACCGTGTGACAGTTGCGGGGGAAAAGAAATCCATTTATTCTTTCCATAGTATCCAGTCCATTAACAACAGAATGGCAACAACTACGAGATCCCTTTAGTAGAAAACGCGGACAAACCCCCAACACCGGCAACTTTCATCGCACTCACTACACAACTTCAGACTGGTGGTGTAACATAACATCTGGTGTTAAAACTGGGGACAGGTCAAATTGTGACAAGTAGACTACCAGAACTCGGTTAAGAATGTTTATATCTTTGAGTATTAGGTTTGATTACCTTATTCATCAAGTAAGTATGCACGCTGAAATAATAGCATTTTGGTGACTTAATTAATAATTGGTCCTTGACTTATTTATAAAAGCACATATAATCTAACAAAATCCGATAAAAATTATGCAAATATTACTTATCACCCTCCTTCTAGTCAGAATACTTTTAGTCCTTATTATTAAGGACCAAAACACGGTTGGGACGGTAGTGGTGAGGAAATAACAAATCACCTGCTTTGAGAAAGTAAGCCGCCCGAACCACGGGCGGCTTTTCTTATTGCTAAATATACTAATATGAATTTGAACCTAGTCCTTTACCTGATCTTGATTATCATCCTCCTTTTAGCGAAGGAGAGACCGTTTGTGATTGGCGAGGAAGGATAGTGTCAGATAGAAAGCACACACCTGAGAAAGAAAAAACCGCCCGATCACATCGGGCGGTTTTTTTATACACTTTGTAGGATTGTTAGGAGAGTTATGCGTTCAGACACTGTTAAAAAAGGTTTTGACAAAGCTCCTCATCGGGCACTATTGTATGCGACCGGCCTGAAGGAAGAAGATTTTAACAAACCTTTCATTGCAGTTGTAAATTCGTATGTGGATATTGTGCCGGGTCACGTCCACTTACAGGAATTTGGCAAACTGGTGAAAGATGCAGTTCGAGCTGCAGGCGGAGTACCGTTTGAGTTTAATACCATTGCTGTAGACGATGGGATCGCAATGGGACACGAGGGTATGAAGTACTCTCTTCCTTCTCGCGAATTGATCGCTGATTCTGTAGAGACAATGATCGAAGCTCATAGGTTTGATGCCATGATCTGTATCCCTAATTGCGACAAGATTGTCCCTGGAATGCTGATGGCGGCCTTGAGGGTCAATATCCCCTCCATTTTTATTTCTGGCGGACCAATGCCTGCAGGACGAACTCCCGAAGGTGAGATTGTGGACTTGATCTCAGTATTCGAAGGAGTTGGTGCATATACAGCAGGGACGATAGACGAAGAACGATTAACCATTTTGGAGAAGTCCGCTTGTCCATCTTGCGGGTCCTGTTCAGGTATGTTCACAGCGAATTCTATGAACTGCCTGATGGAAGTTCTTGGATTGGCATTACCTTTTAATGGTACAGCATTAGCACAAACAAAAGAACGTGAAGAGTTAGCGAGGAAAGCTGCTAATCAAATGTTGTTTCTCTTGGAACAGGACATTAAGCCGCGTGACATTGTAACGTTGGATGCAATTGACGATGCCTTTGCTCTGGATATGGCAATGGGCGGCTCATCAAATACCGTGCTGCACACCCTGGCGCTGGCCAATGAAGCCCACGTGGATTATCCACTGACAAATATCAACACTATAGCTGAAAAAATACCCCATATCTGTAAAGTATCGCCTGTGGGTAAATGGCACATGGAAGATGTCCATCGAGCAGGGGGTATCCCGGCTATTTTAAATGAAATTCAGCGAGGAACGGGTATGCTGCACTTTGATCGTTTGACAGTAAGCGGTATGAAATTAGGGCAATCAATAAAAGACATGGTAATCAAAGATGATGATGTTATTCGCAGATGTGACAATGCACACTCGAAATATGGAGGATTGACAATTTTATTTGGCAATCTGGCTCCCAACGGCGCAGTCGTTAAAGTTGGAGGGGTGAGTGCGGAAATGATGAAGTTCAGCGGTCCGGCAAGAATCTACGAGTCACAGGGTGAAGCGTTGGAAGGAATACTAAACAGAGAGATCAAAGCCGGGGACGTAGTGGTTATCCGCTATGAAGGACCAAAAGGGGGACCTGGTATGCAGGAAATGCTCGCGCCAACGGCAGCCATTATGGGACAGGGTTTGGGTGACAAGGTAGCACTTATCACTGACGGCCGTTTTAGCGGTGGGACGCACGGGGCCTGTATTGGACATATATCACCAGAAGCAGCGGCAGGAGGTCCAATTGGTGCGCTTAAGACGGGAGATGTGATTGAAATAGATATAAAAGAATGCAGGCTTGATGTCCGATTAGATGAGGTGGAACTTTGTCAACGTTTGAGTGAGCTGCCCCCTTTCCAATCCAATACCCAAAGTAAATGGTTAAAACGTTATTCGTATTTTGTGACATCTGCTGATACTGGCGCAGTGTTGTCTACAGATTTCTGAGTAGGTTTAAAGGAGAAGAGAATGCAAAAGTCCGGTGCAGAAATTTTATGGGAATGCTTGATACGGGAAGGGGTGGATGTGGTTTTCGGATATCCGGGTGGAGCGAATATGCAAATTTACGATGCTTTGCTCAACTATCCAGTGCATCATGTCCTGGTTCGACACGAACAAGCCGCAGCACATATGGCTGACGGTTATGCAAGATCATCTGGCAAAGAGGGTGTTGTACTAGCAACATCTGGTCCGGGCGCAACCAACCTGGTGACCGGTATTGTGACCGCAATGATGGATTCGTCACCGATTGTATGCATTACTGGTCAGGTGCATGCGGATTTGGTTGGCGGTGATGCTTTCCAGGAAACTGACATGACCGGAATCACGTTACCAATTACCAAGCATAATTACTTGATAACGCACGCCGCTGAAATCGCCGAAGTAGTCCGCGAAGCTTTTTACATCGCCCGCAGCGGCCGGCCGGGTCCGGTGTTGATCGACTTCTGTAAGAATGCCCAGATAGAGAAAGTAGATTTTATATATCCTGAAAACATGAAGTTACCGGGTTACCGACCCCCTTCCCATGCCCCTGAAAAATATTTAAAGCATGCAGTGAAATTGATAAAAGAATCCGAACGCCCCGTGATACTTTGCGGACATGGAGTCATCATGTCCGGTGCCGAAAAAGTTATGCAGAAGTTTGCAGTTAAGACAAATACGCCAGTTACCAGCACGTTGTTAGGATTGGGGGCTTTTCCGGCTTCGCACAATTTGAGCATGGGTCTGATGGGGATGCACGGAGAAGCATACTGCAATCTGTCTATTCAAAACGCAGATTTATTACTTGCCTTTGGTATGCGTTTCGATGACCGTGTGACAGGTACTCTCGATACCTACGCTCCTAATGCTAAGAAAATTCACATAGAGATTGACTCTTCGGAAATTCATAAGAATGTAAAAGTGGATGTGCCTTTAGTGGGAGATTTAAAAACCGTGTTAACCGACTTGATGCCGATGGTGAGTGAATGTGAGCATGAAGACTGGTTGCAGCAAATTGAAGAATGGAAAACAGAAGGCATGGAACGCTCGATCATGTCCTGGCCTGATGATGGCAAATTGCATGTAGCTCATTTGGTTAATGAAATATGGAAGGAAACCAAGGGCGGTGCAATTATAACAACAGACGTTGGACAGCATCAAATGTGGACAGCACAATATTATTTTATGGAAAAACCGAAACGGTGGTTGACGTCTGGTGGGGCGGGAACAATGGGCTTTGGCCTACCGGCTGCGATTGGAGCTTGGTTTGCAAATAAGAACGAAGAAATTTGGGCAATTGTTGGCGATGGTGGATTCCAAATGACCCAGGCAGAACTGTCCACAGCAATTCAAGAAGGCGCCAATGTAAAGATTGCCATAATGAATAATAACTTCTTGGGGATGGTACGGCAATGGCAGGAGTTCTTCTATGAGAAACGTTATTCGGCAGTTAATATGCAGACGCCTGATTTCGTAAAAATCGCCGAAGCACACGGTGTTCCAGCTCGTTTGGTGACGAAACCCGATGAGGTAAAGGAAGCCATCAAGTTTGCTCGGGAGACACCCGGAACAGTGCTTCTAGAATTTTGCGTAGAAAGGGAGGAATCTGTTTATCCAATGGTTCCAGCTGGCGCGGCACTTGATGAGATGATACTACGCCCAGTTCGCACAGCAGTTGAAAAAAGTAGGAGAGATAAATGAAATATACATTGATCGTCCTTGTTGAGGATAAGCCAGGTGTTTTGAACCGTGTGGCATCATTGTTTCGCCGCCGAAACTTTAATATCGAATCCTTAGCGGTTGGGCGCACGGAAAAAACGGGCGTTTCACGCATGACAATTGTTACGAACTGTGAAAATGATATTGATGCCCACAAGATTGAAGCTAACTTGTACAAATTGGTCAACGTGATTGATGTCCAGGACTTAACCCGTGAACCCACTGTCACACGGGATCTGGCCTTGATCAAAGTAAAAGCAACACCCAAACAACGCAGCGAGATCAACAACCTGACAGCAATTTTCCGTGCTCGTATAGTGGATGTTGCGCCGGATTCCGTTATTGTAGAAGCGACAGGCACCGAAGATAAGATTGAAGGAATGATAGAACTACTTCGCCCAATCGGAATCATGGAAATGGTACGGACGGGACAGGTTGCAATGACAAGAGGCAACCATTCCGGTATCCGGCGGACACCAAACGCAAATGGAAATGGACGGTCCCCAGAAAAATTCCCTACCCTGGATGTGGATTAGAGAAGAGGAGAAATTACTTTATGGTTGAAATTAACTTTGGCGGTGTTATTGAATCCGTAATAACCCGTGATGAATTCCCGTTAGAAAAGGCGCGTGGTGTTCTAAAAAACGAAGTTGTTGCCGTTCTTGGCTATGGCGTTCAAGGTCCTGCCCAAGCCCTCAACATGCGTGATAACGGCGTCAATGTAATTGTCGGGCAGCGGAAAGGTACACCTAATTGGTTCAAGGCGTTATCTGACGGCTGGGTTGCTGGGGAAACGTTATTTACTATCGAGGAAGCCGCCAAGAGCGGTACGGTTATCCAGTATCTGCTTTCGGATGCGGGACAATGCTCGCAGTGGTCGGTGATAGTCGAGTGCCTGAACCAAGGTGATTTGTTGTACTTCTCACACGGATTCTCAGTCACTTTCAGCGACCAAACAGGGGTTATACCACCACCGGATGTGGATGTGGTACTCGTTGCGCCAAAAGGATCGGGTCGCAGCGTACGCCTGAATTACCTGGAGGGATCCGGCATCAACGCCAGTTTTGCTATCCATCAGGATGCCACCGGCCGGGCGGAAGAACGTACAATAGCTCTCGGTATTGTCATTGGCGCTGGCTATCTGTTTCCCACAACGTTTAAAAATGAAGTTTACAGTGATATGACTGGTGAACGCGGTGTTTTGATGGGTGCCTTGGCAGGTGTGATGGAAGCCCAGTACAACGAACTCCGCAAACATGGACATTCTCCATCTGAGGCATTTAATGAAACTGTTGAAGAACTGACTCAGTCCCTCATTCGTCTGGTCGGAGAAAACGGCATGGACTGGATGTATGCAAATTGTTCTACCACTGCCCAAAGAGGCGCGTTGGATTGGAAATCTATATTTCGGGATGCGGTGGCACCCGTCTTTAGTGATTTGTACCAGAGTGTACTGGCTGGTGATGAAACCCGGATCGTTCTGGAAAAAAATTCCTACCCGAATTACCGTGAAACCTTGGAAAATGAACTCAAAACCATGCGCGAATCAGAGATGTGGCAAACAGGTGCGGCAGTACGTTCCCTGCGGCCTGAAAACTGGAATGATAAAAGCGAGTAAGCGGTCAGGAGACGGGAGATATTATGAGTAGTAATTACGTTAAAATTTTTGATACAACCTTGCGCGATGGTGAACAATCTCCTGGTGCGACAATGACATCGGTTGAGAAAATGGAAGTTGCGCGCAATCTAGCCCGCCTGGGGGTGGACATTATTGAAGCGGGTTTTCCTGCTGCCTCACCTGATGATCTGGAAGCTGTTCGCCGTATCTCGAAAGAGGTTGGCAATCCGCGGGTAGGTGAACAGCAGGTTAATGTCCCGGTAATATGTGGATTGGCACGGGCAAAGAAAGGAGATATTGATAAAGCCTGGGAAGCGGTTAGCGGGGCACTGCATCCTCGCATCCATACATTTTTGGCTACGTCTGAAATCCACATGCAGCATAAGCTGAATATGACCCGTGATCAGGTATTGAATATAGTGAATGAGATGGTGTCGTACGCACGCTCCCTTTGCACAGATGTTGAATTCAGCGCCGAAGATGCTGGCCGTTCTGACCCGGAATTTCTGTACGAGGTGCTGGGTATTGCCATCGCAGCGGGGGCTACCACACTTAATATTCCTGACACTGTCGGCTACACAACACCCGAAGAGTTTGGCACGATAATCAGCGGTGTTGTGTTAAATACACCTGGTATGAGTGATGAAATTACAGTTTCTGTGCATACACATAATGATTTAGGATTGGCAACAGCCAATGCTTTAGAGGGTATCCGATCTGGTGCTCGCCAGGCTGAAGTGACGATCAATGGTATTGGCGAAAGGGCGGGAAACACCCCACTTGAGGAAGTCGTTATGGTTCTTAAAACACGCCACTCGATTTATCAAGTTGCGACGGGGATCGATACAACCCAGATCGCACGTGTTAGTAAATTAGTCAGCATATATACAGGTATCACTGTGCAGCCAAACAAAGCTATTGTCGGCGCGAATGCTTTTGCTCATGAGGCAGGTATCCATCAAGATGGCATGCTTAAGAACAAACAGACTTACGAGATTATGCGGCCAGAAGACGTTGGCGTTATTAAATCCCGTCTGGTGCTGGGCAAACATTCTGGACGTCATGCCCTGCGTTCGCGCCTGGCTGAAATGGGACATGCTTTTGATGATAACGAGCTAAATCAGGCTTTTGACCGTTTTAAGGAACTGGCTGACCGTAAAAAGATCATCACTGATATTGATCTGGAAGCTCTGATCGCGGATGAATTCTATCAACCACTCTCAGTCTTCTCGTTGGATGGGTTGCAGGTGGCTTGTGGCACGATGGGTATGCCCACTGCCACTGTCCGTTTAAAAGGACCTGACGGAAAAGTTCATACCGAAGCGGCTATAGGTACCGGACCAGTAGATGCATCCTATAGAGCCATCGATAATATTGTTAAAACTCCAAATACATTACTTGAGTTCAGCATACGTGCCACTACAGAAGGCATCGACGCGCTGGGAGAAGTGACAGTCCGTGTTCAGGGAAAGAATGGCAATAAAACAATGGATGCGCAGCAAGAACTTCCGTATAGTCGAATCTATGGTGGTCACGGCGCTGATACTGACATTATCGTTGCCAGTGCCAAGGCCTATCTCAACGCACTCAATAAACTTATTATCTCGCAGACAGAATCTACACAATATTCACAGATGGAAACTACTAATATTCAAGTCAAATAAGCAACTCAAAGGAGAAAACAACATGTTAAAACCTACCCAGGATGAAAAAAACAAACCTAATGAAGACCCGCTGTTCGAACCATTTCCCGTTCCCAATACCATACCATCTAGTTGGGATGTCAGCGAACTTGTAAAGGATCCCAAGCCTGTTTCCTCTCCGGAATTGGAACATCCGTCCCAAACAGAAAATAAATAGATTTTATTCTCTGTGGATAATCTTCCTTATCAAGCAGTAGGATATAAACTATGCCCTTGACACTTTTTGAAAAAATCTGGGAGTCTCATGTTATTAACCAACAAACAGATTCCCCGGTTATTCTCTATATTGATTTGCACCTGGTGCATGAGGTTACATCACCGCAGGCCTTCACAAGTCTACGTCAGCGGGGACTGGAAGTTCGTCGCCCGGATAGAACTTTCGCGACTCTGGATCATTCCACACCTACCCATGATCCGTCTTTACCAATTCAGAACGCCAGCGCGGCATCTCAGATTCGTCAGTTAGAAAAAAATGCTGTTGAGTTTGGTATCCCGCTTTATAGACTCAACAGTCCTAAACGAGGTATTGTCCATGTAATCGGTCCTGAGTTGGGACTTACCCAACCTGGAAAGACTATCGTATGTGGTGATAGCCACACCGCAACCCACGGAGCATTAGGAGCTCTGGCTTTTGGCATTGGCACATCTGAAGTTGAACACGTTTTGGCTACGCAATGCCTTTTACAATACAAGCCTAAGACCTGCGAAGTACGTATAGAGGGAAAACTTAGTGCTGGGGTATCAGCAAAAGACATTATTCTGGCGCTAATTGCTAAGATAGGTGTTGGTGGCGGAACTGAACATGTGTTTGAGTACACCGGTGAAACAATTCGTTCGCTCCATATGGAGGAACGCATGACCATCTGTAACATGTCCATTGAAGCTGGGGCACGAGCAGGTATGATTGCTCCGGACGAGACCACTTTCACGTATCTTGCGGGACGAGAATTTGCACCCAAAGGCACCAATTGGGATAAGGCGATCACGTATTGGAGATCCCTACAAAGTGACGAAGGTGCTGTATACGATAAAACTATTACCCTGGATGCAACTTTACTTGAACCAATGATCACGTATGGTACCAATCCCGGTATGGGTATGAAAATCACCGAACGCATTCCTGATCCGGATTCATACAATAACGAGTCTGAGAAAGCAGCCTTAGTAAAATCCTTGGCTTATATGAATTTAGAACCTGGACAACCCATCATTGGTAAAAAGGTGGATGTAGTTTTCATCGGCAGCTGCACAAATTCACGGATCACAGATTTACGGCAGGTAGCATCTCTGCTGAAGGACCAAAAAATTGCTGATAATTTGCGAGTTCTGGTGGTGCCTGGTTCGCAGCAGATCAAGAAACAGGCAGAATCTGAAGGACTTGATAAAGTCTTTAGGGAAGCCGGAGCGGAATGGCGAGAATCGGGATGTTCGATGTGCCTCGCAATGAATGGTGACCAGCTTGAACCCGGTCAGTATGCTGTCAGCACCAGCAATCGCAACTTTGAAGGGCGTCAGGGAAAGGGAGGGCGCACGTTTTTAGCATCCCCTTTGACTGCGGCTGCTACAGCGCTTACTGGTGAAATCACTGATGTGCGGACGGTTATGCCTTGAGAGATTCTAAACTGGTCCGGTATGAAGGAGTGTCTTGTTATTCACGAAATTAAGAATTATCCGTTTTGGATCTGGGAGTTTTCTAAAATACAGCTCAGGACAACGATTAGAAATTAGGATTTATTTATGCCTCAATTTATCTCAATGACATCAAGCATGATTCCGCTTCCATTTGAAAACGTGGACACGGATCAAATCATTCCGGCACGTTTTCTGAGAACCACGGATAAACACGGTTTAGGTGATGCGTTATTTGCCGATTGGCGTTACAACGTCGATGGCACACCTAATACCGATTTTGTAATGAACGAATCTAAATACCAGAATGCAAAAATTCTGTTAGCCGGAAATAATTTTGGATGCGGCTCAAGCCGGGAACATGCTACTTGGGCGCTGACCGGATTCGGCTTTCGCTCCGTCATCAGTACTTCTTTTGCAGACATCTTTCGGAATAACGCCCTCAAGAATGGTCTGCTTCCCATCGTTGTAGGTCATGATACGCACAAGCTGCTGTTTGACCTAGTAGAAGAGGTTTATTCGACTGAGATAACCATCGACCTGGAAAAACAATCCGTCTTATTGCCAGATGGGCAGTCTTTTACTTTCGCGATTGATCCTTTTTCTAAGAACTGCTTATTAAAGGGAGTAGATCAACTAGGGTACATTTTAAAATTTAAAGAAAGAATTGTTGCTTATGAGCAACGGGAGAAATTAACAATTGTTCCGTAATCAAGGAGAGTTTTGAGGTCGGCGGGACCTGGTACTCTGGATTCCCGACCGCTCAGAATTCCTGGAGGATGAATGATACAGATTTACGACACTACATTACGAGATGGCACACAATCTGAAGGATTTACACTTTCGTGTAGCGACAAACTGCGTATAGTCAAACGACTTGATATGCTCGGTGTGGCTTTTATTGAAGGTGGATGGCCCGGTTCAAATCCTAAGGATGCTGAGTTCTTTGAGGGTGTCCGTGATATGGAATTGAAACATGCAATAGTAACGGCTTTTGGCTCTACCTGCCGTGCAAAAACAAGTCCTGAAGATGATGCCAACATCAAAGCCTTGCTTGATTCTAAAACCACTGTTTGTACCGTGTTTGGTAAAACTTGGACACTTCATGTAACTGATGTGCTTCGAACTAGCCTGGATGACAACCTGCGCATCATAGAACAATCCGTTACATATTTACGTGAACAGGGACGCCGTGTTATTTACGATGCCGAACATTTCTTTGATGGTTATAATGATGACTCATCCTATGCCTTGGAGACACTAAAAGCAGCCATCCGAGGTGGTGCAGAAACAGTTGTGCTGTGTGATACCAATGGCGGGACCATGCCCTGGGATATAGAGCGTATCATAAAGGAACAAAGTCAGGTTTTATCTCATCCGTTCGGAATTCATGCTCATAACGACTCCGAGTGTGCCGTAGTCAATTCCTTGTTGGCCATCCGAGAGGGTGCTATGCAAGTGCAAGGGACAATAAATGGTGTGGGCGAACGCTGTGGTAATGCCAATCTTTGCTCAATTATTCCTGATCTTGAACTTAAACTTGGTTTGCAATGTTTGCCCACTGGTAACTTAGCACGTCTGGCTGATTTATCGCATTTTGTGTCAGAAGTCGCTAATATTACACCGGATGAGCATTTGCCTTTTGTAGGCAAGTCGGCTTTTGCCCACAAAGGAGGTGTGCACGTGGCTGCCATGCGGCGCTCCGTTAAATCCTATCAACATATTGAGCCTGAACGGATAGGGAATAAAATGCGGGTAGTAGTTTCGGATCTGTCAGGACGTGGAAGTATATTAAGCAAAGCCGAAGAACACGGTGTAGAAGTAGAAAATAACGAAGATTTGGTCGTAGTACTCAATAATGTAAAGGAACTCGAAGCAAAAGGTTTTGCGTTTGAAGCAGCGGAAGCATCAGTAGCGATGATGCTCAAACGCCAACAGGCTGAGTATGAACCTCCCTTCGAGCTTATCGATTATTTTGTTAATGTTGAGCATCGGGATGGGCGTGGGACCTTTGCTGAAGCGATGGTCAAAGTAAGGGTGGATGGTGAATTGATACACACTGCGGCGGAAGGTAATGGCCCGGTCAATGCTTTGGATATAGCCTTACGCAAAGCGCTCCAACCGATTTATCCAGAACTTAGTTCTTTTCATCTGGTAGATTACAAAGTCCGTATTTTAGATGGCGAAAATGGTACTCAAGCAACTACGCGGGTCTTAATTGATACCCAAAATGGAACCAAACGTTGGAGTACTGTTGGAGCAAGCACAAACATCATCGAAGCTAGCTGGCGAGCGTTGGCAGACGCGATTGAATATGGACTGACCGTATCACACTAGAAAACTGCCGAAAGGTGAAGATGGTGGATAGAGAATACTGTCTATTATTATTCCTTTTGTTTGAAGGAGATTCATGAAAGCAAACATCGTTTTACTTCCTGGTGATGGTATAGGACCGGAAATCGTAGCAGAATCTATCCGGGTATTAGAAACCATTGGAAACAAATTTGATCACGCTTTTAATTTTAGAGAGTACCTCATGGGTGGCTGTTCGATTGATAAATATGGCTCATCGCTAACCGATGAAACCTTGGCTGATTGCCAGAACGCGGATGCTGTGCTATTAGGGGCTGTAGGAGGACCCAAATGGGATGACCCGAATGCAAAGGATCGGCCTGAAAGTGGTTTGTTGGCATTGCGTAAAGGGTTGGGCGTTTTTGCCAACCTGCGCCCGGTTAAAGTTCATCCAGCGCTAATAGAGTGGTCGCCACTAAAAGCAGATAAGTTATTAGGTGTGGATATATTAATCGTACGTGAACTGACAGGTGGATTGTATTTCGGATGGCCAAAAGGGAGGGAAATAAAAGATGGCCGCGAACGGGCAGTAGACACGCTTGAATATTACGACTATGAGATTAAGCGTGTGATGGAATTAGCTTTTAACTTGGCAATGGCCCGAAAGAAAAAAGTCACCTCCGTGGATAAGGCCAACGTGCTTGAGACTTCTAGATTGTGGCGACTTATAGCGACACAGATTGGGGAAGAGAATCCAGATATTGAATTGGAACATGTCTTAGTGGACACAGCTTCGATACGTCTTATTACTGGTCCTGCTGAGATGGATGTGATTGTCACCGGAAATATGTTTGGTGATATTCTCACAGACGAAGCATCTGTATTAGCGGGATCAATGGGAATGTTACCTTCAGCCAGTTTAGGGGAATCTGGTCCAGGATTATATGAACCAATCCACGGTTCGGCCCCAGATATAGCAGGGAAGGGTATTGCCAACCCGATTGGTACGATTCTTTCGTTGGCTATGTTGTTACGTCACTCTCTGGGATTGGAAGATGAGGCAAGCATAATTGAGAATGCGGTAAACCAGTCCATCACAGACGGAGCCCGAACAGTTGATATAGGTGGAAAATTAAGTACAAAGCAGATGGTGAATAAAATTGTCACTCGTCTGTAATTAGTAGGAGGGATCACCATGGGAATAACATCAAAATATATCTGGTTGAATGGGGAATTGATTGAATACGAGAAAGCCACTGTGCATTTTTTGACTTCAACCATGCATTACGGCTTGGGTGTATTTGAGGGTATTCGATGTTATGACACTCCCAAAGGACCAGCCGTGTTTCGTTTAAAGGAACATGTGAAGCGTTTGATTGACTCCGTGCATATTTTAGGTATGCCAGAACTTCCTTACAGTATAAAGCAAGTTTGTGAGGCAATTTTGCAAACTGTAAAGGCTAATAATTTCTCCGAATGTTATATCCGCCCGCTGGTCTACCTGACAGAAGGAGGTATGGGGCTGAATTTTATAGACGTAAAACTGGGATTGGGAATCGCAAGTTGGGAGTGGGGAAACTTCCTAGGCCCGGAAGTATTGGAGAAGGGTATTCGGGCAAATATTTCTTCCTTTACACGCCACCATATCAATGTAATGATGACAAAATCAAAAGCCGCCGGAAACTATGTCAACAGCGCACTTGCTAAGACTGAATCACTCAAACTGGGATTTGATGAAGCGATCATGCTTGATCCACAGGGGTACGTGGCTGAATGTACTGGCGAGAATATTTTTATAGTGCAGGATGGAAAGATATTTACACCACCACTTGCATCTGTCTTGGATGGCATTACCCGAAACACATTGCTGACAATTGCTCAAGGGCTAGGATATGATGTGTTTGAACAACCCATATCGCGTGATATGCTCTACACGGCGGACGAAGTTTTTGTATGTGGTACAGCCGCTGAAGTTGTAGCTTTGAACGAAATTGATTTCCGTAAGATTAACAAAGGAAAGATTGGGCAAATAACACGCGAATTGCAGAAAGTTTATAGTGAGGTTGTTCATGGTGAGTATTCACAATATGGATCCTGGTTAAGTTATATAGTAGACAGTGAGGTGCTGGTCAGTTTACCCCAATTTACTTCTGTTTCTGCAGATTAAAGAAAAACAAGCGCTCTCTCAGGAAATAGAATTATTCGCTTCTATTGATCTTCGTGTACACAATAATAGAGAATGGTGTGTTGTTTGTTCCGAAAGCAGGGGAAATGTTATCTCGAGTGAGCATGCAATTTGATGATTTAGGTGATGGCTCTGATTCCGGGAAATTGGCGTGGGGTAATCATTAGTCACACCATGACGTAGACCTGTAGGGGATCGAAACATGGGTCACGTTACCTGCGCTCTGTGACGGTTTATGCAGCGATTACAGCAAGTCGGATCAGTCCACGCTAGTACCGGGTGCATGAGAACCTGACTAGGCGGATTGGCCGAAGAGCAGCCAAAGTGGCATTAGGGCGCAGGTTACTGACAGTGGTTAATTTTATATTGAAACGAAAACAACCATATAAGGAAGATTATGAGCAGAGGCGAGCAGCTGAACAGGGAGCCTGACGCAACTGCTGGTTATCAAAAACCGATCCGGTGAATGAGGTCCCTGGGATAAACCGAATGGTATTGTGTGCCTGATCTTGAAAAAGATCTACTTGAAAAGAAGGGTTCAGGTTGAGCACGGTTAGATGCATTGGATCAAGTTCGCAGCTGATTGTTTGCGCCAGGAAAAAATAAATATGATGACAAGGAGTGAGACCGATCAGAGTTTGTCTCACGAGGTATGATTGTGTTAAGTTTTCTTAAAAAGGGAACCCTCTTGACGAACGCTTTCTTAGATACAGTTTTGGCGCAATTAGGATAGATACAATATACACAGTAGACACTATTTTCCCCCTTATTTCCCTCTGTTTTCCACTTCTCTCGGTGGATCTTACATTTAGCAATGGTCTTTTAAGCCATTGGTTGGGGGTTCGAGTCCCTCCACGCTCACTCGATAAATCCCTCAAAAAATGAGGGATTTCGCTTTAAAATTCGTTTTCGGGTGCATGTGGGGTGCATACCGATTTAATAATTCTTCGCTATATACCAATAAATTTCCATTTTCCCCCTTTTAAATGCATTCTACTCTAAGAAATCATTCACATTTTTTTATCAACACACTACCAGTGTATTTCCAGCTCTTCCTGATTATAGGGGAGAAGTAAAAAAACTGTCGAAATTGTCATTTTGTAAGCCACGATTTGACGAGTGCCTCTATTGTGATATCGGTGAAGTTACGAATAGCGCTTACAATAGGTTTACCCTTCTCAATCAATCGTTGTTTATTCCTTTGTCGCTCCAGCTTGACAATTGGGTCATCACCATCCGATGTTGCCTGTTTGATTAGAGAAAATATCTCCCTCATTTTTTTCGCAACATCATCAGAGGATAATCCTTTCAGCGAAACGATGATATGTTCTGGTGACCTAATATCTCTGAATATGAGCATGCATGGGAACTTAACTATATCTACATGGAAATATTCAGCAAGTTCAATACTATATCCAGACAAGGCTTGCGTCTTCACTGCTTTCCTCCACTTGGCAGATTGGGACAAGATCTCAGGTATATCAGAAAGCGCCCTAAAGGGACGAGCATCAAACCCTGCGACTATCATCACTAGGCAATCATCTCCGGAAATAGTGTCAAGCTCTTTGCCAAAGCTTCCTAGATAATGAAGAGTTTCTTTGTCTGAAGGCAGAATGAGATATAAGGCATAGCAGGAAAATGATCCCTCCGCACGAAGTATGCGGTGCCACCATTTACGTAGAGATAAACGATCCTTTAGTGGTATTGGCTTTACTATACCTCCCCATCCATTTGGCATTTTATTTATACCTCCCTGATTTTTTTCTCTGTCGATTGAGTGTGTGTCACAAAACTTGATTGCACAGTATGTAACGCTTCTTAACTGCTCCTTGCCCTCTAAAGTTTATTCTCTAAATCTGCAATATAAAGTAGAGATTGGGAAATAATTTCCGATTATTCCAATATTGAGAAATATCCAGTAATTAATTCCTTATAAATTCTTTAATGAATAATACAACATTCTTCACTGTAAATATATAGCGAGTAGTTATTATTAGGTTTGCTGGAATTTAATTGAAACTGAAATTATGTTTCTACGGCACGAGCTCCGCCCGTTAGATGAACCTATAACATAAACAAGCTAAAGGACTCCTCGCAAGGTCTCGGGGGGCTTGTTTTATGCAATTGAGATTTACTTTGAGGATAATAAAATAATTGCTATAATAGAATTCATAATCAAAATTGATTTCTAGAGGTGAAATTTTATGAAAATGAATATTTTGAAGTATTTTCCATCGCCTAGAGAATTTTTCATTGAAACCCCTCTTTATCATACGGTGAACCTCAAAGGCTATGATGTTAGTAAAGCTTATGCAATAGAGTATTTTAAAGGAACTATTGATTCCCATTGTATTGAATGTGGTCGACATAGTGTTTTCGAGCCCAAGAGTTCCTATAGTATAAACTTAAAGACTTATGAAACCAGCTATTTAGATGATGATGAATTTGAGTTAGTGTTTATTTGTACTCGAAACAACGATCATTCAATGCATTTTTATTTTATAAAACGAAAAGGAATGCTATTAAAGATCGGCCAATCCCCATCTCTGGCTGATCTTGCGACTTATGATGTTGGAAAATATAGAAAAGTATTGGGAAAAAAGTATTCGGAATTCACGCGAGCAATTGGTTTAGCTGCAAATGGAATTGGTATTGGTTCCTATACTTATTTGCGAAGAGTGTTTTATGATCTTATCGATAGAGCCCACGAGAAATCTGGTGATGATTTGATTTCTAAAGAAGAATTCCAAATCTTAAAGGTTAAAGATAAGATAAAGGTGTTAAAAGACTATCTTCCCAAAGTTATGGTGAAGAATGCTAATATCTATTCAATTCTAAGTAAAGGCATTCATGAACTTGATGAAGAGGAGTGTATTAAATATTACAAGACGCTCAAAATGGGAATTGAGCTAATACTTGACGAGGAGATTCGGCGAATAGAACATGAGATGAAAACCAAAAAAATCACCGATGAGATAGGCAATATAAGCGGTGATTTAAAATAACTTCATCACATTAAAAGAATAATTCAAATTCTTAATTGATAAATTGATTTCACTATATATCAATCCCCCGTGGAGTCACCAACATATATACATTCCGAACCATACCATATTGGTATTGAGCAATTTCTAGAAATGCTGCGCTTTGATCAAATAAGCAAGCTAGAGGAATTGTCCGGCATCTAGAGCGAGGTCGGGGTGGTTTCATTTAAACCCCAAATTTCTTCCTAATTTGTGAACAATCATATATCTGTGAACGCTGCATCTTTATACAACGGATACAGCCATCAGTACCTGCGCCGATTACTTCGCTCGGCTATATATAGCTGATCGAGCTGTAATATTTTGAGGATTATCTGGCACAGGCCTGGAACTTAAAATATCGGTGTTTTGGATCCCAATATTAATCTACTCAGTATAGTATTTACGTGCACCTTCAATTGTTGTGCTTTTATTAAAGTTGTAAATTATGCCTACGCTATATCTCGCCCGAGTAACACCAACATATAATTGAGCTCTTGTTTTCGGAGCTAACTCACTTTTGTTATTGGCCAACCATTTTCTCATCCCGGTTGTTGGAAAAATTAGAACTCTATTATAAGATAGACCTTTTGACAATCCAAAATTAAAGACTGGGTAGTCCTTATTTATACCTTTGGTTTTTTTGTTGTACCTAAGTTGCGTTGGTTTATAAGTTCTTAGATATGATTCAATATCGGCTTCCTGAACTAGAAATACACCATCATGTTGAGTTGTTGCTCTGCAATCGGGGCAATCACAAGGTTCACACTTCGGCGTATCAGGAAAAATTTTGGATGCTAGAGAACAAATTATCGAATTATTTCTGTGGGAATGGTTCAGTGTATTTTCGTCGATAATGATTTTATTCTCTTTACATTCAGTCCTAATGAAATCAGCAATCTTGCCATTAGAGTACTTACTATATTTTGGAGCATTGTGGGTAACATATATCACCTGTCTTGGATCACCCACCAGAAGTGTATTTATATTGCTATCGAAAAGTAATTTCAAGAAATCAAGGTCATAGCTTGCTAGATCTTGTACTTCGTCTATGTAAATATGCGAGAATATCCTTGATAATCTATCAATAACAGCTCCTCTGCTTAAATCATTACACTTTAACACGAACTTAGTTAACTTATCAGAGAAAATTTTCTCATTAACATTAAAATAATGTGCTTGAGTATTCGTTTCTTTAGTAAAGGGTGCTGATTTTTGGTTTACCAGGACCATCCCTTTAATATCTTTTTGATATAGTGCTCCCTGATATGGCCTTGCGCCATGTCGAAGTAAAAAAGAAAACCAAGTCTGAACAATAATATTTTCAGGGATGCAACCGACAATCTTTATTATCTTCTTTTTAATTTCTGCTTCATTTGCTTGTGTATAGGTAGAAATTAGAACTCGCCCACCTTGTTGTAGGGCGTCGTCTATTAAGAAGGTTGTTTTCCCGGAACCTGCGGCGGCAATAAATAATCTATTATTGCTCATCCGAAATAGCATCCAATATATATTGAGGATATGATATATCGCCTGAATAGTTTAAAATTTTTAGAGCACATTCTGTTTTATTACGTTTCATGTACTTATGTAAATCGTTCAATTCGATATATTCTGTTCCTAGGATCTCGTTGATTTTTTCTATGCCATTTTCTTTTAGTATTTTTGGCTCAAGAGTATTACAGTTGAAAGTCTTCCCGTCAATTTCATTACATTCGTCTATTTCCATATCGTACTTGATCTCGATAAAATCTCTTGCGTTTTCTCCCAAGTAATCTTCATACTTTCTTTCCAGTGCATTAATGTCACCATCATTATCAGTAATCACTACAATCGGCTTGTTAATTTTTTCGGTGATTTCTAAGAACCTCAAGAAAGATGTTCCCACGGATATTACATCTACACCGTCTTCAATCGGAAGTCTCCCCTCGTGGTTGTCTTTGTAAACTTTTTGAACGACAAGCTCATCTGAGTCCCCTTCTACTAGAATAGCTTTTTTACATAGTAGGAATCGGAGTGTGTCATATCCGGATAATTTCTCAAAAAACTCTTTTGTATCATCAGAAAGATTTTCAAATGTCATTGTAGTTTGGTTATGTAAGAGGATTAAACTACCTAGTCCTAGCTTGTTTGCAACGAAACTGTTGTGTGTAGAAATCAGTACTTGCTTGTTGAGATTTTCTTGTCTCAGGTCATGGATCAGACGATTCAACCAACTATGTGATAAGTGATTTTCCGGTTCTTCCATAAGAATTATATTTGCCTCTTGGGTTTTCTTATGACTGAGAGATAGCTTCGTTTTGATTATTGTTTGTTCACCTTTGCCTATAAAGTGGAACGGTACTTCATCCAAATAAGTCATCAAACTTGTTTCCCAGGCGTTTTTTGAAGATAAATCTACTGATACTTTAATGTCTTTTTCTGAGATATTGGTAGCATCCTTGAGTTTTATATTTATTGCTTCAATAGATGGCTCAGCTATAAAACTCTCTTTTAATTTTCGGTGAGCTTGAGATATCGCTACAATGTCTTCAGAATCTAGATGATCTTTAACAATTCTAGAGATGTATACATCAGATCCGCTTTGATAACGATGTGTAGAGGAATCTATCAGAGATGATTTTAATGGAATGCTTCTAGCGGTTATTTTTTCACGAGCAAACGATCGCCAATTAACAGTGTAATATTCTATCGGAATTGATTTCAGTTCCCCCGTTTTTATCAGTTTTTCATATTCTGATTGATACTGTTCATCAACCTCAATTTTAATTGACACACCACAAGAATTTTCTCTCTTTTTGTTACCATCGCCTTCCAGTTGGGCTAAATTATCTCCCTCAAGATAGAGTTCAATTGTAATGTGAGGTGGGTTTATTGGATTGCCGGTTTCGAGGCTCTCAATGTACTCGCTGGTTATTTGATTGTTGAATAGATATTGACTGAGTTCATTTCTGATATATTTCCCATTTAATACTCCTGAAAGAGCGAGATTAATTGCTTCTAGAATTGTTGATTTTCCGGCCTCGTTATTCCCCACTAAAATATTTAGGTTTTCATTTAACTCTAAATTAAATTCCCCCTTGAAGCATTTAAAATTTTCAATATAAATTTCTTTGACCCACATTTTAGAAGTAATTGCATCCAACTTTGGCTTCCCTCCTTAAACTATTATCTTCTTATTACTCCAATAAAGGGGAAACAGATAACTAGTAAAAGGAAATACAATCAGATTATAAGGTATTATGTTTTGTATATTAGGCGAAGATAGTATTAATTTATTTATATGATATCCCCTTTTGTCACGTAATATTAAGATAAAATGGGAGTATGAAGAACCTTTCGGAAGAATCATCAACTTATTGGAAGGACTTTCGTCCAATTTTATGGAGCGAAATCAAATCATGGTTTGGGTGGGGAGATTGGAGGCGAACCGTGACTAACTTCTTTATAGGGATTGGGAGTTTAGCCTTACTTATTATTGGTGGAAAATTTGATTTAGCCAATGAAGAAATTAGTATAAGGATTGCAACCATAGCGTTTGGTGCATTTTGGTTGTTTTTAATATTTATAATAAGCTATTTTCATGCCAATAAAGTCCTCTTTGAAATAAAAAGAAAAAAGCAAATCAAAACCAATGAACAACTTGAAAAAGCCGAACGGAAAATGGATAATAGCGAAATTGATATTTCTTTAGAACCAATCTCAAGAGAAAACGGCAAATATGCAAGTCTAAGGGTAACCAACAATAACCGAGAAAAGCCAATTTTTTGTAAAGCAACAATAAGGAAAATGGATTATTTCAAACAAGACATTAATAATGCCGAGGCGGGTGAATGGGAACCTAGAAACACGGAAGAGCGCGGACCTCTTTCCTGGCATTATGGATCTGATAATGAGGGTTTTAAACAAGTTCATCTTAATCCAGAATTCATTAATATAGTCAAAATTCCAGATGACATGAATAATCTAATTCGAACGAGAATGTTATTTACTTTTCTTGTAGAAAAATCATATTTTGTCGGAAAGTATCGCATTTGGATTGATGTTATTTGTAAAAGCAATGATGAAGTTTATAAAACCGAGAATTGGCTAGGTTGTATTGACCAAGATTTTGCAACAGAACAGTATAAGCTGGTGATTACAGCGTCTTGTCCTTCAATGATATCCGATAGTTAGTCCGCAATTGGTACACGACCAATCAAGCAGTGGATGAGGGATTCAAAATCAATAGCCCACAACAAATTGATGTCTATTGATCAAACCCCCGTTGGGGCACAATGCATATTCATCAATTCCTTATCTCAGCTCCTCTTTATGAGGGGCTTCTTTTTTATTTAATAGTGAGACCATCAAAAATCAAGGGCAAGTTGTAACCGACTAACTTGGCCTCTCCCTTAAAAACTTCCCTCAGTCTAATACAATCCCTTAATCCCTTCATATACAATAGGATAAAGTTGAAGAATCCCTTCGCAGGAGAGTGAGTCGTATGACATTATCTTCAGAAGTTGAGATATACCAATTGCGTGTCTATCTACGGGAAATAAGTCCGACCATCTGGCGTCGGCTGTTGCTTCGCAGCGACAGCACCATTACTGACCTGCATTACGCGCTCCAAATCGCCATGGGGTGGACCGATTTTCATCTTCACCAGTTCGTCATTCGAGGCAAACGTTACGGTGTGTCCAGAATAGGGTCGATCAGTTTCACTGATGATTCAGATCAGGTGCGGCTTAGTGATTTTCGGTTTCGACGGCACGAGCGTTTCCTATATGAATACGATTTTGGCGACCTGTGGCAACATGAGATCCGCCTGGAAGAAACACACCCATTGAATCCGAAGAAAACATACCCTTGCTGCATCGGCGGGGCCAGGCAAACTCCACAAGAAGATTGCGGCGGCCCCTGGGATTTTCTGACATTGGAATCACATTATTCGCTTCCCTACATGGCTGAAAAGTTGTGGGAAATTATCGAAGAAGACCAGCGCGATGAATATTGGGAGGAATTGTATGAGTTCAAGTATTGGCTGACTCTGAATAAGTTTGATCGGCAGGCCGTCAATAAACGGCTAATGCAGTATGCGACCGGCGACAACGAGTGGCGGCGGTTGTGAAGGAGTGTGCGAAATGAAGGTGAAAGTACAAATCGTCATCGAATATGATGAATTAGAAGAACCGTTAACAGAAGAAGTCGCTTGCTTGTGCCGCGGTGACTTATTGCCAGAAACCTTAGGCCTGACCCTGGAAGAAGGGAAAGATTTGCTCGCCAACCTCCAGGCGAAGATGGTCAAACACCAGGCCGTGGAATATGTTGCCCAACAGCGTTCTTGCCCCCTCTGTGGAGAGCCACGCGGCAACAAGGACCAACAGGAGATTGTATGGCGCTCCCTATTCGGGAAATTACGCATCCTCAGCCCACGACTCTACACCTGTTCTTGTCAACCCCAGAAGAAGAAAAGTTTCAGCCCATTGGCGACACGATTACCAGAACGCACCGCACCTGAATTGCTCTATCTCCAGACCAAGTGGGCTTCTCTAATGTCTTACGGACTCACTGTAGGCATCCTGGCCGATGTGTTGCCCATGCAGACAAACACTCAGACGGTAGCGGTGAAAACCCAGGCAGTCGCAGAGAAAATGGAGGGGGAACTGGATGAAGAACAAATCATGTTTGCTCACGGCTGCCCGGCTGAGTGGGAAGCGCTGCCGATGCCAGATGGCCGGCTAACTGTTGGCTTAGATGGCGGTTATGTTCACGCTCGAGACGGTGACAATCGGAAGGCTGGCTGGTTTGAAGTGATTGTTGGCAAGAGCGTCACTTATGAAGGTGATGCCAAGTGTTTTGGCTTCGTCCATGACTATGATGAAAAGCCCAAGAGCCGTTTGTATGAGGTGTTGAAGTCCCAGGGGCTTCAAATGAATCAGGATATTACCTTCCTCTCTGATGGAGGCGACACAGTACGCGATCTGCAATTCTATATCAGCCCTTGGTCAGAGCATGTGCTGGATTGGTTTCATGTGACCATGCGGCTGACTGTTATGCGGAACACAGCCAAGAGTCTGCCAGATCATGATGACTTGCAGAATGTCCCAGAAATTCTGGCCCGGGTGAAGTGGTATCTCTGGCACGGCAATGTTTTCCGTGCCCTGCAACTGTTACACTTCATTGAAATGGACCTGGAGATATTTGAGATAGAGAACGAGGTTGCGCGCAAGCTACTGAAAGCCGTGCAGGCTTTTGGCGGTTACATTGAAGTCAACCGGAATTTCATCCCCAATTATGGCGAACGATACCGGTACGGCGAAACGATCTCTACCGCATTTGTAGAATCCACCGTGAACTGGGTGGTGAGCAAACGTATGGTAAAGAAACAACAGATGCGTTGGACGAAAAAGGGAGCACACTTGCTGCTCCAGGCACGAACAAAGACGCTAAACGGCGAATTACGGGACACTTTCTGTCATTGGTATCCTAGCATGGTTAGCACGGTAGAAAATCTCCCCCTTGCAGTTTAGCCCTTGATTTTTGATGGTCTCCGAGTACACAGTTATTAACCAACATCGTGCTTTCGGCTGGATTGGCCATCGGGATCTTTATTGCCTTTATGGCCTATGCCAATGTAAAAGGACGACAAACCGGAATGCAGCGCCTTAGAAACTTAGTTGAAGCTGACGAAGATGGTGGAGCAGTGCTCCCCTCCCCCCACATGAGTATCAGGAGTTTTACTGATACCTGGCAGGCAGGTGGATTGTCTCTGGCGCTTAAGCAGGCTGATCTAGATATAAGTAAAGCTGCCTTCATGCGTATCGGACTTAAGGGGATGGCAGGTGGATTTGCGCTGGCTTACGCCCTACTCGGGGGGATCATGACTTCGGTATTTGCTGGCCTGGTGGTCTTCCTGCTTTATATACGCTGGTTGTTTGCCAGGAGAGACAAACTGCTGGTGGAATATGAGGAAGGTTTGGCTGACGCAGCTGCCTCCATGGCAGTTGGCGCCCAGCTGGGAGGAGGTACCGCTCATGGCGCGATCTCCAATGCTGCCCTATACGCTCCGCCCATGGTAGCAGAAGATCTGGAAATAGTTGCCCGCCAACTTGTCCAGGGGGTAGATCTCGAGCAGGCCTTTTTCCCGATCCAGCAGCGCAGGCAGTCCCCTATGCTGAACATCCTGGTAAGTACCCTGATCGGATGGGAACGCTACGGCGCCGATCGTCCCTTGGGGCAGGTCCTGGAGCCACTGACAAAAACCATCCGGGAGAACTCTGCCACAAGGAAAAAGGTAACTGCAGATCTGACCGGGGTCCGGACCCAGATGCAGATCCTGGCTGTGGCACCATTTGTACTGGCGGCCCTGATGCGCTTTTCGTCCCTGGATTATGCCCGTTTCTACTCCAGCTTCTGGGGAGAGATCACCATGATGGGTTCATTCTTGCTTTCTTTTGCAGGGGTTGTGATCGGAGAGCGAATGCTCAACCAGGTAAACCAGGTGCTGAGCCTGGGAGGAGAAGAATAATATGGCAATCTTAGGCACCACGACCCTGGTTATCTTATCGGGACTATTTGGACTGGGTATATTCCTGGTCTTTGCCGCTTTCGCGATACCCAGCGTGATGGGTAATCGCTATATCGTTGACAAGGACGGTAACAAGAGAATCGGAACGATTGCGGAAGCGCAGGTCCTGTCGGCGATCGCCGCTGATATGGGCAAGCGTTTTGACCGCGAAAAGGGAGATCTGGATGGCCTGCTCCGAAAAGCCGGCTACATCTATAAATCACCGGAAGAATATTATGCCCGCAGGATCTATGCTTCTGTAATCACGGCTATTTTAGCTGGCGCGATCGGCTACTTCCTTGATATGGGATTCTTGATAACCGCTGGACTGGTAACGGGCGGCCTGATATACGGATTTTCGACGCCGGCCAGGGCCATCCAGAAAGCTATCCTGAAAAGAAAGGAACGTTTGCAGGACGAGATGGGATTTGGCCTGGAGCAGCTGGTTAACCTGCTCAATACCGGCACAAGCCTGAGCGATGCGCTGGCACAAATGAGGGAATTTGGCCTGTTTGGAAAGATCTGCGACACGGTGTCTTCTGGAATGCAGACCTCCAAGCCTATCGATAATATAGTGGAGGATGTGCTCGCCTCTGTGCCGGCACCCGGACAGCTGAGAGAGTTCCTAGGGCTGATCAAACAGAGCCAGGTCGGCGGTCAGGTGCAGGTCAGCGCTATGCAAACCATGGCCCGTATGTTGCGCCAGCGGCTCAACAATCGAATTTTGGAGATCGGCGGCCAGGCCAAGGTCAAAGCCACCCTGGTCAATACCCTGATCATCGTCATGGCGTCGTTGATCATCGTCGGGGTCCCGGGTATTGTCCTGTTTATGAGCATCGGGTTCTTCTAAGGATGAAATGTTTTTATACCAAATAAAGATGCCTGTCTCTTATTTGTAGACATAGGGAGGGAAATATGAAAGGAAGGAAATATATCTTGCTTGTTATTATCTTACTGACTTCCTGTTCTCGAGCAGATATGCCTACTCCTGCGAAATCTTCAAATGGCACTGGTATCAACACACCTTCTCATACTATTAACAATGCTACATCAACAGCGATCTCTGTCACAGAAACACCAATGCCAACGGAGCAAACTGTTGTCCCTACTTTAGATCCTGCCCAGGAAATCCAGCAGGAAGAAATCAAGGCAATCATTGAACAATACTTCGATGTTTATTATCAGGCTCTCAGCACATCACTGCCAGCTTGACCTGCCCCAAAAAACTAATCCAGAAGTAATGTTAGGATTAGTACATACAGGAGGCAAAAAAGATGGCAAAACGCATACGATATACACCGGAGCAGATCATCACCAAATTGCGTGAAGCTGAGATTTATCTCAGCCAAGGGAAAACTATAGGACAGGCCTGTAAAACACTGGAAATAAGCGATCAGACCTATTATCGCTGGCGCAGGGAATATGGGGGAATGGATGTCACCCAAGCCAGGAAACTCAAAGAAATGGAAAAAGAAAATACTCGGCTGAAGAAGCTGGTTGCAGATCTCTCTTTGGATAACGCCATTCTCAAGGAGGTGCTCTCAATCACCAAAGGTGGACTGACGTCAAAGTGATCTCGCCCGACAGGAAGCGCAAAGCTGTCAATCAGGCCATTAAAGCCCTGGATGTGTCTGAACGCAGAGCCTGTCGGGTGGTGGGACAGCCAAGAACAACCCATCGGTACAATAAACGTCCAGTTGATGATGAAGATTTCCTGACCAAAAGGATCATTGAGCTGGCCAGTAAATACGGCCGCTACGGATACCGCAGGGTGACCGCTCTGCTGAGAAACGAGGGTTGGATTATCAATCACAAGAGGGTGGAGCGGATCAGGCGCAGAGAGGGGCTGAAAGTCCCCCAGAAACAGCCTAAAAGGGCACGGTTGTGGCTCAACGATGGTTCTGTGGTCCGATTGAAACCTCTCTTCCCGCAGCATGTCTGGAGTTATGATTTTATGCAGGCCCGCACCCACAACGGGGTCCCCTTTCGGATCCTGAATGTGCTTGATGAGTATTCCCGGGAATGTTTGGCATCGAGGGTGGGCAGAAGGTTTACTCATCAAGACGTACTATCGGTCCTGACAGAGCTATTTATTCAGCGAGGAGTACCCGTTCACATTCGGTCTGACAATGGGGCGGAGTTCACCGCCAAGAGGGTGCGCAGCTGGCTGTCAAAGCTGCAGATCAAGCCGCTGTTTATTGAGCCGGGGAGCCCCTGAGAAAATGGATATATTGAATCATTCAATGGCAAAATGAGAGATGAACTGCTGAATGGAGAGATCTTTTATACTTTGAAGGAGGCTAGAATTATAATTGAGGTGTGGAGGAAGGAATATAATACGATCAGGCCGCACAGCTCTTTGGGTTATCGGCCGCCAGTGCCAGAGGCGATCTTGGTTCCCACTACCCAATTTCAGCCGGTTGGACTAACATAAGGAGTGGTACAAATAATGGGGGCATGTCAGATGGTCTTTCTATAAAAGAATCACAGGATTTAAGATTCGATCCCTTGCGACTCATTCGAACACTAGCTATGATGCGGTTTCCCTCCCCGGGAAACTGGTCAGTTCTTTTTTGGGGATTTGTACCCGTTTTTTTTTATTAAGTGAGCCACTGAATTTACTCCAAGGGAACTGACTACAACAGAAGGCTTTGATGAATTGCCCGTTCTAGAGGAAACGGATATCGTAGGGATGACATAGGGCGTAGATTTCGTGACCAAACGTAAGACGAAGGTCTCGTTCCCGCCAGAACAGCTTTTCGATTGGAGAAA
>SDBU01001462.1_pt1 | contig 33693 bp, 27 predicted proteins | sample 2277071 | NCBI WGS metagenome assembly SDBU01 (sample SAMN10397929, study PRJNA504765) | marine sediment metagenome | isolation source: marine sediment core GS08_GC12, 126 cmbsf | place: Arctic Ocean: Gakkel Ridge, Loki's castle | collected 2008 | reverse complement strand
ACGCACATCCACAGGTTGTGCCGGAGGATGGGTTTTGTCAGAAAAGGCGCTTCACGGAAGGAGACGCACAGGATCATGGCCGCGATCGTGCCCGAGGACAAGATGTATCCGTTTCACCTGAATATCATCCGTCATGGGCGGACTGTATGCAAAGCCCGCAAGCCCGATTGTCGAGCATGTCCACTAACCGAGCTCTGTCCGAAGATCATCTGACCGTGTTGTTTTCTTTTTCTCGCCGGCTCACTCCTCGATGACCCTGACCTCTGTCATCTTGTCGCCCTGCTGGATCTTGTTCACGACATCCATGCCTTCGAGCACCTTGCCGAATACGGTGTGTTTCCCGTCGAGATGGGGCTGCGGCCTGGTCGATACGATGAAGAACTGGCTCCCGTTGGTGTTCGGCCCGGAGTTCGCCATTGCCACTGAGCCCTTCACCACTTTGTGGGAATTCAGTGTGTCATTGTACTTGTAGCCGAGGGCCTCGTATAACTCCATAATGGAATCATCTTTGTGATTATCCACGATCTCTGGTCCGTGAAGGCGCTTCAGCGTCAGGTAGAGCGGAGAATCCTTGACGGTTATCTCGTCCAGGCCGACTGACCTGGCGTTTATCTCGTCCTCGAATTTGTCTCCGTAAATGCTCTTACCTCCGCTGCCGGTGCCTGTCGGGTCGCCGCCCTGGATCATGAATCCTGGCATGACACGATGGAACGTTATGCCGTCGTAATACTCATCTTTGGCAAGCCCCACGAAGTTCTCGACTGTCTTTGGAGCGTCTTTGGCGAAGAGCTCGAGCTTGATATTCCCCTTTTCGGTTTCGATTATCACAATCGGATTCCCAGATGTTCCGATGTCGCCCTCATCGCTTTTTGAAGAAGCTGCTCTGGTTTTCTCGTCAGTTGTTTTTGCATCATCGGTGCTTCCGCCACAGCCGCTCAGGACAATGGCTGCTGAAACGAGGAACAGGACGTATGATTTCATCCCCGCCTCCTTATTTTTGGTTCTCGTTTTTTGTTTGGTGGATGCTAAGTGCCAGCTGCCTGTAATGCAAGACCAAAAAGTATGCCTCTGTCGCTGACGCGCAGGCCGTCAAATCCTGTCAAATCGAGAAAGGCCTCGAGGATGACTATGCCCGCGATGATGATGTCCGCGCGTTCTGGTTGGAGACCAGGGACGCGTTTGCGCTCGTCGAGCCCAATCGATGAGAGTTTTTCGAGGATGTCGCGAACGTCTTTTCTCGTAAGATAGTACCCGTGAACCTTGTAGCGGTCATACTCCTTCATTTCGAGAAGGATTGCCGGCAAGGTAGTTATTGTCCCGCCAACGCCGATGCATTTGAGATTGGAGAGGTGGTTGGGGCCGATTGCATTTCCGAATTGGGCAATGACGAAGGAGTGGGTCTCGGCCAGTTCGTTCTTGTGCGGCGGGTCATTCTTGATGAAACGGTCGGTCATGCGGACGGCGCCGATGTCGATAGACTTGAAAGTGAGGCGGTTCTTGTCGTCGTGGTATATGCACTCCGTGCTTCCGCCGCCGATGTCAATGATGACCGCTTGTTCTTTTACATCGGGCATTTCGTGAGCGACACCGGCGTAGACTGCTTCGGCTTCCTGGACGCCCGAGAGTACCACCGGCACTATGCCTGTACGTTCACTCATTTTCTCGATGAAGTGCTGGATGTTTTTCGCGTCGCGTGCGGCGCTTGTGGACGCGAGAAGAGTTCTTTCAGGGTGATGTCGTTTCGCTTGGCCAATGATCTCTGCAACGACATCAGCCGTCCTCTGAACAGCATCGAGGTTGAGCAAGCCGGTCTCGTGGAGATCCTCCCCGAGCCGTGTGATTTCTCCGCCGCGCTCGATGACGGACAGTCTTCTGTGGCTGTCGATATCGCAGACAAGGTAGCGCACGGAGTTCGTGCCTATGTCGACCGCAAGTACTCGCATCGGCGGCAGTCCTAATGTGTCATCGAGTAGATTATCGAGTTAACGCCGATGCGGAAGGCGTCCTTGATCTCGACGCCGCGCGTATTGGGATGCGGTATTCTCTCCCAGCCATTAGCGACGGCATATCTGCTGTAGACGACGACGTGTCTCCCGTCGACCTCAATTCCCTCGAGGTATGGGCTTGCGAAACCCGGCTTGTCCATCTCGACGAGCGGCGTGTATCTGACCGATGAGATACCATGGTGAATGCGGAATAACTCGTGTTGCACGGGTATACGCTCGAGTTTTTTGTCCGGGAAAATTTTTCGTATTTCACTGCGGAATGACATATCGAAGCCTGTCCTGCCGCAGCAGGCCTCGGCGAGGAGAAAACCGCCGGCGTTGAGGTATATTCTCAGGCTGTCAACTTCATCTTTGTCAAGGCTGAAGTTGAAATGGCCGCACATGTAAAGGAATGGGAATTCGAAGAGGTCCATCGAAGCCAGGTCAATGTCCTTGACCTGGAAGCTAACCTTTACTTTGGTCGCTCTTGCCGTCTCGAGCATCAGGTTCTGAAGCGCGGAGGGATTGGGATCCCAGTCGCCGTTATGTTTGATCTGTCCTATGAAGAAGTCCTCGTTGCCCTCAATTTTCTTGTTCTCGTACCTGACCTCGTGGCGGAGCATGAGGCCGGTTTTGTAGTACGCAAGGGCGTATGCCATCATGTTGACGCCTATTCTCCTGGCGTCGGCGATGTCGTAGCGGTTTCCTTGTTCATGTGTGTGGCCGTCCCAGCCGCAGCTCAGGTCGCAGCGCGAGAAGATCACGGCCGTTCTGCAGCCTATGTTTATTCCCTCGAGCTTCGGCACGTCTTTGTAGTATTTCTTGTCCTTCCTGTATTTGACCTCGGTTATCGGGTAGTACATGGAATAAATCGGGTGGTCGATATCGAGAACGCGGAGCGGTCTGTCGGGAAACAGTCGCGAAATCTCGTAGGTGAACGAGTCGATGAAGGGTTTCTTGCCCCAGCCGGCTGCTGCCCAGATGGTCCCGCCGTTGATCACATATGCCCGCAACCTCGCTCTCTCCTCGTTCGACCACGAGAAGGGCTCCTGGCCCGTGAAGTAGAGTATGGGAGTCTCCGTGGGGTCGAAGTGAAATTCCTTGAGCCACATCTCCCGGCTTGTGTACGGGATTCCGAGCAGGGAGTTCGCGTGTCTCAGCAGCTGTCCCAGGTCTCCGAAAGCGGTGGTCCAGTCCATCTTGTAAGACACTTTACCCTCGTGTTCAAGCTTAGCCGCCTTCCCTGTATATTTGATCTTGATGATCAACGTCGGCGGCGAGGGCGGGCGCTTCTTCTCGGTGCGCCTGAGTGGTGTAACTGGGAGAGGTAGGGGCGGGAAGCCTTCGCCACCTTTGATCCGGTGCTGCTTTGCCGGTGGAGGCGAACCGCAATTGGTGCCTTGTGAGGGCGTGGAATACATCAGTATTGAGGCTGCGAGAATTATTCCCAAGCTCATCAACAGAAGTTTTGGCGCATTCATGGTGGACTCCGAATAGAAGGACGTTTTGCCTGAAAGCATTATTATAAGTATACCTATGTTTTCTATTCAACGCAACGGAGGAGAAGAGGGTTTAGCATTTTTCGGTTTCTGTTCAGTTGTCAGTTCTTTGTTCGCGATGCATGAGGAGTCTGCCGATTGGCAGATATCCGGCGAAACGACGGCACACAAATAGTCGTTTCCTTCTCGAAGTCTCGTATATTTTGATTTGGCTTTTTTTGCGGGACTTGGATATACTTACAGTAATCTAAGGCGGCGACCTGCTCTGGAAGCTGCCATTCAGCATATTCGGATTTGCAGGTGTTTATTAAGAATGCCAAGGAAATTTAGACACGATATAGTCCATCGGTGGGAGGGGAATCCGATTATCACTCTGGATAACCTCACTTTTACCACGAACAATATATACAGTGCAGGGGCGGTAAAGAAAGATGGCGAGTATATTCTTCTTGTGACTATGGAGGATCCTGAGGGAAAGACCTCGATCCATTTAGCACGGAGTGATGACGGTTACCATTTTGACGTCGATGAGAGGCCTTTCATGGAGCCTTCCGATGATGAGAGGTTCCGGGTCTTTGAGAAGATGGGTGTGCGCGAGGCCCGGATAACCTTTACGGATGGACGGTATTATATTGTGTACCTTGGTATGGGGCATTATGGCTTTGTTTTGTGCCTGGCAGTTACAGAGGATTTCAGGACTGTAGAGAGGCTTGGCGTGATCTCGGAACCGGAAAACAAGGCGGGGGCTTTGTTTCCGGGGAAACTCGATGGGAAATACGCCAGGTTAGAACGGCCCAAGGCCGGGGATCGAATCTGGATATCCTATTCAAAAGACCTTTTGACGTGGGGCGAGAGGGATGTTGTTATTTCTCCCAGATCGGGTTTTTGGGATTCGGCTTTTGTTGGATGCGCATTTCCCCCGATCGAGATTGAGGAGGGCTGGCTGCTGGGATATTACGGGATAAGGAATACTTCCGCCGGCCCGATAACGCGTCTGGGAGCAGCGATTCTGGACCGAAGAAATCCCTGCAAGGTTCTTGCGCGGAGCAATATTCCGATAAGTTCTCCCCGGGAAGATTATGAGCGGATAGGCGATATGACGAATGTCGTATTTTCTTCCGGGGCTATTCTCGAGGAGGACGGTGAGTTGAAAATTTATTACGGCGCGGCCGATAACTGTCTGTGCGTGGGTACGACACAACTGAAAGAGATCATTGAAAACTGTGTGAGAAGCAGGGAGGAGTTCTGATATGGCGAGGAGGCGCGGGCGTGATCTGCTGCACCGTTGGGAAGGCAACCCGATATTGACCATTGAGGATATTCCGTTCCGCTGCAGCACAGTTTTTAACGGTTCTTCGGTAAAGATCGATGATGAATATTTGATTCTCCTGCGGGTGGAGGGGCAGCAGGGTTATTCTTTTTTGGCCCTGGCCCGCGGCGATGACGGTTATCATTTCGATGTGGACCCCGAGCCGGTAATGATGCCGGAGAAAGATGGCCCCTTCGCCATGTACGAGACCGGGGGCCTCGAGGATCCGAGAATCACGTTTCTGGATGGGGTGTGCTATTTCCTGTATACGGCTGCTTCTGAATACGGCTCGAGAATCGCCATAGCCAAGACCGAGGATTTTAAGAGCTACGAACGTATTGCGCTTATTTCGGAGCCGGGCAACAAGGACGGCGTGCTTTTCCCCGAGAAGATAGACGGGAAATACGCCCGTCTGGACAGGCCCCTGGGCAGTAACGGTGTTGGCTGCATCTGGATTTCTTATTCCGAAGATTTGATTCACTGGGGATATCACGAGCCGGTCATGGAGCCGCGGCCGGGGTATTGGGACGCTGACCGTGTGGGAGCGTCGGTTCCGCCGATAAAGACAAAAAACGGCTGGCTGGAGATCTATCACGGGTTCAAAATGGCCGCCAGTGGTCCCATTTACAGGATGGGAACGGTTCTGATGGATCTAGAGAATCCCGCAAAGGTTATTGCTCGAAGCGATGAGGCCATTCTCTCCCCGAGGGAGAAATATGAACGGGTGGGCGACGCCAACAATGTCGTTTTTGCCTGCGGCGCCATTGTGGAGCCGGACAACCAGGTAAAGATATATTACGGCGGCGCGGACACCTCTTTGTGTGTCGCTACGGTTGACCTTGATGAATTGGTTGAGGAGACTTTCTCGTGATTCAGCGGAATCCCGCTAATCCGATTATCAGACCTGAAAGTGCCGACCCTTCCCGCGATGGGTATCGCGTGAGGGGAACCTTTAACCCCGGGGCGGTGAAATTCGGCGATGAGATAATACTTCTGCTGAGGGTCTCTGAGGACTGTCTGACCCGCGAGGGTTACGCAGCAGTTCCCTATTACCGGTTTGAAGCCGGCCGAGGGTACCCTGAGATCCTGGAAGTAAGTGTGGACGATCCGGAGGTGCGGTTGAAGGATACCAGAGGGGTCGTTTACAAGGGGAGAGATTATCTTTCCAGCATGAGCCATATCCGTCTGGCCCGCAGCCGTGACGGAGTGAACTTCACCGTTGACGACAAGCCTTTTATTTATCCGTGCAATGAGAGCGAATGCTTTGGAGTGGAAGATGCGCGGGTAACAAGAATCGATGGCGTCTATTATGTCAATTATACGGCTGTATCCGGTGACGGCTTTGCCACGGCCCTTGCGGTGACCAGAGATTTTGCTGAGATTGAACGCAGGGGCATCATCTTCCCGCCCCAGAATAAGGATGTCTCCATTTTCCCGGAAAAGGTAAATGGAAAATATTGCGCGCTGCATCGACCGAACAACGATGGGTTCGGGCTGCCTTCCATCTGGTACAGCGAGTCGCCTGACCTGGCTCACTGGGGCAGCCACAAATGCATACTCCGGCCTCGAGATATGATATGGGAAGAGATGAAGATCGGCGGCGGCGCTGCGCCGATAAAAACTTCCGAAGGCTGGCTTGAGATCTATCACGGTAAAGGTCGGGACCAGGTGTATTCGCTGTTTGTGGTTTTGCTTGACCTGGAGGACCCATCTGTGGTACTTAAGAGGGGAAAAGAGCCAATTCTGTTTCCCGAGAAATCATACGAAACCAGCGGCTTCTTTCCGAATGTCGTTTTCTCCAACGGGATTATTCAGGACGAGAATGGCCGACTTCTTATCTATTACGGCGCATGTGATGAGACAGTCTGCGTTGCGGAATGTTCCGTCGAGGATATTTTGGGCACATTGATATGAGATGTGGTCAGGCTTGCCGGAATATAGGGAGGACGGAAAATGAGAATAGCTTTTGTTTCAACTTATCCGCCTATCGAGTGCGGCATTGGCACCTATACATCGTACCTGAACAATGCGCTGGTAAAGCTCCATAATGAGACATTCGTGATCAGTCAGATCGGCGCCCAGGGCAAGAATGTTATGCCAATTTTCTCGCGTGACAGCAACTCTCTGGCTTCGGAGCTTTTTAATGTCTGCGATAAGATAACACCCGACATCATCCACGTTCAGCACGAGTACAGCCTCTACGGTTCTCAGAGGGGGGTTCAGATAGCGGAATTTCTTCTCAGATGCAAGCTGGCGGGCGAACCTGTTGTTACGACTCTGCACACGGTCTATGAAGATCTTAAAGAGGATCAACAAATTATACTCCACACTGTGGTATACGAAAGCTCGGCGATCATTGTCCACGAGGATTATCAGAGAGAGATGCTGGCAAGGTATTTCGGGCAAGAGGAAAAAATCCATGTCATACCGCACGGTGTACGTGAACTTTCCCCCATTCCCGATGCCAAGAAGAAACTGGGGATCGAAGGAAAAAAAGTAATTCTCTTGTGCGGCTACTTTCGTCCGACAAAAGGTTTTCACAGAGTGGTGAAATGGTTCCCTGAAATATGTGAGATGATGGATGACGTTATCCTGCTTATCGCGGGGAAGTCCCGGGGTCTGGAATTCAGAGATTATCAACGGGAATTTTTTGAAGCGATCAATAATTCGCCGGTGAATGACAGAATTATAGTCCTGCGCGGACAGTTTCCTCAGCACACCTTCGATACGATTATCTCTGCCAGTGACGTGGTTGTTCTGCCTTACGACCTTGGCGCTCAAAGCGGCATCATGGCGCAGTGTTTCGCTTTTGGAAAACCTGTTGTTACGTCGAATCTCCTTGCCTTCAGAAAGATACTGGAACGGTGCAAGGGCGGCTTTGCGTGCGATACCAAGCAGGATTATCTTGATAAGATCGCGGCGATCCTCAGCGATGCACATTTGGCTCGGTCTTTACAGGACAATATACGGAATTATGTCGAACAGGAGGTTGGCTGGTCAAAGGTGGCGGAATCACACATTAAGGTTTATCAGTCTGTGAGCAGGGTCCCGTACGGTAAAGCGAAATACGTTTTCTGGGACGATGACGAATAGAAAAAGGACCTCTGCATTCTCTAATCAATTCTCAGTCGACCCGATGGATTGTGGTGCCATTCCGCGGGTGTGCAGATTGAGTTCTCTAAGATCATTTGCCCTCGCCTAACCTGCGAATATCGCGATGGGATCGAGTATTAACTCTTCTTGTTGGTTTTGGTATAAAGGCGTTGAGGGAATGTTGCAGGTTCCGGGGAGCGCACGCAATCAACCGACTATGTCGAGTAGGCGGATTCGTATCTCGTGTGGGGGGCGGAGGGTGGCGAATTCGAGCGAGCGAAGTGTCCTTGGCTCTTCCCCGTGGCTGCGCAGAGCGTGAAGCAGGTCAATAGTGTCCGTCACCCACTTTCCTGGACGGGCAAAGCTGCGCCAGACTCGCGTGCGGTGTATTTTCCGTGATCGCCCAATCCATTTTGCCCACAGGTGAAGAGGGTCGCGGCCTTTTTCAATGCGATAACGTATCCTGAGCTGAGGAGTTTCCCGCAGGTCAACAGACGACAGCCCTGATATCTTGGACGTGCGGACAATCCCCCAGTACGGCATATCTACCCATTCCTTGTGCATATACGAACCCATCGGGGCAGAAGCGGGATCACTCGATATAAGATCACCGTCTATTCGGGCGCCTTTCTTGCCGATTTCCCATTGACGCGGTTTGGTGAAATCCGCTCGCCAGCCGGCCTTGCGTGCACGATGTACTTTACCTCCTTCCAGGAGTTCCGCCGGCACTGCTGCCGTGCATGACTTCAAGGCTTCGGTGACTGCGCCGATCGTACTCCCTCTGAAAACGACTTTGCGTTCGAGAGTCGATTTGCCGTTTACCCAGTCATCCTGCCCTGGTGATAGGTTCTCCACGATTGACCACATGTCTATCGGCGGCCTGCCTCGGTCGATTTGCCGCTCAAGAACCTTGAAGTAGTTTGATAGTCTTGGCAGATCGTAGTTTGCCACTTGCTCATACGAATCGTTCGAGCAGTAGTCCCAGTTGACTGCGCCTTTCAGGATCATACGAGGGGTGTAGCGGTTCGTTCCAGGCACGCGCATCACGTCACGAATCATCTTCGCGATCGAGAAGTCCGAACGGGTTGAGAGGATTTTGGCAATCCACTCCACGTTCGCCAGACACTTTGCAGCCTCGCCCTCGAACTCTTTGACGATTCCGGCGGCATAGGCAGCATTCGCCCTGTGAAAATGATATCCCGCGAGCTCGGCGAGCAATGCCTTTGAGTAACTGATGAGATCGTTCTCGTAGAGCCGGTTGTCGTTTTGCCTGCGTTGCTCCTTCAGCGCCGTCTGCACTGCACGATAAAGCCGCGGAATAGTGTGGCGGTGAATGTATGGCGCTGCGTTGCGCCAGACCCATTTGATCGTTGCGAGGTTGTATATCGGAATGTTCACCTCGCGCGTGTACAACGTTGCGACGATATCATTGACTGAATTCCGCATGGCACGAGCCGACTGTTTGCCATAGCGCCTGAGGACGAAATCATCGAGATAGCCACCGAGATCAAAGTTAAGTGGATCCCAGGCCACACGGGTGAGGAAGTCGTAATACATCATGTTGTAGTGCGTGAGCTCAGGCACGAGGAACACGCCTGTGCATCGATCCGCTTCGGGCGTGGTGGCGACATGCCTCAGCCGTTCGAGCACGATCCCGAAATCGCCGTGGATCTGGTCGAGCCCGGCCGCCGAATGCATCACACCGAACGACCAATCCTTGCCATGAAAATATCCATATTCGCGATAAACCGGCACGCCAAGGTTGACGGCGTTGGTGTCATTGACATGGAATGAATCGTCCGGAATAGCGTTCAGAAACCGTTTCACCCGGGTCGGCGTCCACGTATCCCTGCTCCAGAAGAAATCCCATGAGTCCGTCATCCATACGGCTTTGGGGTCGATTTCCTTGTGCAATTCCATGAGCTCGAGCGCCGCCCTTTTCTTGAGCTCGAAGTTCTCTTTCGGTGTTTTCTCGCGAGAGGTCTCGCAATACGGAAAGCCAGCGTACATGTGGTCGGTGCCGAATGTCTCGATGACCTTGCGTAGAAATCGCGCAGTGAACTCCCTGCAGAGCGGATCGTCTGGATGGAGAATTGGGTGCTCCCAACGCGTCCCCTCGACTTTGACGTATTTGAATTGCGGATACTTCGCCTTGAATTCGAGGGGGACGGCACCGTACCGCAGGCCGTATATGAAACGGATGCCGAGTTTGCGGGCGTATGCGATACACTCCCGCATTATCTCGGTTCGCAGTTTGGGCGGCCAGGTCCACCCGACGGCAAAGCCGCAGACATATACCTCCTCTTCCTTTGGCTCGCTAATGGGATACCCGAGTTCTCTACAAACCTCGCGGGTCAGGCTGTAAGCGGCGCCGCTCTCGATGCTCATCGCAGCAGACATCATGTTGATTCTGCGCTTGGCCATCCAACGGAGTTCACGCAGCAGCTCATCTTTTGTCCAGAACGTCTGGTAGAACTTCTTCAATCCCCAATGGCCGGCAGCCAGGTTGAGAGGGCCTTTTCGATCCGGGAACCGCGGGACCGATATGAGAGGTTTGCCATTGAATGGGAGCTTCCCTGTCGGGACGTACTCCCCGTCCTGGAAGAAACCGACGTGGCAGAATTCTTCAAGGTAGGCATAAACGGCGTATAGTGTGGTGACGGGTGTCTCTCCCGCGAGAACAATGTGACGGGTCTGTTCGCGTTCAACGGGCCAGACGACGAAAGACTGCTGTTTGCGCAGCGCTTTGGAAATCGAACCACCGAGAGACTGGTCGAGTTCCCTGGCAATGGCATCTACCGACGGCGGCCCGATAACGAACACGTCCCGTGATTTCGGTGATCTTGCCAGATCCCTGACGAGGCTTGGTCTATTGCCGGTGATTTTTTCGATATAGGAAGCGAGTTCTTTCGCGGCAAACACGTAGTCGTTGCTATGATAGACTACGGTGGTTCTCCAGGCAGTTCCGCTGTTCTGAGCTTGTTTTCCCGAGACCATGTTACCTCCCCTTAAGCGACCAGGTCAAAACCTCACAAGGATATTGTGGGGCGGTTTATTGTCAAGACCTATGTTCTTGAGGGTCTTGATCAGGAGGATACAGGTAACGGGTCTTATCTGCAGTAACGAGGTGGGAGAAGCAGCGATGTGGAGGCATTCCCCGACCTTCTCAGAGTCGGGTCTCCATCCGAGGATCCGGATTGTCGATTTCTGCTTGGCCAAGAGCCTAATGAAGATGCTAAAGTATAAGCAGGTGATATTATGAAGATAAGCGGCAATACGAGATTGGTCGGCCTGTTCGGCTATCCGGTACGGCATACGGCATCGCCTGCCTTTCATAACGCTGCATTTGAGTCACTGGGAATGGACTGGGTTTACCTGCCGTTCGAGGTGATACCGGATCAGTTGTTCTCTGCGATCGAGGGAATCAAGGCCCTTGGATTCGTTGGGGTCAACTGCACGATACCGCACAAGCAGGCGGTCATGGACTTTCTCGACGAGATATCGCAGGAAGCGGAGGCGATCGGCGCGGTCAATACGATACATATTGTTAATGAAAAGCTGAAAGGCTACAACACGGACGGCATAGGTTTCATGCAGTCGCTGTGTGAGATCGACCCCTCGGGAATAAAGGGCAAGAAGCTGTTCATCATGGGGGCAGGCGGCGCAGGACGGGCTGTTGCAATCCAGAGCGCAACCGAGGGAGCAGCGAAGATATCGCTTTGCGATAAAGACGAGGAACGCGCAGAGACCTTAACAGAGCACATTCGCTCAAGAGTCAACTTCAAATCGGTCGAATTCATACCTTCTGAGAGATCGAAAATTTCGCGTGAGGTGAAAGATGCAGAGGTATTTGTCGATGCCACGCCACTTGGCATGAAAGAGGATGACCCGATCAGCATTGACGTGGAGTGGCTCGAGCCGGCAACTCTCGTAGTGGACCTGGTATACAATCCGCCGAAGACTCCCCTACTGAAAGCTGCAGAAGGACGCGGGTGCCGGACATTGAACGGCCTCGGCATGCTTCTGCATCAGGGCGCGAAGTCTTTCGAGATATGGACCGGTATGGACGCTCCCGTCGACGTCATGCGCTCAGCACTTGAAAAAGCGGTGTATGGACGCAAAAAGAATTGACACTGCCGGAATCCCACCCCTATAATCCGCCTCCGTGAAAACAAGAGACCATGAAGGAGTTGTAACGATGGAGACGAAATCTTTCCTCACCGACCGTATCAGCGCAGTCGGCGCATCGCAGACGATGGCCATAACAAGCAAGGCTAAAGCGATGAAGAAGGAGGGCCTTGATGTTGCGAGCTTCGGCGCGGGCGAGCCCGACTTCGATACGCCCGATTTCATTAAGCAGGCGGCAAAAGACGCCCTTGACAAGGGATTGACCAAGTACGCGCCGGTGGCGGGCACTCCCGACCTTCGCGAGGCTATATGCGACAAGCTGAAGAAGGACAACGGGCTTGAATACAAGCCGGAGAATATCGTTGTGTCCTGCGGCGCCAAGCACTCGCTTTACAACTCCGTTATGGTGCTGTGCCAGGAGGGTGACGAGGTCATAATACCCGCACCTTACTGGGTTACCTACCCGGAGCAGGCGAAACTCGCGTCCGCGAAGCCTGTTATTGTCGATACGACCGAGGAGACCGAGTTTAAGATGACGCCCGAAATGCTCGAGAAAGCTGTTACGAGCAGGACGAAAGTCCTGATGCTCAACAGCCCCTCCAACCCTACCGGTTCCGTATACACGAAGGAAGAACTGCAGGCGATCGCCGAAGTCGCACTCAAGCACCAATTGTATATTCTCTCGGACGAGATTTACGAGAAGCTCATCTACGGCGGCATGAAGCATTACAGCATCGCCTCGTACAAGCCTGCGGTCAAGGAACTGACAGTCACGGTAAACGGGTTCTCAAAATCCTTCTCGATGACGGGGTGGAGGCTCGGGTACCTGGCCGCCGAGAAGGAGATCGCCTCGGCCGTCAGCCGTCTGCAGGGCCACTCGACATCGGGACCGGTAACGTTCGCCATGTATGCCGCTGTGGCCGCCCTCAAAGCGGACGAGAGCGCGGTGAATGCGATGAGGATCGAGTTTGAGAAACGCAGGGACTATATGGTCGAACGGCTGAACTCGATAAAGGGAATTACCTGCGGCAAGCCGGACGGGGCGTTCTACTGCTTCCCGAACATATCAGGCTTGGGACTCGACTCAATGACCGTGAGCTCGCGGCTTCTCGATGAGAAAATGGTCGCGGTTATCCCGGGGAAGGCCTTCGGCGCCGACGACAATATCCGCATGTCGTACGCGTGCTCGATGGCGAACATCGAGAAAGGCCTGGACCGGATAGAGGAATTCGCCAACGCCCTTTGAGTCGTGCCGGTCAGAATCGATTCTCTTCGATTCCCTATCACTGAAGTCGAACTTCGTGCTTGTCCGCCTCTTTATGTACTGCTATAGTCGCGGTGCGACGAGAGTACTGCAATTATGCCCAAGCGGAATGTCAAAAGCAAAGAGACTTTCTCGGTGGCTGCCGACGGTATCGACGTGGACAAGATCATAGAGAAGATCAGGGAGCGCGTCGAGAAAAAGAAGGCCACCGGCGTCTACGACAAGTACAACCTCGATAACATAACGAAACTCGAGGTGGCCCAGGCGAAGAGCTACGAGGATTTTCTCCGTTATTATCTCAAGATTATTCGCAGGACATATCTGCTCGATATCGATGATTTCGAGATACCGTCGAAAGGCGGCATACTCGGCAAACCTGCTGTATGGCTCAAGAAAATCGTCTGGAACCTCCTGAAATTCTACACGTACCGGATGTTCACCCAGCAGAGGGAATTCAACCTCCAGATCGTGCACACACTCGTCGCCCTCAACCGCAAAATCGATAAGAACCACAAAGAACTCCTCAAGAAGCTCGAAGAGCTCAAGACTACGATTGGCGAAGACAGGAAATGACGACCTCGATACTCGATACGCTCACTCATAGCCTCTACCGGACCTGGGCGGAGATAAATCTCGGATATCTTCGGCAAAATGTCCGCGAGGTCCGCAGACGAGTAGGCAATGACACAAAGATACTGGTCACCGTCAAGGCGGACGCATACGGTCACCGCTACGATCGCATTTCCCGCACACTTGTCGAGGAAGGTGTGGACTATCTGGGTGTCGCTAACATGGTGGAGGCGCTGCAGGTACGGGACAGCCTGAACGACGGCAACCATACGATACCCATCATGACGCTCGGGCCCAATCTCCCCGACGAGATGGACGTGATTATCGAGAACGGCTTCTTGCCGATGATCTGCTCTGAAAAAGAGGCGGAGCTTTACAGCCGCAAAGCCGAGGCAGCCGGAAAGACGATTACGGTCCATATCAAAGTGGATACCGGCATGGGCCGGATAGGCCTCTGGAAGGAGGGGTGCATCGGGCCGATCCGGCGGATCTGCAGCATGAGCAACCTTGTCGTCGAGGGCATAGCCACACATCTCCCGTCAGCTGACGAGGAGGACCTGAGCTTCTCCGAACAGCAGATAGAAGAGTTCAGCTCAATTATCTCAGAACTGGTCTCATCGGGAATTAATATCCCGATTCGACACATGGCCAATAGCGGCGCTCTGCTCAATCTCAGAAACTCATATTTCAACATGGTGCGTCCGGGACTCGTCATCTACGGGGAGTTTCCGTCTGAGCACATCAGGGAAGCGCTTCCTGTCAAGCCAATCCTGTCGTGGAAAACGCGCGTTGTGTTCCTCAAAGATGTTGAGCCCGGCAGGACTATCAGCTATGGCAGGACTTTCACCGCCGAGAGGCCGATGCGTATCGCCACGCTCTCCATCGGGTACGGCGACGGTTTCAACCGCGGGCTGTCAAACATCGGCAAGGTGCTCGTTCGGGACAAGCTTGCGCCTATCGTCGGCAGCGTAACCATGGACCAAATCATGATTGATGTTACGCATATCCGTGAGGTTGAGCTTGGCGACGAGGTCGTCCTTATCGGCACGCAGGGCGAGAATTCCATTACCGCCGGTGACATCGCGAAGACACTCGGCACAATTCCCTACGTTATTCTATGCGGAATCTCGAAACGAGTCGTCCGCAAGTACGTCGATGACAATTGATTAAAAGCCGACGCGTGTCCAGCGCCGCCTTTTCTCCGGACGTTTTGCATTGCAGATAAGTCCGAATATCTAATAGAATTTTCGCTTACAGCGAGTTCTTGCTGCCGCGGGAAAACGTCCTTACGCGAAAGGGTTTCTTACATGGCAATACTTGTCGTAGGATCGATTGCTCTGGACACCATCGAGACCCCCTATGGTAGACGGGAGGACATCCTCGGCGGATCGGCGACGTATTTCTCATACGCTGCGAGTTTCTTCGACAGGGTCAGTCTGGTAGGCGTGGTCGGCGAGGATTTCTCGAAGGAGTTTGTAGAGCTGCTGCAGTCCCGCTGTATCGATACGGAAGGGCTGCAGGTGATGGAGGGCAAGACGTTTCGATGGGTCGGCTCCTATGAGGGCGATATGAACACGGCAAAAACGCACTCCACCTGCCTGAACGTATTCGAGACTTTCCAGCCAATTATCCCTGAGAAATACAAAGACAGTGAGATAGTTTTTCTCGCGAATAACGATCCTGAATTGCAAATCGGGGTGCTGAGCCAGGTAAACAACCCGAAGATCACAATCGCCGACACGATGAACCTGTGGATCAACACCAGGAAGGAATCGCTGGTCAGGCTGTTCGGCACGGTAGATATAGTCATAATGAACGAGGACGAGGCGCGGATGTACGCTGATACGCCAAATCTCATTGGAGCGGGAAAACGCATCCTCGATCAGGGCCCGAAATACTTGGTGATAAAGAAAGGGGAAAACGGCGCCACACTGATGTCCCAGCAGTTCTGCTTCTCGCTGCCGGGGTTTCCTGTCGAGGACGTCAGGGACCCAACAGGCGCCGGCGACACATTTGCTGGAGGTTTCGTTGGGTATCTGGCGAAATCGGGCAAGGTGGATAAGGCGTCATTGAAGAAAGCAGTGGTCTACGGCTCTGTAATGGCTTCCTTCAACGTCGAGGATTTCAGCCTCGATAGAATGAAACGCCTCAATGATAGAGAGATCGAGGGCCGCTACCTGGAATACGTGGACCTCACAAACTTCCATTTCTGACTCTCAGTTTGATCCACCTCGAGAAGAAAACGGACGCCACAACCGTAGGTAGACCCCAACACGCCGATTCTCCAAAATAATCTTGAACGTGTTAGAAGCTGTGTTTATGATACTGGCTCAATTCCCCTCGGGATCTTGAAAGAGTAGGAATGATATGAGGAGAGAAATAAGTGATAAGGATTTCTCTGGATCAGTCCGAATTGACGGCAGAACAGGTTGTTGAACTCGAAGAATCGTGGAAACGCTTCGCCTCGACGGTTGTCTACTGCACATCTCTCGCCGGATCAGGCCATCCCGGCGGCTCACTTTCCTGCGCTCATATCCTTTTGATGTTCTATGCCGCTACGGATTACGACACCTCTGATCCGTCTGATCCTGATCGCGACAGGCTTATTATCAGCAACGGTCACATATCGCCCGGTGCTTATTCAGCTCTGGCAGAGGCGGAGTTTTTTCCCTCGGAAGATGTTATCGTCGGTTTCAGGAAGGTTGGGACTCCTTTCGGAGGGCACGTCGAGACAGTGGTGCCCGGCATTGAGTGGAACACGGGCAATCTCGGCCAGGGGCTATCGGCTGGATGCGCATCAGCACTTGCGGCGAAGTACAACAAAGGATCATATAGGACCGTGGTGTTGATGGGTGACGGCGAACAGCAGAAAGGCCAGATAAGCGAGGCAAGGCGCTTCGCCGTCAAGTATGGTCTGAACAACCTCTTTGCCGTCATCGACTACAACAAGCTGCAGATAGGCGGCGACATAACGAAGATAATGCCGCAGAACATAAAGGAGGAGTACATCTCCGACGACTGGAACGTAATCGAGATCGAGGACGGTCACGACTGGCATCAGGTTTTTGCCGCGTTCAAGAAGATGTTTGCCCGTGAGGTGGATGACCCGAGTAAGCCGACAATGCTTCTCGCGAATACCGTAATGGGAAAGGGCGTCTCCTTTATGGAGAATGACGAGAAGTATCACGGATCGGCTGCCTCCCTCGACCAGCTAAAGACGGCGCTAAAAGACATCGGCGTCGAGGACAAGGTCGATTACTATGCTCAGCTGAGGAAGAATAGACTTCCCGTGACCAAGGCATACAATCCCGGTCCGCCACGATTTAACATCGATACCGGTGAACCGCGTGTATATGGCCCCGATGAGAAGACGGACAACCGTTCAGGCTACGGGAACGCCCTGGCCGACCTGGCCAGGCTGAACAATAACAAGGACGGCAAGACGAAGATATTTGCCATGACCTGCGACCTCGAAGGATCGGTGAAGATGAATGCTTTCGAGAAAGAGTCGCCGGAATATTTCATCGAAAATGGGATACAGGAACATCATGCGACAACACTCGCGGGCCGGCTGTCAAAGGAAGGCTTTCAGGTTTTCTTCAGCACTTTCGGTGTGTTTGGCACATCGGAGACATATAACCAGGAACGGCTGAACGACATCAACCACACCAACCTGAAGCTGGTGTGCACACATGTTGGCCTTGATGTCGGCGAGGACGGTCCAACGCACCAGAGCATTGATTACCTCGGGCTGATCGGCAGTCTCTATGGCTTCTCCATATTCGTTCCGGCCGATCCCAATCAGACCGACCGGGTCATACGCTACATCGCCGACAAACCGGGCAACTATTTTGTCCCGATGGGCAGGTCGAAGATGAGCATGATTCTCGACGAGGGCGGTGAGCCGTTCTTCGGCAAAGATTACCAGTTCGAGCCCGGAAAAGGCGACGTAATCCGCGAAGGTAAAGACGGCTGCATCATCGCCATAGGACCCATGGTGCACGAGGCGATGACAGCGCGCAAGGCTGTTGAGAAGAAAGGCCTCTCGATCGGCGTGATTAACATGTGCTCCATAAAACCCATCGACGCTGAGCTCATCAACAGAGCCGCCGATACCGGTCTTGTCATCACCGCCGAGGACCACAATGTGAACACCGGTCTCGGGAGTCTTGTCGCAAATGTGCTCGCCGAAAAGCGCAAGGCGCCGAAGTTCAAGAGGCTCGGGATCAGTGAGTACGGCGGCTCCGGCAAGTCGGCAGACCTGTTCAAGGCGCACGGCATCGACGCGGACAGCATTGCGGCGACGGTCCTCGATATGAGCAAATAGACATGTCCGGTTCCCGGCACATCAAGAAGTTCTGATGTGAAGAAAACGTTTATTATCTCTGCAATTTTCGTCATCGTTGTGTCGGCGGCGGCAGGGACGATTGTTTACCTCCGATCCGTAGAAAACCCTTACACTATGGCATGGGACATGGCCGCGCACACACATTACGGCGCGGAGCTTGCCCAGGACATACGCGGGTTCCATCCGCTCTCTTTCCTCTACCACATCAACGATTCGTCTATTGCGTTGTGGCCTTTTCTCCACCCGCTGCTTCTCGCGGTTACCTTCGCCATTTTCGGCTTCACTGAGCAGGCAGCCGTGCTCCTTACCGTTGTATTCTCTGTCCTGACGGTGTTCACAGCTTTTCTCATAGGCTGGGTTGCAACTGCAAAGAAATCAGTGATCCCCGGCCTGATTGTCGTGTTTCTGCTGCTTACCTCACCGCTATATCTTGCGTTCTCGACCTACATTATGCTCGAGATCTTCGGAACGTTCTTCACTCTTCTCACAATCGCTCTGTTGTACATGCCGACCAAGTCGCAGACAAAACTGTCACGCGTCATGCCCGCAGTCGTGATGCTTCTGCTGTTCCTCACAAAGATCAACTACGGCTTCTACCTTCTCATCCCCTATCTGATCTTCGAAGCAATCAACCTCAGTTATGAGAAGAGAAGAGATTATCTCGAACTCTCTTGGAGATATCTCGACCTGAAAAACATCAAATCAGTTTTCAACATCCTGATCGCTATAAACATCATCGCAATCATCTTCATGATGTTCTCGCCCGGCTTTGATCTTGCCATGTTCGGGCGGATAGTCGAGCTGAGAGGCACAAAGAACCTCATCTACCTGCTCGTGTGCCTCCTGTTTCTCAAGTGCGTGATATTCTACTTCCGAAACCGCGTGATGCTGCGCGAGAAGCTCCTTCCCAGGCACGTGAGCATCATCCATATGGTCATCGCCCCCCTTTTCGTATGGTTTCTCCTCAGTACCGGCAGGCCGGCGGAATTCATCAGGATGTCTTCCGAGCGGATAACCGATTATCCCTTTATAGGTATGTCGAATATTGTCTTCTATCCCGCGAGCTTTGTGAGAGAGTACTGCTGCCACATCGCAGTAGGTTTTGTCGCGCTGGTCCTCGTCGTGATTGCAGCTATGCGCTGGAAGAAGAATCCTTTGGTAATCAGATTCCTTTTGATCTACGTGCTGTTTGGATATATCGGCCTGACACTGAAGCTGCGCAACTTCGCGGAACCGCGTTTCTTCTTCACCCAGGCAGTTGCGATTCTTCTTACAGCTGCATTCGAACTGTGGCAGGTGGGATGCTTGTTCAGGCGTTACGGTCGTGTCTTCAGTGCAGTGTATTATTCCGTAGTCGGCACAGTTGTGATCCTTCTGTTAATCCTCCCCGTTCGCTATATCTACATAGAAAAAATGCCTGAAATACTCTCCCGAAGCGTCTCGATGTCCGATCCGAAGCTTGGCGAGCTGGTCAAGGATACCATCGTGCAGATCGAGCCGGCCGAGCGCAGAATCGTTATACTGGGTGGGAGCAACGAGATAAGCCCCTATCTAATCAGATGGGAGCTCGTGAAAAAGTATCCCTCGACGAGCTTTGACATAATCGAACCGCCGGTCAAATCCCTCGATAGCGAGGAGGACATAAATGAGTTTCAGAGTTGGCTTGAGAGCAGGCCCGCCGACGCCATAATCTGCATCGTGATATCCAGGGCCTCGCCTTTTGCCCAGACGACCGATTTCAAGACACGCCACGCACACAAACAGGCTTTGGTAGATAAGATGAAAAACCAGGGCTTCTACACCATGACCCACCGTGAAAGGTCGAGATCCAAAGCCGTCGAGATCCGGTTATACAAATCCTCACCCTCTTCATGACAGCAAGCTTAACGCACGTGGTGTGTATGTGGCTTTTCCACACAATCTGTCACAGATACGTCTCCGTGAGGCATGGCTGTCATGCACGACGTGAAGGTCTACTCACCGAGTGATTCGATTCTCGTCTTGATGTCCTCGGCGTCTGGTGCGTCCGGCCAGGCGGCGAGGTATTCTCTATAATACTCTATCGCCTTTGCGGGGTCCTTGCCGGCCTCGTAAAGCTCCGCCAACCTGAGCATGCCATAGGCGAATTCGGAGTCGAGCTGCAAAGCGTTCTTGTAGACTTCTTCGGCCCGGGCGTAATTTTCCCTGACCATATAGCAATTGCCGAGCCCGAGATAGGAGTATTGGTTCTGCTTGTCCGCATCAATGGATTTCCTGTACCACTTCAATGCGTCATCGTATTGTTCCTGTTGATATTTCAGGTCCCCCATGATTCCGAGTGTATACGACGAGTCGGGATTTATCTTCAGAGCATCATTGAAGTATTCCTCTGCCTTTTTCAGGTCACCCAGGTTCCAGTACGCAAGCCCCATCTGGTCGAGGGCAGATGAATAAGTGGGATCTATCTCGAGGGTCTTTTTGTACTGCTTGATGGCGTCGACGTTTTTCCCAACGAGCTTGTAGTAGTTTCCCAGATTGTAATATGCATAGAGGTATTGGGGATCGATCTCGATTATTTTCTTGTAGAGTTCGGTGGCTTCGTCATAGTCCCCTTCCTCATACAAGAGGTTTGCATAATCGTTGACCGCGTCGACGTTTTCGGGATTGATCTTCAACGCTTCCTGATACGCTCTACGGGCTTTCTCTGAATCGCCTCGGGCTGCGTAGAGGCCTGCAAGGTAATAACGTGCCCAGAAGGCGTCGGAAGAGGCATCGTCTCCGACAATCTCAATTGCCTTCTTGATGTTCTTCTCGCCCTGCTCGTACTCTCCAAGCGCTGTGAAGGTCCTCCCGAGACCCGCACACGCAGCCGAATTCATGTCATCGAGCTCGATGGCTTTGACAAAAGCTTGCTTGGATGCTTCGTACTCGCCGATAGCATATTGTGCGTTGCCTATGTTCTGATGAACGAACGAGAAGTTCGGGTCAATCTCGAGCGCCTTCTGATATTTCCCTATCGACTCTTCGTATTCGAGTTTCGTGTAGAGGATGTTTCCCCACTGTTTGTATGCATCAAGGTTCTCCGGATCCATCTCAAGGATTTTCATAACGTAATCCAGGGATTCATCAGACATGCCTCTTAGCTCAGCGACCCTGGCCATACCTGTGTAGGCAAAGAGGTATTCAGGCTCAAGCTCGATGCAGGTCTGATAACCGCTCATAGCTTCTTTGTAGTTGCCGAGGTTCTCGTGGCAGAGGCCGATGTTGTAGTGGGCGATGTAATACTCGATATCAGCCTGAATGGCCTTCTGCAGATAGGTCAGGGCCTCCTCATAGTCTTTTCTATCCATGTACGCGACAGCGAGATCGTTATAGGCCTCCTTGTAGGTCGGATCCTGCTCGATGGCTTTTTGGAGAAGGGAAATTCTCTTCTGGAATTGCTCTTCAGTCTCGTGCGGTAGTGATATGGCTTTGCTGTAGTATTCGTAAGCCGAGAGGGATTTCGTTGGTTCCTCTGTGATCTTCCTCCGCTCCTCTTCCGTCGTTTCGACCCCCATTTTATCCATCAGCTTAAGGGCTATCTGGTCCTGGAGGTCGAAAATATCGTCGAGTTTGCCCCTGACCTCTGCCGCGTCAATGACCTCCGTTGTTTTCAGGTCGACAAAACGAGCGAATATGCGGATTCTGTCCCGGAACTCCTGGAACGAGCCGACGATTATGACGTCGGCCCGCAGGAAATCTGCGAGCTTCTCGGATTTGTCCTTGTCGAAGTAATCGGAGGTCGAGAAGTTGAGTTCATTGATGGCCTTGAGTACCTGCTTGCGCTCGATCAGCTTGAGGCTCTTGATATTCCTGAGCTTTGTGAGGATTGCCTCCGCCATTCCCGCGGAAAGCCACGCCAACTCGTCGTCGCCTTTATTCAGGTTTTCGAAATCCAGGACGACAATGCTCTTTTTCGTGATCGGCTCTTCTTGCAGCGCGGCCGGAAGAGCGGGCACTGAACAAAAGGCGGAAACCAGGCATGCAAATACGAAGATTTCGAGAAATCTCATCACGCGTTCCTCCTGTGGATATAGCAGTGAATCAGCTTGATCCACTACATCGCAAAACGCTTTTTCTATGTCAAGAATATTTGTGCGGGCATCGAAGCGTACGGCTTTTGCGTCTTGACTGCACCCGACATCGTGTGGCATCGTATGCGCGGATTGGTGCAAAATCCATGAGCCATTATGTCCGGGCATGGCGGCGCGTCTCAATCGAGATTTCTGCTTATTTACTGTCGATTCAGTCCGATGACCCGCTATATGGTGCGTGATTGGTCTGTGCTTGCGATCAGAATCGCATAAAGGGCTTAGATGCTTTTCAATACCGTTGAATTCGCAGTTTTTTTCGTAGTCATTTTCGTTTTCTATTGGTTGTTGAAGCACAGGTGGCAGAACTACCTGCTTTTAGTTGCCAGCTATTTCTTTTACGGCTGCTGGGACTACCGTTTTCTCACGCTCATACTCATCTCCACCGTAATTGACTATGTCTCCGGGATCAAGATACACGGCTCAGAAAAGAGGAGAACACGGAGGTTTTTCCTCGTCCTGAGCATGTGTACGAACCTCGGCCTGCTCGGCGCTTTCAAATATTTCGATTTCTTTGCCGAAAACCTGCAGGTAATGCTGAGCGCTGTCGGCTTCAAGACTTCCGTTGGCAGGCTGCGAATAATACTTCCGGTCGGAATATCTTTCTATACCTTCCAGACGATGAGCTATACCATTGATATCTTCCGCAGGAAGCTCGAGCCGACGAGACATTTTCTTGATTTCGCCCTTTTCGTGGCGTTTTTTCCCCAACTTGTGGCAGGGCCCATCGAGCGCGCTAAGCGGCTGTTGCCGCAAGTGCTCAAGGAGCGCCATTTTTCAAGGCCGCAGTTCCTGGAAGGGCTTCATCTCATCGTCTGGGGCCTTTTCAAGAAGATGGTCGTCGCGGACAACATGGCCCGTATCGTTGATTATGTCTTCGGTATGCCGGCGGGGAGCCTGACCGGACTGGAGATTTTCCTGGGCATCTGCGCCTTCGCATTCCAGATATACGGCGATTTCTCGGGTTACAGCGACATTGCCCGCGGAACGGCGAAATGCCTGGGTTTTGAGATCATGGTCAATTTCAAGCGACCTTATTTCGCGCTCAATCCCAGCGATTTCTGGCAGCGCTGGCACGTTAGCTTATCGTCGTGGCTCAGAGATTACCTGTACATCTCGCTCGGCGGCAACCGCAGGGGCAAACTCAACACTTACCGTAATCTTGCACTGACAATGCTTCTGGGAGGGCTCTGGCACGGGGCCGGATGGACTTTCATCGCGTGGGGCGCATTTCATGGCTTGATACTGATACTTTACAGGCTGGGCGGAGAGAAAAAGAAAACGCCGGAGAACAGCGAGCGGAAATCGAGTGTGAGAAGAAGGATATCTGTCGTATTCCGGTGGGCAATCATGCTTTGTCTCGTGCTCATAAGCTGGCTGCTTTTCCGGGCTCAGAGCATGCATCAGGTTGGCATCATGTTTGTGCAGATGTTCTCGTCGTGGCAGATAACCCCCATGGCAATGCTGTTTGTCAGAAACATCATCTTCTTCTCCTGGTTCCTGGTTCTCGTGGATACCTGGGATTTCATCCATGAAGGAAAAGAGAACGCGCCTAAACTGAGCTTTTTTGTGAAATTCACATTCTTTCTTTACTGCATATCGTCAATACTGTTTTTCGGCATGTTTGAAGCCCAGCAATTCATCTATTTCCAGTTTTAGGTCTGGCAAATGATTTCGAATGAGAAACATATGCATGGTCGAGGTCGGATGAGATGGCTGATCATCACACCGATCATCGTCATATATTCGCTGGTGTTCTGCCACGTTCACCTGTACATCGAGACACTTGTAATCGGCAAGGATCACTATGTGTGGAAACCCTACACGATATCGCTGCTCGATCCCGACCCGAAGCTTGTTCCCGGTGTTTCCGGCAGGAAGATATTCTCGGCAAACCGTCGCGGTCTGCGCGGTCCCGACCTCTCAAGGGGCAGCCTCCGGATACTCGTCTTTGGAGGCAGCACGACCGAGCAGTATTACGTCGGCGACTCGGACAACTGGGCGCGGCACATCGCACAGTGCCTCAATGAAGAGCTCAACGACGACGTGGTGGTCAATAACGCGGCCAAAGGCGGCCTTGAGCTGAGACACTACTACCTCCAGGCAAAGTATCTGTTGCCTGAGCTGGAACCAATTGACATGGCAATCGTCTTTCCCGGTCCCAACGACCTCATCCGCTTTATCGGCATGCCCAAGGGCCAGGACGTGGAGTACTCGAAGAAGATCGACCGTGCGGCATTCGATCGCATAGTCTCGGCATACCCGCCCTGGGCTGCCGAGATCAGGACAAAGACGTATGACCGATTGAGAAGCCTCGTCAAAGGACAGACTCAGCGGCTTCTGATGAAAATGCGTCTGTGGAAACCAAAGGCGGAGGGCCTCGTTCGCGACCCTGTCGGCAAGTTCTACGAGATAGTGAGATCGAGGAGAAAGGAGGCTCAGAAGGTCGAATTGCCAGATGATAAGCATGATCGGCTCGACCGCGAGTTGAACCGATACCGCCGCTTGCTGGAACAGACTGTGGACGTCATCAAAGAGAATGATGCAGAGCCGATTCTGCTCACGCACCCCATCAATTACAGCCCGGACATGACGGACGAGCAGAAGGAGCTCTGGTGGGCCGGTGCGCTTTACGGCAACCCGCAAGTTATAAGAGGATTGAAATACCTCACCGAGGCGGCAGTGGCCGATCTTCTCGAGAAGTACAATCAACAGGTTCGAGAAGTGGCCGAGGAGAAGGGCGTGGCGCTCGTTGATCTGGCCGACGAGTTCCGCTTTCGGACAGAGCTGTTCTACGATCAGTGGCATCTGAACGAACACGGGTCAGAAGAGATAGGTGAGGCTATTGCCAGGGCGGTCAGGGAGTACCTCCCGCCTGAGAAATAATGGAAGCTCTTTCGGAATGTCATCCAGGGGTTCTTGTGTTTTCTAAATTCCGGTCGATGCATCGCTTGCTTCGCATTTCCTCAATGCTTTTGCCGATCAAGAGCTCTTCAGAATTGCCGCAGTTTTTCGTGTGAAAAAGGAAAAGCGAGAGGAACGATAATCAGTAGGCGTTTGTTTTCGTGTGGATGTGGAAGATTCTCTTCAGCGGGGATTAGGGATAAGCTGAACGAATGAGTTGAAATATGACGAGAAAGCTGGTATGAATAGCCGTTGGTTTGAGGGTGAAGGAATTATTTTGAAGAGTTGCCGATAGAACAGGAGGTATGATGATGGCTGGTCCAGTCGAAGTTACCGACAAGAATTTCGATGAGATAGTGATAAAATCGGAGAAACCGGTGCTGGTGGATTTCTCCGCTTCGTGGTGCGGGCCGTGCGTGAGGCTCGAGCCCATCATCAAAGAGATGGCGTCGGAGTACGACGGCAAGGCGTTGATCTGTCATTGCGATGTGGACAACGCCCAGGCTGTCGCGCGGAAATACAAGGTCATGAGTGTTCCCACTGTAATATTTTTCAAGGACGGTGAGCCGAAGGACGTGAGCGTCGGGCTCGTCCCCAAAGAGGTGCTCGCCCAGAAGATGGACGAGCTTCTTTAGTCCCTCGGAGGATCTACTCGCCGAGCCGGCCCTCCAGGTCGTCAATTTTGACTACGCCCTTCTCGTCGAGCATCTTTATGAGGGCGTTGAAGGTCGCCTGATTGAACCCGACAGTGGTTTTTTTCGTCTCCGGAGCGCTTGTCGACCCGCCATGCGAAGGTGGCGGCGACGCGGCCGGGTGGGAATTCGCCGCTGGTTCGGCATGGATGTCGCTTCCGCAGAATTCACAGAAATGGGATGATAGCGGTATTTCCTTCTTGCAGCTGGGACATATCAGCGTTGTCTGGGGCGGCGGGGCACCCGTATCCTCATGGAGTTTTATCACCTTCTGGAGCAAGAGGTGATAGCCGCAGTTGGCGCAGGATACGGTGTCTGGTTCCAGATCGGCCTCGCAGTTCGGGCAGCTCGAATGGTCAGCCTTGATGGGCTGACTACAGACGGGGCATTTCTTATGACTCGGTGATATTTCCGCATGGCAAAACTTACAGAACATCGGTGACCTCCTCCCGTATGAGAACGGATTTGAGGGCGGGGCCGTATGACCCTCCCGCGATCTTTCTCTTGATTTTTGTAGACCTTTTGTCTTTCTTATACCACAACTCTGTTATTTGTGAAACAAAAAACTTTTCCTGCAACTCTCTTCTCCCACTCTTTCTAACCTCACAACTACCCATGACTGACTTCTGCTCCTGTGACCCAGGTCTCGAAGGTTCTTGTCCCGTTATCGAAAATCGGGGAGGTAGTCCTTTTCCGCTTCGAAGAGCTCGTTGGCCATGGAACGGATTTCCTCGAGGGAACAGACGGCGGAGGTCAACGGGTCGAGCATGAGGGCTCGGATTACGGTTTCTTTGCTGCGCGTAAGTATCGCCTCGACAGTTACGTCGAACATCGACATGTTGGACCGGCAAAAGCCTGCGAGGTGGGAAGGAAGACGCCCGAATCTCGTTGGGCTGATGCCGTTTTTCTTGACGAGGCATGCCACCTCGACCACGCCGTCGGAAGGGAGGTTCTCGATCAGGCCTTTGTTCAATACGCTGCCGTAGATGACCTGGGGCCGGTCTTTTTCTATTCCCTCGATGATGACGCTGCCGTATTCATTGCTGCGTTTTGTTTCGATCTCCTTTTCTCCAGAGATCTCTTTGGCTATTCTCTCATCACATTCTTTTCTCCACTTCGGCCATTCGTCGGCGTAAAAGCTTGTCTGGCCGAGATATCTCTCCCGACAATATCGGTCGATGAGGTCCTGCCGCTTGCGGAAGTACGGTACGTACTCGGAGAAATGGCCGCTGGATTCGCTGGAGAAGTATCCTGTCTGGAACATGAACTCGAAACGGACCGGGTCTTTTTCGTAGAGTTCCTTGTCCTCTCGGGCTTTTTTCGCGAGCACGGGATACATGTCCTTGCCGTTGTGGTGTAGTTTCGTGAACCACGCCATGTGGTTGATGCCGGCGCAGTCCCACTCGAGCTCCTCGTAAGGGATTTCGAGTCGCTTTGCAAGCTCGTTCGAGGTGTACTGGATCGAATGGCAAAGCCCGATTATGGGCAGCGAGGAGGAGCGTATTCCGGCAAGCGTCATTATGGACATGGGGTTGGTGTAGTTGAGCACGGTGGCGTTCGGGCAGAGTTTCTCGACGTCCGCGAGTATGTCGAGCCATGCGGGGACGGTCCTGAGGGCTTTGAAGAGGCCGCCGGGGCCGATGGTGTCGCCGATGCACTGTTTGACGCCGTACTTCAGCGGGATATCATTGTCGTGCCTGACGGTCTGGAGGCCGGAGACCTCGATTGTGTTGATCACGTAGTCGGAACCGGAGATGACTTTCGTCCGGTCGGTCGAGGCTGAGACGGTGTATTTCTTCCCGGTGAGCTGTATGACTTTTTCGACGAGACCGTGCGCGAGCTCGAGGCGTCTGGCGTCGATGTCGACAAGTGCGAACTCGCCTGAATCGAGCCCGTCAACGAGCATGATGTCCGTGCAGAGGGACCTGGTAAAGCCGCTGCCGGCACCGATGATTGATATTTTCGGCATGATCGATCCTTCCTTTCTGAGCTGTGTTATTCGTGGAAAGCGTCAAAACAGTTCATATGCAAGAAAATCGAGTTCACTTTCTATCCTGTCGTATCGGTTTCGTCAATGGTAAAAGGTGAAAAATGGCCGATTTGCAGCAGCGGCGGAGCGCGAAATCACGGAGCGATTCTGCACATATGCAGAAATTGAGCAGAAAAAAGCAGAAAAAAGCAGATTTTCGAGGTCTTGGCGATATGTGTAAGTGCTTAGTGCCGAGGAGGTTGAGCAAACAGTTGGGCTGGAAAATCTGTAAAAAGGGGGTGTTTTTGTGTCCTATTAGAAGCAAGTATTGTGCCAAGTTGCCCATTTTTCTTACTTTCCCGTAATATTTTTCCATAGTCATCATTCCATTGTGGTAACATTCATATCACAATGCGCCATAAAAGTCAAGCGAAATGTGAGTTTTTTCTTACATAGATACTCGATGAAAAGAGAGCTGAATACTCAGGCTGGGCATGGCTAAATTGGTCGCGTGGAATTAGGGATTACGTCGCTCGATTGCTTGTCTGATATCCGGGTTGTCACACAGGTTGGTGCAAGGGGTCGTCGGACAGATGGAAGCGCGACACCGGCTTTCAGGGCGGTCATTACGCCCACAGCCTCAAGGTAATTATCAACGACAAAGAGTTTTCCCGGGGGAAAGGGCAGCGCTTGCAGATCATTCCGCATGCAATTGCGGTTTTCGCGGACGGCTATTACCGGAATGTTCTGTTCGATAGCAGCAAGAGTTGGCAGGCCGACACAACCGTCAGGTATTACTATGCAGGAAACATCCGCCGCGGAAAGAACACCCGGCGAACTGAAATGCGTGGGATCAGTGACAATCCGGGGGCTCCGGTGCAAGCCCTTGAGGACGGAATGAATGAAGCAGTTCGATATTGCCTCTGCTGACATCCGGGGATCGACCAGGCCGAAGGTCTTATTCAGGATCTCAATGTTTTCCATCATCGGCGCGTGCGCAGTCGGGACTTCGTAGATCATCGACAGAGCATGAGTAAGCATTGCTTCGATGCCGCCCCACGGATTCACCATCTCACCGTGCGAGTCGAAATACCTCTCATGGTAGTCCTCTGGGACACCAATGACAGAAGCAAGCGCAACGGCATCGTATTCACCACGACATGAATCAAGCACTTCGTAGAGCCGCTCTAACCCGTCCACACGGCCAACCGCTGTGCCTGATGAAGAGTAGTCAGCACTCATACTGATTGGAGGGTTGAGCCGCACCACCTGATTGCATTCAAGTCCTAATGTGGCCCTGGCCGCTGAAACCGAGTTGACAACAAGCTCGGAAATCCGGTAGTCCTCATGCTCGTCAATAACAAGCAATACACGGTTCGAACGGACCTTCTGAAGTCCAGCCGTGCCCATCAACATTCGGGTAAGAACGCTTCCCTCAACATACAATCCGTTGCCGGGAAGCTCGTTTATATCTGAGGCATTCACTACGTTCGGATGCGTGATGAGTGTGTCGCATGCTCCCGCAAGCAATCTCGCCACGGGTCCTGCATCTCCCGCGTGTCCGCCGATCTCGCAGCCAATCCCGGTGGGAACGATTAGAACGGCGTTGAACGCATCTGTATTCTCGCATCCTCTGTGTGCGAAGTCGAAGATTGAACTGGACGGTCGACCTGGGACCTTATCATATCCAGTCAGGACCCCTATTTCACAATGCCATGTCTCCTTGTCGGATTCTGTAACCACAAATCGGATTGGCTTCTCGTTGATGGACAGGCTGCTCTGCATTTGTCCATGAAGCGTCTTGATTAGCGGTTCCGCTAGGCTGATGTTTCTTACAGCTACTTCTCGCTCAGTTAGCCTCATTCTATATCCTTTCTATGAAGTGGGAGCGGCACTCTTTCGCACCAAACCATTCTTTGCTTATTCTCTCGGCGACTTCGGGGTCGAAATTCTTACAGGAGAATATATTGATATATACCGCTTCGAGCAAGTCCAATGTGTGGATAACTATGGTGCTGGTCAGTATGAACTGCACGGCCGATGTGCCTTTAGTATGCGGCAAAGTCTGTTTCTCGTCTTCTGGTACACCAACGTCATCCCAGAAGTACCTCTCGCATCTTTCCATATCTATTGCCTCGCATAGCGTCTTGAAATAGGAATCAAGGCTTTTCCTGTTGAAGGTAGACGCATCGCAGTGATGCATATCAAGGATTAATTCATAGCCGTAGGGCTCATCCTGTATGTGCATCTCACCTCCTCACACGTGGTGAATTGGCAACAGTTGAATTGATACCAGTACAAAGCATTAAACAAACACGTCCGGATTGTCTCTTGTGAAACGAGCAACCCCGGCATAGTAGCAGTCGTCCCCAATGATCGTATTGTTAAGGAATTCCTGCAAAGCTTTGACTACTTGAACGTTCTTTTTCTGCTTAGCCTTTCTGATCAACCTTAGCACCGGAACTGCACAAGAGATTACCTTCGCCCTCTCTCGACGAAGCCTCCGCCTTTGGAGATGGCAAACTTCGATTGTCTTCTCCGCGTATGGGTTGGACTCGAGGGCAAGAATCCCCCCCTTCGGGTCATAGCCAAAATAGTCTTGGGGATCATCATAACAAGGATCTATCAGAAGGGTATGCTCTCTGCGAAAGTCATCAGCGGGTGACATAGCTCTTGTGTCTTCATCAAACAACGGAAACTGGTCGAATTTTCCGCCCGTGGCTCCAACGGACAGGTCTTCCCAAGTTGGCTTGTCCTTTCGTCGGCGATTACAGTTGAGGCATGATGGGTACAAGTTCTCCCAGGAATAGGCCAACCAATAGTAGCCGGGATGACCCTTTTCCTCGGCCACCCTCCTTTTTGGCCTGAAGTGCTCGACGTCCCAAACTTCAGGTAAAGGTTTTTCGCAGTAAGCGCATTTTTCGTAGAAAAGCTCCTCGAGAGCCGGCGTTACCTCTCTGTCGTCCGCGTATATCCTGTCGTCAAATAGATGGTCTTGCTTCTCTTCGATCGCGCGGTCTGTGGCTGCTCTTGCCTTGTCGAACCACGATTCGGAGGGCTCGATCATCCTGTCGGTGTTATCCCTGCGTTTGCGATTGACGAAGATCATTCCCAGTTTCCCTTACAGATTATGCTTTTTCATCAGCTTCTGGAATTCCTTCGAGATCGAGCTCTGCTCAATACTAATCGCCTCCTGAGACACCAACTCAGTAGCAAGCGTTTTTAGTTCGTCCGCTTGAACCTTACTTCTCTTCTTCTTCGGTACATTCATAAGCTCCCTGTACCGAGCGAGTTTCGTAGTGATCTCGGACGAGTAGACAGCTGAATCGAAGAGTTCGGGATCGGCGAGAATATCCTCTGCGGAGTACCCGCTGAAGTCAGGTACATCGGAATTGGCTTCAACTCTCAACAGTTTCCTTTCGAGTGACACGATTTCCCAAGGCTTCGCTCCTAGAGTAACCAATGGACTGTGAGTACTCACTATCATCTGTAGATCCGGGAAAAGTTTGCTCAAGCGATTCATGAGATCTACCTGCATTGAGGGATGAAGGTGCTGTTCCGGTTCGTCTAGCAAGAGAATCCCCTTCAGTCTGCCTTTTGGGTCGATAGCATCGGCGCGCATTGCCCATGCATACAGATCAAGCATCCAGGCGAGCGTCAGCCGGTAACCGTCAGCCCACCCAGCCAAAGGGATTCTCTTCCCTATGGTCGGGCCGGAAACGAACACACCACCCCCTACGCCGAGTTCAATCTCGTCCTCTGGTCCCAAGTCCAAACACCTCTTTATTCCAGCCATGACCAAGGAATAGTATTTAGTTCCAAGGAAATCCTCCAGGCGTCTTAGCGTCAGTTCGGTGCCGATCGTGGGCTCCTCATATTTGAACAGCGAGTAAACTGAGTCGATGATGCGGTATGTCCGATAGAAATCGCCCCCCTCAATGGACCTTCCGGCACCGTAGCCGCATACGAGCATTCTGCCAAGTGTTCTTCCCTTCTCATAATCCTTGGCCTCAAGTACATCTTCCCCGTGCTCGCTTTTCAGCTTGGTGGTTATCCTTGCCGTTCCGCGCTTATGCTGCGGTCTGCACAGGGTTATCCTAATCTCAGCGGACTTCTCCTCTTCGCAGACCAGAGTTCCTACAGGTTCGGCCACAAGACCGCTTGCATCTTTCTCGTCGGCCAGACCAATAGCTATTGACCTTAAGAGCGTTGTCTTGCATGTGCCGTTCTTGCCAATGATCACTGTCCTCATGCGAGGCTTGTTGTTGTCCGAACCTTTGCCCGTGAAGTCCAGGTTCAACTTGTGAAAGCTCCTTATGCATTCCAACTCGACTCGTGATATGTAGAAGTCCACAGTTCTAGGCTTGCGGCTTATGGGTTTTTCAGGTGTCTCCATTTCTCCGTTCTCCTCATAGATCCCAAACTGGTGATCATACGCGACGTGTAGCACAAGTGTTGGCCCGCAACTTGGAAATCATTTTCTGATCGAACCTGCGCGCAGGCCAACCACGTCTATCAAGAAGTATATTGCTGCTTTTCGTAAGCTGCAAGTCCGAACATGAGGTAATATCATCTCTTGGTGTTCTGTAACATATAAGGAGGAAACCAGACCGACTCATTTCCGGAGTGAATCATGAAGAAGCTGTTGATTAGTGTCCGAGGAGTCAACGAAGCGATTGCCGCAGCCACTGGGGGCGCACACATCGCGGACGTTGAATACCCCGCGTCAGCTTTGGGAACTCCTTATCCGCTGAATATCGCAGCAGTCAGGAAGGCACTGCCGAAGACAGTTGCTGTAGCGACCAACATTGGAGAGGAGCAATCGGGTCGGTCGACAACATGAAGAAGAGCCCTTTTGCCGTTGATGTTTCGCCGGATTGGGAGGCGTTTCTTTGCTGCATCAGGCGTGGTGTCGCCTTTTTGTGAGAAGTCCTCGTCTTGCTCTCACGTGAGCCGATGATTTGTGTCGCGACTCTTTGATAATGTCCTATCAGGACTGGTTAGAAATGTGGCAGATCTTAGGAAGTGGACCCAGCCTTGGAAGGCTGGTCTATTCTCTGTCGCGCTTCCAGGGTATGTTGTTTTGTTGGCTTGTACCGAGGGTGGGGATCATGTGCTGACTTTATGATGGCTGAAGCCTATGGTCGAGAAGGCACCAGAAGGTGCGTTCCATGTAGCTGAAGCAGGCTTAGTATTATGATTATGAACCCTACCCCCCAGCTGAAGCAGGGGGCAAAGGGGAGGTTCGCTTCGCGAATCACGCTTTCAGCGTGACTGCTTGCGCAGGTCCGCCTTCAGCGGACACGCCCCTCCCTGAAGCCGGGCTAAGAAGAACAAAGTTGGATTAGCTCATCGGGGGTTTTGATTGTCTGGTTTCGGTTTCCCAGGAATTCGGGGTACACGATCCCGAACGGGGTCGTATGACGTATTTCATAAGGTCTTATCGGGTCATGTTCCCCGAATCTTATGTTGCCCCTACAGGGCTATATGTCTTTTTGCTTTCCATTTACCCAGGGCGCTGCCGTGTGGGAATTCGGGGTACACGATCCCGAACGGGGTCATATGACCCGTTCAGCAAGAGTTTATCGGGTCATGTCCCCCAAATTCTTTTCAGGGCGGGTTGATTCCTCGATTTGGGTTTGGCAGAATCGCGGTTCGGTCTGAATTGGGGGGACAAGATCCCGAACGGGGTTGTATGGGATATTGTATCAAGGCTTATCGGATCATGTCCTTCATCTTCTTGTCCGGGGACAAGATCCCGAAATAAGAATTTCGGGTCATGTCCCCTGGACTCCATGACGCTCTTTTGGCGCTGGGTTGCTT
>SDBU01001461.1_pt1 | contig 33696 bp, 47 predicted proteins | sample 2277071 | NCBI WGS metagenome assembly SDBU01 (sample SAMN10397929, study PRJNA504765) | marine sediment metagenome | isolation source: marine sediment core GS08_GC12, 126 cmbsf | place: Arctic Ocean: Gakkel Ridge, Loki's castle | collected 2008 | reverse complement strand
AGGTGTGGCGTGGTCTATTCTATCGGCTATTTCATAATTCCAAACCGAATGATGTGTTTTCTGATTGTTAAATGTATAGCGTAGGCTCTCGTACTCCCTACGTAAGTCCTCGTACTCCCTACGTAAGTCCTCGTATGCCCTTTGGAAATAGCCAGTTTTTTGAAGTTTACTGTACATCTCTTTAGTTGGCAAAGCCCACTGTTTGAAACCTTGTTTGCTACTAAAATAATGACTTGCCATACCTCCACCGCTATCATCTACTTCTAGTAATTGGTTAATCTGCTTACAAGTTCTTAATCCAGCCTTCAGTTTTTCACTCCTTAGATATTCTCTTATAGGAGTAAAACAACTATCGTTACCGAATATCCTAGTTAGCCCTGTCTCATCTTGGAATGTATAGAATAGCAGGTATTCAGCCATTTGCTGATAGTTGCGAAGTCCATCAGGAACAACAAAGCCATCAAGGAAGCCCTTATTACCAGCTTCATTAAACCGCTTATTCCAGACTATGAACTGCTTGAACACGAACTTGGTATTAGCTTTAATCCAGCACATCAATTCAGCTATTGTAGGCATCTCATTATGAAAGAAGTAGAAGCTGCCGTTATCGGCCAAACTATCCTCTACCAGCTTTAGCCACGCCCCACACCATTCAATGTAGTTAGGTATTCTATCCCAAGACGCCTTATGGATATTGTAAGGTGGGTCAGTCAGCACCAAATCCACCTTCTCTAAAGTAGGCAATATCTCCCTACAATCACCCAAGTATATCGTTACCCATTCATCTTGATAGTATGGCTTCATAATCCCTCAGCATATATTATCTCAGTTCAGGTCGTTTTTCGTACTTCTCATTTCTGTCTCTACCATTCCGTCTGCGGTATTCATTACAGGAGTGGCATCTTCCTCGTCTTAATGGAACATACGGCTTGCCACAGATAATACATGGCTGCTCAATTGACCGAGGATGAGGAAATATATGCATCCTTTCTTTTAATTTATCGAGCCGTCCATCGACTGTCATGTGGCATCTTCGACATAACCATTGCACATTGCTAGGGTCATTGTTAAACTCGTCTCCGTCTTTGTGGTGTCTATCATCACCTGCTGCCTAATTCTCTCAACAATTAGTTGACAGTATTCCTCACTTATCTCATAGCCTACTGCCTTTCTGTTTAGCTTCTTGGCTACCCATAATGTAGTGCCGGCTCCGGCAAACGGGTCCAGAACTAATGAAGGAACTTTATCAGCATTACATTTACAGGTGGGTTGCCAGCCCTTATACTCATAGATGTTCTGGTCGCTACCTTGCTTCTCGTAAGGCGAACCCTCAGCGTTATTATTTGACCATCTCCGTTGGAATTTCCCGACCTTCTCTGTTACCCTCACCCACGGACTCCCACACTTACTACAGCACCCTACTTCTGGTGTGGCCGCCTTAATACATAGCTCAGGTAGCTTCTCAGGGAATACGGCAAAGTGGGCTTCGGGATATGGCTGTGTTGGGAACTCCCAGACTGAACGGATGTTGCGACCAAGCGGGTTGTCAAATTTCTCTCTAAAACCAGGGTTTACCAATTCTTCTTCGGTGAGCTTCGTCTTACTATCTGTGTGTCCAGCACGACCATCTTTTCTATAATGACCAAGTTGAGGTCCTTTCTCTCTCACTGCATCAGCATCCCAGTAGTATTTAGCGCTCTTGGTCAGCATTAAGATGTGTTCATGTGAGTTAGTTGGTCTGTCTGTAACACTCTCAGGCATCGGGTTGTTTTTTGACCATATAATATCTGACCTGACATACCATCCCGCCTCCTGTGCTGCTATGGCTACTCTAAAGGGTATCAGGCAGAGGTCTTTGGGCTTGAGGCTACTGACATTTCTGCCCGGTACGAAACCAACTTTATCGCGGTTATTGGTTAAACCGGATTGTCCCTTACCATGCTTATGCTCACCGCCGGACCCGTTGTAACTGTCCCCGATATTCCAGAACACCACGCCATCCTTCCTCAGCACCCGTCTAATCTCCCTTAGTATCTCAATGGTATGCTGGACATACATCTCAGGTGTGGGCTCTAAGCCATAAGCACCACGCCAAGCACCACAGAGGGAACAAAAATTTGTATCAACGCCGAAGCGAGGATTATCCATTAACTGTTGTGTTGTATTGCCGCCAGTATTAGGCATATTATCTGGTAAATTCCTGCCGCCTCTCGGCTTCTGAATGTGCTTAACCCATTGATGCTCACAACAACGAGGACAGTTGTCCTCGTTCCTACCCCACACCAGCTCCTGCTCACCGCTATATTTTCTCAAGCCCCAATAAGGTGGAGAGGTTACTACACACTGTACAAACTCATCCGGTAGGCCATTCTTTCTAAAGTCCTGACTATAGAGGGTATTGTGTAAGTCTTGATAGTATGGTTTCTTCATATTAACTCCTCAAAGCTAGTAAAATGTAACATCATCAATAGTCAAGCCTATTTTCTTTACTATTTTCATGTACTTTGAAGGCAATAGTAGAGCAAAAAGAAGCTGGACATAATTATGTCTTTTGAAGGGGCTATACCTGATAGCAGATAGGAAACATTCAAAGCTCCTCCCAGTCTCCCCAGCAAGGAAATGTAACTTCCCAAGATGCCCCAAGCGCTTGCTGAGAATTGCCGGGTGCTTCAAAAGGTCTACCCGGTATTTTTCTATTAGTTGCTCTTTAGTTTGGATTTGTGCGTTCAAATTAGGAGACCTCTGGTCTTGGTGAATGTGGTATTTAGCCAGCATCTCCATAACAAAATCAAAGTCATAATACCGAGAGAGCCTCATCCACATATCGTAATCTTGAGAGCGTGATAATGCCTCGTCAAAATAACCTATTTTCTCAAAGCACTCCCTCTTTATAAGAGTTGTGAGGCTCCCCATAATATTGCCCTCGAGGAAATTGGTAAATACATTGCCTCGAAAGTTCGGGGCAACTACATGAGCAATCTGCCCACTCTTTTCCGAGATGTAGTAAAACCCACAGTAGACTATGCCGACATTATTAGGTTTGGGTAAGGTTTGGAACTTGTTGATTTGCTTCTCCAGCTTCTCAGGCAACCACTCATCATCACTATCGAGAAAAGCCACATACTCACCTCTGGCTATCTTGAGTCCGGCATTTCTCGGCACAGCCGATGCCCCTGAGTTCTTTCTAAGTTTTATATATGTAAGCCTACTATCACTAAAGTTGCCCACTATTCCCCCCGTGTTATCCGTAGAGCCATCGTCAACAACGATTAACTCAAGGTCCCGATAGGTCTGGACCAGCACACTCTCAATAGCCCTGCCTACCATATGGGCTCTGTTATATGTCGGGATTATTACGCTTACTGTTGATGTGTTCATGTTCACTCTCTACTTCTATGTCAGCAATAGCCTTGAGTATTGGATAAATCTGCTGTGGTACTACAGCGTTTCCAAGTGCTCTAAGTCGGTCCACCCGATGGGGAATCCCATAAGCCACTCTACCCACATCGGGTTCAACTGCCCAGTATTCTTCCCCTCTAATTGGGATACTTTGTCCTCCAGCTTCCTGATGCCGCCCCCCGGTGTCAATCTCTCCATCTGACCGCCTCCTGTTTGAGTCTTTGGTGTCGGCCACATCTTCACCAATGCGTTCAACGGGATTGAGTGCCTTTCGTATTGGCTCGGACCGCCATCGTTCTCTGAATCCTGAACTGTTGGGGTTGGCATCATCCCCACTACCGCCTTCAAATTCCTGTGGTGTCCTGTCTTTTGATAATAGTTTGCCTGCGATTTGATTGAATTGCGGTCGGAGTCGGCCCTCATAGTGGGCAATAATAAAGATTCTATCTCGCCTGTGTGGGGCGTTGACACCGCAAGCTGGAATAACAAACGAGATTGTTTCATAGCCCGCACCTTCCAAGTCAGATAGACAATCATCGAACCCCATCGTGAGGAGTCCAGTAACATTCTCTCAACAACCCAAGCGGGCCTGACCTCTGATATGACTCTAAGCATCTCTGGCCAGAGCCAGCGGTCATCTTCTTTGCCTTTTCGCTGCCCGGCTTGAGATACAGGCTGGCAAGGGAATCCCCCGGTAATAAGGGCAACTGGACTGAGGTTCGTTGCGTCTGCTGATTCACTAACTCTGGGTGAGCTATTTGGTCGTTGATGTGAAGTGGTTGCCCCTTTGCTATTCGCTTTTTCATATTCTCTTTGGAGTAATTGCCTCTCCCCATATTTGCGTCTGGCGTTCTCCACATCTTCTCTTTTGACATCTTTAATATCTCCTATAATCGGCACATCAGGCCAGTGTTTCTTTAATACCTTCTGGCAGTATAGATTATTCTCAACCATCAAGATAGTCTCAAAACCAGCCCACTCCGCTGCCAAGTCTATCCCCGCTATCCCGGTGAAGAGGCTAATGTGTACTAGCATCTATTCTCTTCTTCCTGTGCAACTTGAATATGTAATTGGACTCCCCTGGGTTAGGATTATAAAAGGGGATTTCTTCAACCCTGTCCAAGTAAGGTAACTCACTAAATATATTACCCAGATTCCCCAGTGTTTCCCTTCTAAGAATAAAGTGCTTATTAAGAATTATCTGTAAAGGAGTTCTTCGCATTGGTGCCGCTCTCCAAAAGAGAGGAGTATCACCAATCCACGCCGACAAGATAACGCAGTCACAGGCCTTGCTCCACAACTGTTTTATAACGGTCACCGATTCAGGTAGATGCAAAATAAGCCCTAAGGCCACTACTGAGTCAAAATACCACATTCCTCTTGATATTGATAAATCATACGCATCGCCAAGTCGAAATTTATCTTTATCCCCAGGGAAATACTCCTGAGCCTTCTCTATCATTGCCTTACTACTATCAATGCCCAGATAATCAATGTAACCCTTGGCCATCATAAAAAGATGCCCCATTCCACAGCCTACATCCAAGACGCTCTCGCCCTCAATAAGAGGGTATACTTTTTGGATTAGATTCCAGTGGCTACCATCCTCTTTAAAAGTATCATGCGGCAATGTTTCAGGATTAAGCCAGCTACTAGCTAATCTTTTCACATTTCTCTCATCCCACAGTTCCCAATTACGGCTTTTCATGCCCTACCCCCTTTAATATTTAATCTCCTTTCTAATTCATGCTCTTCATAATCCCCGACCACTTTATCAGCCAGTCCTTGCTCTACTATCTGGCCATCATTCAACCAGGCAACACTACTGCATAGGCTACGAATCGCTCCCATATTATGACTAACGAAGAGCAGTGTCCGCCCCCCAGCAGCTATATCCCCCATCTTCCCCAGGCACTTCTCTCGAAAGGCTATATCACCCACGGCCAACACCTCATCTATCAACAGAATCTCAGGCTCAAGATGAGCAGCTATGGCAAAGGCGAGCTTAACATACATTCCAGCCGAATATCTTTTTACTGGCGTGTCTAGGAACTGTCCAACCTCGGCAAAGTTGACAATCTCCTCAAACTTCCCCTCAATTTCCCGCCTTCGCATACCTAAAACAGCACCATTAAGATATATATTTTCCCGGCCGGTAAGTTCGGGGTGGAACCCGGTACCCACCGCAAGCAAACTTGATACCCGGCCATAGATTTCAGCAAAACCAGAGGTAGGCTCAGTTATGCGAGATAATATTTTCAGGATGGTTGTCTTGCCGGACCCATTATTACCAATAATGCCTAACACTTCCCCTTCTTTGACCTCAAAAGTTACATCCTTTAGTGCCCAAATGACATCTGCCTCACCATTACTCTTAAATCTAGTCAGGCTTCTCAACCTGGCCAAGTTCCTCCCCGGGGCACTAAGTCCACTCATTATAGTTTCACGAATAGTTTTGTAGCCCTCTTCTCTCGCACCTATTCGGTAGCGCTTTGACAAGTTGTGTACCTTAATTGCTGGGTTTGACATATTCCCCCTCTCTCAGTGCTTGCCTTAATTCCACAATGAAAGCACACACTCTGCTAGTAAAGTCTTTATGATCGCTAGCAACCTCGTCTATCTCCTCTAACCTTTTTGTTATCCTCTTCTCCGCCTCACGCTTGGCTTCTATCAGATCAGCCTCTCGGTCATCCAGTTTCTTGCTAAGTGTATTTACTAGAGCTTTAAGAATTACTAGCTCATCCCTAACCTTTTCCACATCAGGCCAGAGGGCTTTGATTTGGTCGGCTATATCCTCGGATGCTTCTTGCTGCTCCTCATTAAGGCTACACCAAGGCTTATTGAAGGCAAAGTATCCCGCAATTTCTGCTATCCTCTCCCTCTCCCGCTTCTTACCTTTCTCAAACGCCTTTGTGCCGAGTTCAATTCGTATCTCTGCATTGAGTTGTGCTCTTATCTCTTCCACATCAGGGAAGAGGGCTATGATTAGAGTAATAGCATCATCTTGATTGCACCTTTCACCTTGACATTTATCTAAGTTTAGCACCCACTTCTTATATGAGTTTAGTATCTCCCTCAACTCAGGGCTATCCGCTTTCCCTGTGCCTTTACAGGTGGCATTAATCACTTTCCTGAAATTCACCCCCTCAAGTTTGAACCCTATTACAATTAGTAAATCAAATAACCCTTGAGCTTCCTCAGTATATTTATCAGATTGCCTTATTGTCTCTCCATGTTCAATAGCAATCCATTCTGCTAGCCTACAGAGCGTTAAGTCTTCTGTTAATTTGCCAACATCATCAGTCAGAGTTCCGTAGTCATGCAGTTTAAATATATCCCCACACTCAGGGCATACAGGGCTATCCAGCTCGTGCTTACCTGTGCCTTTACAGGTGGTTCCGGATTTAACACTTACTTGAATTAAAGTATCATCATCATAGCGTGCTAGAGGTATTAACCAATGAAGGTTTGGTATAACAGTGTTAGGTATGTCGTTTATTGGATACCACGAGATTATCTCATCTGTCTTTGTTGCCACACTATATTCACCGAAAAGTCGGAAGCAATATATATCCGCCTCTGGATAATTCATTGTGCAAAAGTATTCCCACTCATCTATTAGTTCACCTGCTTCTTCATTAAACTCTCGCTTCATAGCTTCTAGCGGAGTTTCACCTTGTTCTATATGACCACCTATCCCGTTGAGTTTGCCCCTTTGCCATTCAGGTCTTTTCTTTTCTATTAAAGCTACTTCACCATTACGGAACAAGAAGCCAATTACAAATTGTTTCTTATCGGGGCATACCTCTTTGAGCTTATCAATCTTGGCTAGTTGGTCTTTGGCTATCTTCTTATCTTGCCAATAGCGGTGGTCTGGTTTTATAGCCCATTCCTCTTTAGTGGGAATATATTTAGCCGCCTCTTTTATCTCCTCATCAGTCAGCAACCTTGGGTCATCCTGTTCTTCCATCTTGATTATCCTCCCATTCTCAATCTCTATATTCCACTTTCTAGTCGGGTCATCAAAGTCTATCATGTATGTTCTCCAGGCACTAGTTAGCCTCCTTTGCCAATCTTGCATCTAATAATGAGTTTCTTTTGGGTAAAAGATAAGTGCAATAGGGACAACCCTTTGGGAAACAACCCCTACAGTAATATTCGCTACATCTACCACATTTATTTGTTCTGCATTTGTTAGTAGTCATCATCTGTTAATTTATCCTTCCGCCTTAATAGCCTTTAGAATAGCTTGCTTGAACGTTTCCACTATACCCATTGAGTGTCTCTTGTAATACAGGTAATGCCCTTCATGCACAGGGGGAGCATGCGTCACTACATCCTCAAGCTTATGTGCTAAGTCAACCTCTAACCACTCGTCATTCAGTTTACCCTCTACCACTTCCAGTATCTTGGAGAGGATTTGCTTTGCATTACTAAGTGCGTAAGTCCACTCAATATCTGTTTCTTGCTCATCACATATTCCTCCATAAAACTGGATAGCTATCTTTGTCAGTAACTTATTCTCTGCCATTATCCTCCCTCCTCTGCCAGTTTCTTTAGTTCCTTCAATGGTTAGCGGCAAACACCAGCATGGACAGGAATATACCGTAAGCCACAAGCTGAACAAACACCGCCCACAAATCCATTACAATAATCATCGCCTCACACTACCTCCATATTTGCCACCGGTCCAATCCTTATTCAAGACGACACCCTCGCATTTCGGGCAGTATTTTGCACTTGTTACTGCTTTGTAGTCACAGGAGGGGCAGATCTTATGGATTTCCTTGCCCACCCCCTTTGCTTCCCGGTATGGCTTCTGCCTATCATATTCAGTCTGATACCTGCGCCAATTCAATATCTCGATGCCGGCACCGTTCTCAGTTATCCTCTTAGTCTCTTTTAATAATTTAAGTGATTCCTCCAGCAACTCTAGAGGGGTATTAAGGAAAGCAGCTAACCACTCATGGTTATAAGCTTTCCCAACCCCAGGTGAAACCAACCCCGGCCTCACCCTGCCTATCTTTGCCATATCAAGCAGATCATTCCATACCCCGCGCTGTGCCGAATCTAACTCATGGCGCAAGGTACCGAAGAGATTATCATAAGGCCAGGACTTACGGTATATTCGTCTTATGCCAGCCTTATCCTCCATTATTTACCCCCCCGATAAGAAAGTAGCAAAGAATTAACCCCTAAAAGAATAGGGAAAAGAATAAGTATAAGAAAAGGAAAGAGAAGTTACAAAAAAAGTTACTAGAGAATTTGTAACCTTTGTTACAATACCTTAAATTCCAATACTGTTTAACTGCCATTATCCCCGGTTTCCTTGAAAACATACTTCGTTTCATCCCCGCAGTGTGGGCATTTTAAGTTGTAGTGGAATAAAGAACAAGAAGTACACCAATATTGAGGCTTCCTTTTATAGCCCAATACCCACTTGAGGGCTCTAACAGTTACATTGGAGAGTAGGATATAGCCTTCCGCATTTTTAATTTGCTTAACTTCATTCCTTGTGGTCCTGATAATTTTTATCCTTGCCCTGATTTCCTTTTTGGTCCTCATATTAACCTTCCTTACACACATAGCCCAATACTTGACGGCCTGTCGGTCTGTCTATGGCTATTCTTAGGCAGCCTAGTCTCCACTTGAACCAACCCCTATCATCAGCTTTATAAACAAGGATACCGTAGATGTCTAGGGTGAAACCATAGGTTAACAAGTAAGTCCATCCTGCTAGTTGTGGTATTTCCATTTTACTTACCCTCCCATACAGGCTCTCAAATCTACCGGCCCTTAATAGGCTCAGTTCAAGAGCCTGGTCAACGGGTTAGCTGCCTCTATCCTCTTGGATTGTTGCAATATCCCTTTCATAAAGGCGTGTTAATTCTACTCTTACGGAGTATCTATCAAGTTCTCGGTCAAAGGCTTCTTGGTAAGTCATCTCATTGATGTGTCCTGGGATAGGGATATTCCCATAGGCTTTCAAAAGTGCTTGTGTTGATGGCATTCTTTATTCCCTCCTCCTTTTTATTGCGCCAATCTCTCTAGCTTTCTTATGAGCGCAGGCTTGGGTTTTCTTTTTTCATTCTCCCACCGGTTGACTGTCACCTGGTTGACCCCAAGTTTGATAGCTAGAGCTGTCTGGCTAAGTTTTAGTCTCTTCCTCAGAGTTCTAATGTCTTTCGCATCCATAAAAATAATCATACATTGGTTGTAACCACTTGTCAATATCCTAATTAAAAAATAAATTAGAACACCCACGCCTAAAAAGTAGAACAGTTTATAAAGATTTGACAAATTAGAACATCTGTGTTATATGTATTTGTTTAGGGGTTAATATTGTATGAGAATATTTTATTCCTTCCTAGTTATCCTGACGGCAACTTTGCTCTGGATGCTACCCCTAACTGCCGCTATCTATGATTTTAGAACAGATGTTCAAGAAGATACCTTTGCTTCCGCTACCGGCGGTGTTGAAACCACAGATAATGTCACGCTTTCTGTAGAACTTTATGATGATGATATTCAAACAATAGACATTCTTTCCTCATTAGCTACCGATATTCCGGCAGCTTCCAGCTATAATAGCACTAACAGGGTGCTAACTGTCGGTGGCTTATCGGCCAACACTACCCGGTCATTAACCATTTCTTATGATGTTAGCGCCCTGGTGGGCAATGATGCTATAAACACACTGGCTGACCGGTTGCCCTGGATCTGGATGCTTTGCATTGTGGGTTTCGCACCGGCATCGCTGGCGGCTATATTTACAGGGAGGGCGGGCTAATGAGGCGGCAATGGCTTGGTTTATGGTGCGCCATATTCCTCGGGGTAATATTCCTTGCCGCCGGTATCGGCAAAGTGTCCGGTCAATCAGAAGATTTTGCCCCTCTCATTCTCGACTTTTTCCCTCCATCTATTGCTCTGATTATTCCGATTGTTATTCCTTATGTGGAAATTATAATTGGCGCCTTGCTGATTCTTGGGGTCGCGGTCAAGATTGTTACCGGCCTTTCCGGGTTAATGATCGTCGGCTTCATAGCCAGTAATATTGTAATGACTAACAATGGCCTTATTGATGAGCTCTGCGCTTGTTTTGGTATCTTTTTAGGAGTAGAGCTTACTGTCAGACACGCCCTAATACTGGATGGTATTATGGCAGTTCTAGTCTTGGCTATATTCTTGTTTTACCCTGGGGGATTTAGGAGTATAAAGCCCTGGTGGTTGGTGACCGGTCAATCTACTAATGCCGATACGCCTATTTTAAAAGGTGGTTTGTGTAATGAGTAGCCATCATAGTCAGAGATTCTTTAACCTGCATCACCAGCAAGTAGCTGATGGCAAGGCGAGAAGGCAATATCACATTCAAGACCGGCTTAATGCCTTTAGGGACCAGCGAGAATCAATAAGAGCATCAATTAGGGCTGATTACCTTTGTGGATTATTCTTTAGTTACCTGGCCTTTCTTTATATGGCCGGAGTAAGTGTTGTTTATCTGAAGTATGTAATAAATGCATAACGCCTTTGAGTAGCTTTTACTCGGCACGCTTGGGGGCTTGAGTAGTATGCAAATCTAAAAAAGGAGGATTGAGTGAGCTAGTCGCACTCTAAAAATGGAGAAGTGAGAAAGAAATTATGTCACTATTGGAAAGGCCTGGTTGAAGAGGTTGAGGGGCAGCGTGAGCGCGGTGCCATTGACATAGGCGCTATACTGATGATGGGGATAGGGATGGTATTTCTGGCTGTAGGGTTCATAATGTTCCCGATAGTCACCACAGCCACCACCGCCCTGTTCGATTGGACAGCCACCTGCAATGCCACCTTTACTGACGCTGACTTTACCGGTTTTACCGCGATTATCGGTATTGTCCCGCTCCTAGTGCTGGTCGGATTCCTATCGGCAGCCGTATTCAGCATGTTCCTGGGCGTGAAGATGATGAAGGGTTCAACCGGCAGCACCAGGCTTGACCTCGGCGCCATACTCCTGTTAGGCATAGCCATGATATTCATAGCTATCGGCCTGATAATCTTCCCGGTAATACTCGATGCAATTGCCCCGTTAGTGGCTACTACTCAGTGCGTATCAACTGCCTTGAGTACATCAGATTATCCGGGGTTGGTGCCTATCCTGTTGGTGACCCCGCTACTTGTCCTCGTAGCTTTCGTAGCAGGGGCGGTTGTCACTGGATTCTTTGGCATAAAGCGGCTCGGTAGTGTCTAAAGAGCGCAATATGCCTATTCGGTAGCACCCTGGGGGCGGTATAGACTAGCCCCCGGGGTGAGGGGGTGGTGAGCTGCTGGTTATGGGTCTTGTAAATAGCAAGTTACTTTGTTAAAGGCATCAGCCAGCAGCTCAAAGGAGTAGGTTATGGGTTTATTCAGCACAACAAAAGAAATGAGGACTCAACTCTTCTTCCGCGATGATAATAAATTTCAATTTATTAAGCGGGAAGTTAAGTATTCGTGCCTTATAGAATCAAAAGGTGAAGAGTTAATAAGGGCATGGAAACATTTTTATTGTAATCAATTTTACTTTCCTGGTTATAAAAATATACCGGCCGATAATGTCACGCTGGGTTTTACTCGGGATATAATCTTAGACCCTTTTAATAAAATACCTACCGGAGAATCAACTAACGAAAAACCCAAACTTAAAGATAGCATTAGTTTAAAAAAATGGATTGGCCGTGTAGCGACTAATCAGCGTCACATATACATGACTAAAAGAAAATCCACCATTAAAGAGGATATTATAAATCATGTACTACTTGCGGTACTGGTTGTGATGATTTTTGGGTGGGTAATTCGTTTTGCTAGTGGGTGATGATTATGGAAGATAAGAAAAATGGCATCAAGGTAAAAAAGCGCCTTACCCTTGGATTCTATATGATGGTATTGGCGGGGCTGGTTATTAGTGTTGGGATAATATTCTTTATTATTTATTTCAATACTCTTAACATGGTATTTGGTGGTCCCTCTATATTTATGATTATGGGCGGGGGAATACTCTTTTATATTTATTGGGGTAAGAGAGAAGAGGGGGCAGTTACAGCTTTTATTGGTGGGGTTAAGGTAGATGAAGCTAATTCAATGAATATCTACCCTGATATGAGAGTGGATTTTAAATGGATTCATAAACCGGATGGCTTCCCCTGGGAATTTATAAATGACGGCAAGATGTATTTTATAAATAAATGGAATGAAGAGAGTGAAAGGTTTGTCCCCTTTATATTGCCGGACACACAAATCATGGAACCCGGGGAATTTGCCCAAAGGGTTTTAGGGCTGCCGGCGCATAGAAAATTATTTACCCGCAAGCCTAAGATGATGGAAAAGATAAAAACAGCCTTGTTGGTGGTAGCAATCCTTATTGTCTGGTTATTGATATTAACTACAACATGAGGAGATGATTATGGATTCAAGGGAAGTTGCAACCCTGGAGAGTGGCAATGGTACTGGTGGGGACAATCAGGAAGAGGAAACTCAAGACCAGTTAAAAACAGCTTTTAAGACATTGGGCCAGTTGACCCGCCCTGATGGTTCGCTAGTATCAATGACCAAACAGGATTTAAGCCTGTTGAAGCAGATGCTGGTAGTATCTTCTGAAGAATACCGCAAGCAAATGATGTGGCGAATGTGTGACTTTTGCGATGAAGAGGAAGCACTAACCCATGTTTCTGCTTATTTTGAGGCTATAGACCTGGGCATGGACACCGACCTTAATGTGGCAAATATGTTTTCCTTAGTATCTGCTAATCGCAGGGGTATAAAAAATAATTTAATGGCTCAGTTGCTTGATACTTTACAGCATGGAAAGTGGGCACCTACAGCACAAAAGGGGAAGCAAAATGGTAGTGTCAACCCAAGAAGCCCCCTCAGTTATTGAGAGGGGTATAACACGCGATGATGTGCTTAGACGAATACCGGGGGCATATATAGATAATATGGTTCTCAGGCCATATCTTGATAGGGAAGTGGTTATAGGAACCATAGGACAAAGGGGGGGTGGTAAATCGGCTACCTGTGCTGTATTGGGTATAATACACTTTATGTTTATGGGCAAGCCGGTATGGTCCAACATGAAGGTAAAGTTGGATTTAGAAATACCTGATGAAATAGCCAGGAAACATGGCCTTAATTATGGTGGGGTAGTGCATTACGAATCGCTACCCTTGGAAAAAGAAGCATTGCTAAAATTAGATGATACCTACAGGGATGGTTGCCTTGTTATTGAAGAAATAAATGTTCAGTACTCAAATGTGCGCCGGTTTATGACAAATACAAACCTCAATTTCAATGAGGTCTGTCAGCAATTAAGGAAATTTAAAACATCGCTATATTACAATGTGATTGATGAAATGTTTGTCGACTCGCAACTAAGGGGACTGACAGATATTATGATTTCTACCTATGATACGGCTTTCGACCTCGATTCGCTGTCTAAGCATAAGCAAAGCGGCCTAGATTTCCATTGGAGCATTTATCCCTTAACTGGTTATCTATGCGGTGAGCAGGGTAGATATGCTTTTACTAAGAAACCTCTGGTAGCTTATTTCCATTTTGAGCCTTGGCGTGGTGTTTATGACTCAATGAAGCACCAGGAAAAGGGGAAATACAGCCAAACCACCAAAGAGATAAATGCTTCACAGAAAGCACAATTAAGTATATCATCTTCTGAGGATATACAAGACCACATGAATCAGTGGGATTGGCTCTATAAGGAAATAACTCAAAGGTATCGCGCTGGTGTTGTAGAGGTCGAAAGGTATCGTTTATTTGATGAATTAGGGATCGAACCATCAGAAGAGCAGGAAGTAGATAAAATCCTGGTTGGTGAAATGAGGTTGAGGGTCAGGTGGAGTGGTGGTCTTAAATTCTACACATTCCCTGATAAGTTGTTAAAATTGAAGAGAGAGAGCGCGCTGGCCGCAACAACATAATAATATATATAGTAATAGCAGAAAAATCCATTCCTTAAAATAGGAAGTTTTTAATCCTTAATAATAGGAGATTGAAGTGAAACGAATAGCGACAGCCTTATTCCTTATTATTATAATGATGTCGGCAGGTTGTACTGCCGAGGACCCGGGCTATGCCACAGTTATCGGCAATCCTGAAGTAATAGTAGTAGATTCAGATGGCGACATTATAACTATTGATAAAGCAACCAGGGCCATTACTACTATTAAATTCGAACACCACCAGATACATGAGGGTAATACCTTTACTATTTTAGAAGTAACTGATTTAGGCAATGGTGCTGTACGCGACATACTGATTGTAACCCCTGACACGCCTAAGTGGGCACATCTGGTTTGGGAAATAGAACATGAATTAGAAACATCAATACAATTCTATCAGGATACATTATATTCAAATAATGGAACACCAATACCTTCTTTCAACCGCAATGGCAACTCTGGCAATGTTGCCACAACATTGATGTATCATACTCCTACTATTACCAATGTTGGTACATTGGTAGGTACTATACAACAAGGAGCCGACAAGAAAGCAGGAGGTGGCGACAGAGAGGACAACGAATATATACTAAAGCAGAATAGTTCTTACTTAATCAGGATTACCAACCTCACTGTAAATAATAACTTAATATTTGTAAGACTGAACTGGTATGAAAACACCAATAAGGATTGAGGTACAATGGGTATAATAATGCCGAGTTTTATGGTAATGTTTTTTAGCCTGATGGCCTTCTGGAAGCCTAACGCTATATTGTTTATGCTGGCAGCCGGGGCTTCGATTATAACTGGTTTATACTGGTATGATGTTTATACCACCAATATAGGGCTGGCTATCAGCCTGTTACTTATAGCTTATAGCCTGTTTTGTATTGGCATGGCTTACCGGATGCTATTTTGGAGGCAAGAATGAAGATAGATAATTGGGGAAGGAAATTACAAAAAAGAGCCAAGGAAGGCACCAGGTTCAAGGTCAAAACGATTTATGTCGGCTGGTTTTTTATTGCCGCTAGTATAGGACTGATTATAGTTGGCGGTATGCTTTTTATTAGGCTGGTTGGGGAGTAAGGATAATGGTTTTCGTAGATTCAACATTAGAAGCAGAAGCTGAAGATATTGAGATTGAGATGCTTCTTGAAGCTGAAAGAGAAAGGGAAGCTGCTGAAGCTCCTGAACCTGCTCCGGAATCAGAAGCGGAGCCAGAGCCAGCGCCAGAGCCAGCGCCTGTAGCTCCACCGCGGAGAAAAGAGGCAGTCAAGCCGGTAGAAGTTGCGCCTGAGCTAGCCCACCTAAAGCCTCAGATTGAAAAGGCCAGGGAAGAGCAGGTGCAGAGGCGCAAGGAAGAGAAAATCCTGTCTAAACATAGAGAGCGCCAGGAAGAAGCTGAAAAGATCATGGAACAGACAGGGGTAACAGCGCAAGAGGCCTTGGCTAGCCTTGGGGCGCCTGTTCCTCAGTGGGCAATTGATAGAGCGCAGGAAGAGGCGATAAGGGAAGTAGAAAAAAAAGCCAAAGTTACCAGAGTTGGAGTTAAGACTGAAACGCCGGGCTTTATTCAAACAGCCAAGATTAAGGCATTGCGTGAAAAGAATCCCAGGCTTTATAAAATACTCAAAGAGCAGGGTATAGAGGCATATAATAGGGTTGTGCTTACTGGGCAATTCGTGTCAAAGATAGAGGTAAAACGCTTTGAACGCAGCTTGGAACAATTCAAAAAAGAGCATACTCAATTGCCCGATGGTTCCTGGATTGCCAATGATGATTTTAGAAAGATGCAGGTATTCAATAAGGCTATAATAAAGCTGAATAACTACACTGATGAAGAAGGCATGGTTGATGGTGCAGCTTTTCTCAGGGATAATCCTAAAGATAGAAAGACACTTAAAGATACAGGACTGACTGCCAAGAATATAGCTGATTGGAGAGTTTATAATGCTCAACTGAAGCAACTACAGGATCCCGAAGTTATTACATTGATTGATAAAGCCAAGGGAATTAGCCGGGCGGCTTTCGATGGTATGTTCCTGCCCTATATCAAATCATTTAGAGAAAGCAAAGAGCTAGGTCGGGCAGAAGCAAAGGGAATAATTACTCCTCAAGAGGCAACTACAAGAGTTGACAACAAAATCAGTAACCTTCTATTGCATACTGCTGATATATTAGTGCCTGGGGTATGGGCAAGGCGCTGGAATGAATTTTCTCCACTTGAGCGAGCTATCAATATATCTCTCGATTTGTTGATAGTAGTGCCTATTGCTAGGGCCTCCCTGGTAAGTGTAAGGGGTATGGGCGGTAAAGCGGCTGTCAAGGCATTAATTAAATCAGAGGCAAAACTTACCCAAGCACTTCTCAAGCCCATTAGAAAGACTTATGGTAAGGAATTTGCTCAAAAGTTTAGCGGTGTATCGAAAGCACAGCAGACCTATCTTGCTCGATTAGCTAAATTAGAGAGGCTGAAGGCCAAGGGACTTAAAACCAAAGCCCAGGCAAAGGCTGTGACTGTTGCCGAAGAGCGACTTAAAAGGTCTGCTAAAGAATTTAAGGATGCAGCTAAGGGCAAGATGGGTTTTGAAGATAACTTGGCTAGGGAAATGTTTGAACGCATCGAGAAAGACATTATAGGCCAGACAAAGGCAGTTTCTCAGGCTATCAATAGTCCTAAATCAAACATAAAATTATTGAAAGCTGAACTTGGTAGATTGGAAAGTGAGCTTGCCAGGGTAAAAACCAAACATCCTACTGACCCTACTAGGTGGACAGATTTGGTCGTGAAAACTCTCAATAAGACGACTGAATTAAATCAGGCTACAAGTAAAATCCCTCTGCAAAGTTCGCAATCAAGGCTTGTAGGGCTAAGAAGTGAGCTAATTAATATAGACAACGCTATGAAGGTGGCTCAGACTCCAAAGCTCAGGAAGCAACTGCTATTCAAGAGAAATAAGCTATCCAGGCAAGCTAGAGAAGTCGAAGCGGAATTACAGAGGGGCATAGCAAGAATGGATGTTGATTGGGGGCGGGGTGGAGGCTTACCTAAAAGTAGAGGCAGAGTGCCAACACTTACTCGGCCAAAACCTCGCAGGGTATTACCAAAAGAGTTTAAGGTGGATATTCAGAAGTTTGGAGCTGGCCGGGTAACTACGGCTACAATGGCCGAAGGAGTCGCGGCCATAACCAGGATCTTCAGGCATCCGTTATCAAAAGATGCTGTTGAAAAGATAATCCACGAAGTTGTGACTCCCGATGTATTGAGAAGGATTAGTGAAGAATCTGCTAGGAAATTGCAAAGGGCAATTCAGACAAAGGTAAGGGCAATCTCAAAGCCCATTACAGCCAGCCAGTTGAAAGCAAAAGTAAGAGCGATAACTTCTGAACAAGTGAAAGCACAGGGCGTTGCCAAAGAGGCGGCTAAGGTATCTCCTGAAGTCAAGCCATTGATTCAACCGGCGGTAAAACCTTCCGTTAAACCTATCACCAAAGCGGCTATTAAGCCGGCTGTTAAAGTGCCGGTAAAACCAATAATACCAAAGCCAAAACTAATACCTAAGATTATCCCACCCTCACCTATGTCTGATAATGAGAGGCGCCGTATTATCAAAAAATCAGTTGGCGCCATTACCTTTAGAATGGGTGAGCTTAACAAAAGGGATGTTTGGTACACATATATCTCCCCTTACCAAAAGCCAGAGGATAAAGTTGTAGTAGTCGGTAAACCACCATTAGGGGCAACCATAGTAAGGGGGCCAGGTAGCGCTATAAAGACGGCTCAACTACTATATGGTAAAACTATATCTCGCAAGATTATGGATGATGTTGGGTTCATGGATGTTATCATGGAGCCAATATCCGGCAGAAGAGGGATGAGACTCACATTCAAGCCAGATCCGCTAGGTGAGACAACAGGTGACTTCGGGATTACCAAGCGGTCAGTAATTGAGCCTGACAAAAAGGGAGTGTTCCCCTTAAAGAATAAAGTGGCTGTTTAGGAGGTTAAAATGAAAGGTAGTAATATAATTCTAATTGTAATTATAGTATTTCTACTCAGTGCTACGCTGGCTTATGCAGGTGTCGAGCCTATATCAAGCACTAAGGATAATATAGTTAGATGGCTAGAGACTACGACTAGCGAGATTTTAGAACCTGATACAGCTACTTCTGCCACCGGTCTTAACCTTTCCTCCGAATATTCCAAAACATATCTTGCCTATGAGCAGGATTTAGGCGGAGGGTTAAAGCTATATTCAAAAGTGGCACTACCACCCCCAAACACAGTATGCAATTATAAAGTAAAATGGAGTACGGGAGTGTGCTATGCGGTGAAGGTAGAAAAAACCTCGGAAGGTGTTACAATGATAGGGTATTGGGAAGTAAAGGGCGCAGAATGGAATTTCCATAATGCAGAGTTCTATTTGGAGTATAAGATTTTTGGCCGTGTAGACGTATCAAGAGTAGCTGATTATCAAATAAGGTAACAGGGTAATAATGGCACTCTCAAATCGAAAAATAGGGGCATTAAAGTGAAAAGAGGTTGTAGAGTATTCAGGATTATGGCTCTTTTGGCAGTAGGACTTTCTGCTTTACTACCGGCTGGCCCTGTTTATGCTGACACGCCTGACCCCGATACTGCGCCAAGCGTGCTGTCCTTTAATGTCTATCGCCATCTCCTGGAGGATGATGATTACCTGCTTATTATTTATGCTAATATCCCCTATGCTACTCCCCCAGATACGCCGGTTAATGAAACCTTCATATGGCGCATGATAGACACAGACGATGTTACCGAATTAGGCAGCACAGTAGGCTTTGCTTACAACGACAACGGCTTTGGTAATAATGTCTACTCAATGTATTGGAGTGCTGCCAATGTTACCGACCTGGGCATAGTCTGGGGAACCGAATACACTGTGACATTGAGTGGGAATCCTGCCGTCTTTGATACTCCACCCAAATATAATTACACCATTGATTCAACTGACTATACCACCTTCTCCTCAAGTGCTGATATCAAATTAGATATGGGGACAAGGGTCATAACGATAGCTTTAGACCTTAATATAAAATGGGCATTAACAGCAACGCTTAATTTAACGCAAGAATCAGAAATCGGCACTATATTATCTATCTATGGTGAAGCATTTTTTAGGGGGGCAATATTCGGTTTACAAGGTATGGTGCCACAAATATTTCGATATGTTGTTACCGATATGGAAGTTACAGCTAGAGAATGGGACACCGATTATGTCACCAGCCTTGAGGATCAATGGTCCGGTACATGGGTAGGAACGGCAAAAGAGGCGGGGGCGCTCCTTTTTGGTACAGGTTATGACTTACTATCCCTGATGTTTGTTGCGGGCATGTCTCTGGGTGTAATTATCGGTAATCTAATGACCTCGGGGGACACCTGGGCAGGAATAATTGATGCCAGCTTTGTCTTGTTATTGTCAACTAAGCTAGCCTTCTTTGGATTAGGTTATTTGGGGCTTATCGCGGCAATGTGTATGATTTATATAGCGGCTCGATTATGGGGGATAGCAAGGGGGTAATATGAAAAGATTGCTTCTCAATTTAATAGTAATTACAGCAATATTAATCCCAACGGCAGTATTGGCCAGTGATATTACTGACGCTAAGTTTTATGGGGTCATAACTGTCACGAATGATGGTACAGCTACCAGTGATGTATTTACCACCTTTATAGCAAGCTCTCAAGCCCTCATAGACAGTGGCTTTGTCAATGATTCGTTTAATAATAGCGCAGTTCATAATACTGCCGGGGCCGATGTAGCCTATATGCCATCGGTCAATGCCACTGTTCCCTGGAGTATCTATGTTGAGAGCATAGGATCATCTGCCCAGCAAAACTATTTACTCTATACTGGCGGGGCTATTGATATGGATGGTCGCCTTCGATATTTCCCTGGCATTGCCGGCATGCTTACTGTAGATAGTGCTGCCATAGAACTGAGCGATAACTTCACCATCGAGACCGAAGGCTGGATTCAAACTACATTTACCGATAATTACACCGATAGGGATATATACGATAAGCCAGAAGCGTTTAAGATATTTGTGGTTTCATCAGGTAATATTACCGCAAGTATAGCTGAATGGATTAGCCCTTCCAGCAATGACGGAGCGGCAGGGTGGAATAACCCTGACAATGCCCATGATGAAAATGAATCTACCAATGCAGATGTTGCAGTAGCCCTTAATGTTTGGTCTAGCTATTTGGAACTTACACCAACACTCCCCCTAGTTGCCTGTGAAGATGTAAAGATATTAGTTGATACAGTTACGCCGGAGCCGGATAACAAAATAGAGATAGATGTTTATTATAGCGGAGGCTGGAACAACATTTCCTCAAGTGGCGCACCTGGCAGCAAGGATTGGGTAAGTGCCAATATTGGCTCAGTTGAAGTAGTGAGCAACATGCGAGTCAGGTATTTTAATGGAGCAGCAGCCGGTGGTTCCCTCAAGCTATATGACTCTTACCTATACGATTACGAATCGCCGTTGGTTTCTGCCACTGGTGTATCTTCTGATAATCACACCCTGAGAGTTACCTATTTGCCTAATTTGCTTTTAAATGGCAACTTTGAAAATGGCAACCCTCCCAACAACTGGGCACGCACAGGTGCTGGCTCTTCGATAAGTAGGGTAAGTAACCCTGTTTATGTTGATACTTATAGCGCCAATCTAACTAGAAATGGCGCTGACTGTTATGCAGAACAAACAGCCATGACAAATGCTTTCATGGGTCGTGAAATAACTGTGGGTGCTTGGGTCTATGCCACTTCAGCCAATCAAACCAGAGTACAAATTCTTGATGGTTTGGGCTTAGGCTCAACTGAGTCTAGCTTTCACACTGGCAATTCTGCCTGGGAATGGTTAACTATTACTAGAATAGTAGCTCCAGGAGCAGACAGAATAAGAGCACGCATAAGGGTTGACAATATCAATGGAAGTGCCTTTTTTGACGGGTTAATCCTAGTTGAGGGTGATGCTATACCAGACTTTAATACTGTCAGGATATTCATAGATGATGTTGAGAAAGACCAAGTTTATACTGAAGTCAAAGTACCCGATAACTCAGCAAACATGACTGCATTTCGGAACTTCGTAATGCCCTATGTGCATTACTTCAAACTTTGGAAATCGGAGATAAACTGATGATTAAAAGACTACTGATAGCCGTTTTAATAATATCAGTACTGTTGCCATCTACTCTAGTATGGGCCGATGTGTCTACCGAGCAAGGGGATAACCATAAAATAGAGAACTTGCCCAATGGCAGAGTGAAATGGACAGGGCTACCTGAAGTTGAGTTTACCGAGGATGAGATTACCAAGGAAAAGAAGCCCAAATTAAAATGGGATGAAACAAAGCAGTATCTCTACAATGAGAAAAAATACCTTAAAGCTGTTGAGAATTTCCCCGCCAAGCAAGTGGCAACAGAAGAAAAACTATCAACTCCGACACCGGCCCAATATTCCATTCCTACTTTTGAGATTATAGCCGATAAGAGTCTAAAGTCTGGCTCACAGATTAAAGGAACTAGCCAGCAAGCAAGGCGTAATATCTCTAATAAGTTTAGGCAGGTTGGGGATTTCATCTGGGTTGATGGGATTAGCTCCGGGGGTACGATTGTATTGCCCCAGGCTGACTATGCCCATGTTTACTTAGCTATCGGTAGCTGGTCCAACCCAACGATAGCCGAGACAACTGATTACCAGATTATCAATGGCAAGACTCACATCAAGGTAGCCCACTTCTCCGGCGGCGGTGGTGTCCACGAAACAGGTGTGCTCCAACAGCATATAGAGTGGGAATATGATGATACCACCTTTCACGATAGGTCATATTACTCATTGAGCTTTGATGGCAATGGGGACTATGTAAACTGTGGTAATGATGTTAGTTTCGACATTACTGACAGTATAACGATTGAAGCTTGGTTTTATGCTCAAAGTAGGGGGCAGGGTGGATTTGGGCGCTTAGTCAGTAAAGAAGGGGGGATATTCTTTCTCTTTTTTGATGCTGTAAACCACCTAAGTCTAAACATAAAAGATAGTGGCGCAGTAGCACACACCAACCCTATTCCAGGTGTAAGTTATGACACATGGCATCATGTAGTTGTTACATATAATGGAGCCACGCAAAGAGGCTACCTTAATGGAGTCCAGATTGGGGCTGATGTTGACTGGGTTGACACTATAAAAGTAGATGCTTCAAATATTAAGATAGGTAACAGAGATGCAAATGACCGCTCATGGGATGGGTTTATAGATGAAGTAAGAATTTATAATCGTGCTTTGGGCTTATCAGAAATACAGTTTAGTTACAATGGTGGCGTAGGTTTATATACACCCTATGACACAACAGGGCTGGTCGGCTGGTGGCACATAGAAGAAGGGTCAGGGGCTACAATCGCCGATTCATCAAGTGAAGGAAACACCGGCACAATAACAGGCGCATATTGGGCAAACGGCCATGTTCCACTACCATTAGGCACATCGGGCACCCATAACGCAACCCCCTCTTTTAGATTGGCCAGTAGCGACCCTGATGTGAGTGCAAATCTAACTTCATTTCAACCGCTTGAAGAGGCTCAAGCTCCACCCTGGGTATTATCAATACAACGTGACTTCATAAGTGATAATATTACGGCTTCAGGTAACTTTACCACCACTCCAAGCCCTACTCCACCAGGAACGGCAGTTATCGAAGCATTGGCAACCGCCAGTAGTACACCAAGCCAACTTCCCTTTATAGTATTAACAGGGTTTGGTATTCTTGCTATAAGCATATTAACGAGCTGGTTTTTAGCTAAATATGGCTCTCGTAATCTCTGGCTAAAAATTGGTATTATTACCGGCCTTATGGCTTTTGCTATAGGTGTTGGCATGTTTGATCTATGGATGCTATTGTTTTTTGTGATAATGGCAACGGCTGTGGCATTATTCAGTCGGCGTAGGAGTACGGCTTAACAAGGAGAAACCAATGCATTGGAATCTAATGGGGTTTTTGTCGACTGCCTTTGTCGGTTTGACATTGATTAATCGAGTGCTTGAAGGGGCATTTATCACCGCTTCTGATGTGGGTATATTGAATACTATGACCATTACTAGTAAGGTTGATGTTGGGTTATTTTCTATCCCGGTGATAAACCTGGATTTCTTTAAGGGGATAACCCGCTTGGCGCTATGGGATTATTCATTCTTCGGCGGCAATGCCCAGATAATACAGTTCTTCCTATACTCGATTACTTTCGTTTTGTCTTTTATCCTGTTCTCTATTGTCATAGGCTTGCTCTATAATGCTTTCAGCCGGCTACGCTAGCTTTATACCATTTAAAAATTAAGGACCCCCATAAAAGAGTAGCCATAGCAGATAAAGTCATAACAGTGGCAAAAGGTATTGAATCCTTGAGCTGCTTAATTTTAAGAGCAAGTAAACCAGCTCCTACCAAACTACCTATTATCCACGCAAGCATCATCGCTATAATTATTAAGGGAAACCCAACCATTAGCCCGATTAATCCCCCCAATTTAACATCGCCTAATCCCACTCCACGATAAAGAACGAAGGGTAATGCCATAATGACCAGGCCGATAATGCCGCCTATTAATGAACTTAGCAGTTTACCAATAACCCCTTCAGGCAACCAACTAACATTCTCTATCCCAGGCCAGAAAGGGGATAATGCAAAGGCTAGTAACATCGCTGGATAGGTAACCTTGTTCAACACTAGCTGGCTTTTTAAGTCAATAACAAAAATAATGGCCAGCAAGCAAGCATAGATGAGGGTTATAACTAACTCCAAAGGATTTACCTTTCCTTTCTTTTAAGAACCAAAACCACCCAGGCTATACCTAATATTGCCGGAATGAAGAATATAAACAAAGGCGCACCCAACAAAGCAGACTGAGCACCTGGGAAGTCTGACCAATTATCAGTAGCCGCAATCGTAGTATTCGCCGTACTAGCAGCATCGGTAAATATCCCCATTATGGGGATCAGCAAAAGGTAGAGGATTGATACCGCCGCTATTATTATTACTACCTGCTTTACTTTATCTCCCATCATTCTCTCCTTTCTATCTCTATTTTACCAAAAATCCCCTCATTAAGTTTGAGCTCTGTTTTTCTAAATCTCCATTTGCCCTCTACTAATTCCCAATATCCCTGAAGGATATAAATATCCCCCTGCTTTTTATATTCATCTGTTAGTAGTAGATTGCCGGTATTTTTAATAAGCACAATATAAGCGGCTTTACTGGAATCAGGCATATCAGGCAACGCCCCCTCGGGTTGCCTGAAGAAATTAACATAAATAGACAAACCCACCCAGATTATACCGCTCAAGATTATCAGGGTAACCAGAACTAGCAGTATCTTTTTAAGTATGCTCATTTCTTGCCACTCTTCCCCTGTTGCCAGTTACCATGTGCAAGTCGAACTATCCCCCAAATAATAATTATAGCACCGACTACCATAAATACTATAGCAACATTCACAGGTCTAAGCCTCCTGTCATTTTATCTTTGCTATGATTTTCTCAATATCGACTCTCTTCATCAGCCTTACCGTAATGAACATCAATAGCGCACTTACAGCCAACACCGTCAGTAGAAAACACAGTGGCATCAAAGGGATAAAAAAACAAACCATCCTCTCCCCTATACTTATAGGGGAATGATATACTGAAAGGTACTGATCGGCCTTAATCAGAATATCTGGGAAGAACATAGAGCCCATAGCTAGGGCACTCATTGAAAAAGTAAGCCCAATAAAACCAACGACAAGGACAATGACGCAATTTAGAAACCCTTTTAAGTATTTATTCATAGGTCTAAGCCTCCTTTTTATTTATTCGAGTCGGGCCTGTTCATATATCTCTCTCACAGCATTGTCACTATTAGCAATAACAATAACCTCGCTACTTCCTATCTGGCCAATGGTACATCCTATAAGCAAGCCCACAGCCAGGATTATGTAAGTAGTTTTATTCATTGGAATCACAATAACACCCCTTGCTTTGCTTTTTCCCTGCGCCATTCTGTTACCCTATGGACTTCCCCCGCTTTTTTAGGTCTGCCAACGGGGTGTTGCATAATTACCCTTTTTCTATGTTGTATAATCCTCTTTTCTTTAATACCTAGTACAATACCCTTAGTTGGTAATTTTGCAACACGTTTTTGGGCAACTGGTGAAGTTTTAGTAGCTATTAGTGCTTTGTCCCGAGCTGCCTTTTTGGGGGACTGGGGTTGTATAGCCGGATAAGTAATCACCGGGGGCTTTTCCGCTTCCCCTGCTTTTATTGCCTCTAACACACCATGGCACCCCTGGCAATGCCGGTTATCCGGGCTTTTATCATCAAGTGGCTTGGCTATCATACAGCCCTCACACCAAAAATGGGTGTCGGCCTCTATTAGCTCATTGTCGTGGTGAATATCAAAAGCTATTTTCATTTATTTATACCCTTTTATTTTTTTCCTTAAAATATCTATAATACTAAAAATCACATCAATTATACAGAGCAAAGATAACAATCCCATCATACCTATAACCACACCAAAGCCCACCAAGAGCTTAAAAGCTACTAAGGAATCGAAAACTATACTCACCACTTCAGCCCCTCTATACGCAACTAATGCGATATAGGCAAAAAATCCTGCCGCCACTAATTTCCCTGCCTCATTTACCCACCGATGCTTCACTAACCATCTTTTTATCATTTTCCCCTCCTTGGTTTTCTATTTCCCAGGTGCTTAATGACCTTTATCTTTCGCTTGCCATGCTCATAGACCATCTGGCATAGCTGGTAATATGGCCGGCCATCGACAGTTATTCGCCTGGTATACGGCTCACCGCCCTCTATTTTAGTATGCAACTCACAGTATCGCTTGCTGCCTTTCTTCGGTACACCTTCTACGCTCGGTTGCGTACTAGGATTATTTTCTTCCGGTTCCATTATCTCTATTTACCTCTACTAAATTAGTATGCAAGAGCTTATTATGATTATTATGTCTACTTCCTGCTTACCCACCAATTAAACTTCTCATCTCCGTTAGCATATCGAGTGTATCCCTTTGAGTGTTCCAACTCCACCCTATGCCGACAAGCTAACTTCCAGAGCTTCACTATCTTGGGAAAGCGGGCTATATCCCGTGCTACATTCCTGTTGAATGGACATAATACACAACCTACCCGTTCAAACCCCTCAGCGTATAAAGAGCATATTGGTATGTTAAAGTAGGCAACATATTCCTTGACTTCTGTTCGTGTCCAGAGAACTATAGGACGCAGGAATGTCTTGTTGAGTTTCTCATCTCTATCAAAACAGTTCTGCTTACTTCGGTTTGCCCCCTCATCCCTACGATTGCCCACAATGACAGTTCTACCCGCTCCCCCTGCTTCTTTAATCACTCGGCAACACCATCGTTGTTGTCTAAGAGGAAGGTCATTCTTAACAACCATCTTCCAGAAGCCCCTAGCGTGGTAATCCCATTGTGTCTCAGGGTGATATTCTCTTAGAAACTGGCGAACCTCTGGGGGGTCAATGGGGCTTACGCAATAGTGAGCATCGTAGGGAGCCTTAGACCTGATAGTTAAATCTTGAGTTACAGCACTATCTACCCCCCCACTATCGCCAAGATAATAAGGCTTATCCGGTGGCTGGAACGCTTGAATTAAGGCAATAGCTGTCTCAATCTTATTCAAGCCAGAAATCATATCTATATCAAATATCCCCATTCTTTCCTTCAACCTGGTACTAGCCAGCTTCCTAGCGTAGCAGTATTCACAGCCATTGAGACAGCCAGTTATCGGATTCCAAGAATAGCCTTGTGTACCGGATTTTTACCCACTCTATTTTTGTTTTGTTCATATTACCCTCCTTTGGCCTTCCTATATTAAATAATTTACCCTGCCTTCACAGCAGCTACCCAGATGCAATCTTTCAATTGCGGAAAGATGGTTGAGACAGCCTTGGAACAAGAAGAAACTATTGCATACCGTAGCTTATTTCTTAAAGTGAAGTTCTCATATTTTAGCACAGGTAGTATTGAGGCACCTACCATATTCAAGCTACATATCCTGAAGCCAGAGTAATGCAAAATAGCCCTTACTTCTTCAAGCGTAAATTCCCTGAAATGCCCATGGTAGTTTTTGATATTGTAGAACTGCTCTATAGGCGCTAATACTGGCTTACCGAGTAAAAAGGCTATGCGATTGGCAAAGTGGGTGAGATTCGGTGTATCCATAATCAGGATGCCATTATCCTTTAAGATTCGCCTGATATTATCCAATACCTTCTTATGACTTTGGGGAAGGTGCTCAATTACAGCAGCCATATGAATGATATCAAAGGTCTGGGCGGGAAAAGGAAGTGAGTCTTTCCCCAGATGGCATCTCTTAAACTCCACGCCCCTAAAAGCCAGAAGCTTCTTTAGGATTGCGCCATAGTTACCCACCGGAGGGGGGTCTGCCATATCGAGTGTACAGACCTCAAGCCCAATTCTCTGAAACAGCAAGGCCATCAACCCATCGCCACAGCCAATGTCCAGGATTTTCTTATGTGTTCCCATTGCTGAGCTCACAAACCGTAATGAGGCTAGATGCCGGTCCCTCTCTCCCAGCCCATACCGATAACTCTCATTAGCAGCGGCCAAGCCATCAGCTAGAAGCCTCAAACTAGCCACTTCATCTAATGTTTCTGCAAAGACTCGCGCTAACTCTACCTTCTGGTTTGCTTTGCGATTAGAGCTTGGCGAGAACATAGAATGTAAGTGAGGAAATATGTTATATCTACCTCCAAATACTAGGCTTCTAAACATCTTATCACTCATTGCAAAGCGTGTTGAGCGACCTCTCTTTTTTCTCATAAACCCTCCTTTTTAATACTATTATATATCTCACTTGTCCTAGAATAGAGAAGTCGTGAACCATAAGTACACTATCGGTATGGTTAATAGCCCCAATAACAAATAGCTGGTCAGCCTCGGCACTAAGTAACTCCCATATCCAAATAGTAAGCAGAGCATTATTCCCTCTATCTGTATCCACCTAGTCAGGAAAAGGTTTCTGGAGAATACCGGCACAAAAAGGGCTAGTGTGACTAATGCTGTACTAACCACTAACATCCCAATGGTTCCCTGTAACTTTTGCCATTCCCGGTGTTTTATAATATAGGCAATTCCCAGTATCCCCAATAGAGCAATTGAGTAAATAACTATTCTTGCAGTCAAAAGCTGAACACTGGTAAAGCCCTCTATCAAGGAAATTATACCTGGCACAGCTTTTTGTGTTATTGGTTGAAAGAGTAGGAGTTGGTGAACTATATCACTTACTGGTTGCGGAGTGTCATTCCAGTATAGGAGACCGCTCATTATAATACCGTTACTCGCTAAGCTAAAATAAAAGTAGCCGAATGTAACCCCGATTATCAAAGGGATAGAATTTACTATCTTCCTGCTATTAGTGAGAATAAAGCCACCTAGCCAGGCCAGCAAAAGAAAACCTATCGTGTAATGGCACCACAGCGTCAATATAATCAAAGCCGATAGCATGGGTATCCTTACGACCAGCTTTCTATTGCTTGTCAAGAGTAGCAAAGCTCCAATGGCCAGTGGTTCGGCCACCATAGATTTGCCGATTGTGGGTACTTCCATATAAGTGGGCGGTATCATCACGAAAAGCAAGGCTGCCACAAATGATTTGCTCGGGCTTAAATATCTCCTGTAAAGCAGATATAAGAGCAGAGGGGAAAGGGAACAGAAGATTGGCAATATGTACTTGAGTATGTCTACCGGGCTTATAGGAAATGCCTTTGTTATAGTAGGAACGATGAAACCTATTACCAATGAAGTGTTATTGTGCTGGTTTGCGCTTCTCCATTCCCACCCGTTTTCCACTATTGAATTGATAGTAATAAGCTCATTAAAACTGTCATTCGCTGTCTTTCCGATAGAATTAGAGCTTGATACTAGATTTAAGGCTAAAGCTAAGGTCATTATGATTATTAGGTGCCAGTATTTCATAGCTCTATATCACTCTCTACTGAGTTGCCCTATAATTCTACCTTTTCCCTGCCAGAGAACATAATAGTATTTTCCGATTTACAGTTCGGGCAAACATAAGTATCTGAACCTACATAAGCGGGAAGCGTCAACGGATAACCACCCATTAAACGCATACGGACAGTCCATTTCGCCTTGCAATCTTTACATTTGTGCGCAATATCCTCGTATCTTTCTTCCTCAGTTTTCATCACCTTCTCCTTTCAGCATATATTATCTTAAAAATAATCTCCTCCACACTTGCTTCATTTTCCCCCTGTATGGCCTCACACTTATAAGGCAATTATTCAAGTACGGCACCAATGCCGGCGGTACGAAGGTTATCAGCCATGTTAGAAAGTTAAACAAATCATATAGGGCAAGAGACTCCCAGAGTAACCTCCTGGCCTCTTTGCACCTTCCCTTACTAAGAAAGCCCTGGCTTATGCCCCAGCAATGCGCATTGTAAGCCCTGCACATTGTATTAAAATCGCCTTTGCTCAATAGGGATTTATTAGACTTGAGGCATTTTAGCAATACAGCCAGAAACCCCATAGAGTTCTCCAGTTCTTTAATGTGCCTATTGCCACCATGGAGCCTACATCTGGTCAAGGAAGTAGGTATATGGTCTATCTGAAAACAGGCAGCAATGCGCAACCACATATCGAGGTCTCCATTCTGCCTGATAGCTTCATCGAAGGGACCCACACTTTTAAGGCACGACTTCCTGACTAGAACGGCACTTGAGATAATAGGGTTCTCCACAAACAGCCCTTTAAGAGCATGACCACTTACCGGGGCGAAGTCCTTGGAATCTTTCTCCCCACCTCTATCCCCAAAGTAAGTATAACCTGAATAGACCATGCCGATTGAAGGGTGTGTGCAAAGGAATCTAACCTCCGCCTCTAGCTTCTTGGGTAGCCAAAGGTCATCACTGTCTAAGAAGGCTATGTATCTACCCCTGGCAGCCTCTAGCCCTATGTTCTTGGGGATAGCAGAGCTTCCTGAATTATCCTCAAGTTTTACATACCGCAGCCGTTTATCTTTAAAGCTCCTTACCATCTTTTTTGTGCGGTCTGTCGAGCCATCATCAGCGATAATCACCTCAAAGTCTACATATGTCTGATTAAGCACACTTCCTATGGTTTTAGCCAATAGGTGCGCCCTGTTGTACGTTGGGATGATTACGCTGACTATAGGTGTATTCATAACTCCAACCCCTCCAGTATCCTACTTATAGTTACCGCCCTATGAATATTACCCCTTCTTTTCCCTTGTAAAGCCAGGCGGAAATATTCTATGGCATGGCGCAGATTATTACTCTCATCACCGCTATATCCCATGAACTCTTGATGTATATTCACGGCTATTGTCCATTCGGGTCTCTCATATTTTACAATCCACAAACAGGGCTGAGACACAGGATTATAATTTATAGTTCCCTTCTCACCATAGATTATTACCCTTGTTTCTTTCCCCGGATAATTAAGGCTGACCGTTATCTGGCCCGATACACTTCCCTCAAAAGAGATTACACCGGTTTCAACCTCGCCATTGTAGTTAACCAGGTCAGTTTTACTAAACGATAGGGACTCTATGGGAACGAACATATCCAGCACCGATAGCATATGAGAACCTAGTAGCCAGTAGACGCTCCCGCCCCCGAATCGGCCAAGGTGCCTCACTGCCATCTCCAAGCCCAGCAGTTTCCCAACCTTGCCCTCTTTGACTAGCTCACTGGCCTTGTTTAGTGCCTTTGAGAAGGTGTGGGTGTATTCGACCAGCAAGAGCAACTTGTTATCGAGGGCGATTTGCTTCAATTCCTCACACTCCTCAATTCTCAAGGCTAACGGCTTTTCAACCAGGACATTTTTACTACTCAGTAGGGCTGACTTGATTATTGCGTAGTGCGTGCGATTGGGAGTTGCCACCACGACTGCGGTTATTTCCCTATCGCTCCACACTTCCTTGAGGTCAGATTGGGAATTGCACACACGCTTGAGACCGAAGTTCCCATTGTCCTTCAAATACCTCTGTAGCTTAGAACCCCAGTATCCGCAGCCGATTAAAGCAGTGTTAATCATATTCTATATCACTCTCTACTTCATTGCCCCAATAGTCTATTTGTCCTCCTCGTCCCACTCAACAGCCCTAACAATGCGAGCAAGCATCTTGCCAATATAAAAAGGGGCATAGCCGAGTGCTAACATCTCTCGATAAAATTCTCGGTATAATTCTATTTTGTCTTCCTTCCCTGCCTTGTTCATTCCTTCTCCTTTTAGCACATAATATCTTCTTCATAGCTCTATCTACTTCATTGCCCCAGCAGTATATTTTACTAGTGGGGTATCATAACCTATATATAAGGGATGCTTAGGTTGCCCATCCTGATTGACTCCGAGACAATAAGGCTCTTTAATCATACTCAATACGATTGATGCCCGATTTCCCACAGGCTTGAAACTACCCCAGCCACAAAGTTGCTTATCAGACATTTCAATCATCTGCCTCAGATAAAAATCTGTATGTTCTCCGATAAAATCACCATCCCTTAGTAATGCATCGGGGTTAGTTGATACATAAGCATAAAGGTTTGCCATAAGAAAACTACCAAACCCCTCTTTGTCGGCTCTTACAACTCCACGAGTGATTGTCGGGTCACTTGTTATCTCCCCCGCTTTTGAAGGGTTGAGCCCTATCTGTAATAAAATGGGCTTTGACAAATTCCAAACTCGCCACAAAGCATAACGGTATTTTCTATCATCCGAGAAGATTGCCCCCTTGAGAACACTTAAATCTATTATCTTCTTCATACTCCCACTTTGTCCCGTTGTTCAAGCCTCAACTCGGCAAGCGCCAGGTTAATCTCCAGCCCCATGCGGTTGCACCTCGCACCCCTATTAAAACAATTAGCAGCATCCCAATTGGGATTAGCGTTCCTCTCTAGCATCCGATTAAATTCGTCTAAATCACCAGTTATCTCCCCCAGCCTGCACATTGCCATTGTCGGTGTGGCTGTGGTCGAGCACTTGTACACATAGCCATCAGCGCCATAGGTAACCTGGTAGTAACAGTACGCACACTGCTCAAAGGTGAATTTGTCAATATCGGTGAACTCCGGACCGGTGTAGAATACATAGGGCTTTTCAAGTTCTGAACTGGAAAGGTATGGCGCTAGTCTCTGCTCATAAATATCTGTCATCGGCACTTCACGGTCCCACTTGTACTCCCTCACCATATCAAAGGATTGATTATAACAGGCAAAGGGAATGGAGAACCGCAGCGAATCCAGGCCAATGTGTTTGGCAATATCAACAATAGAGCCAAAATTCTCAGGGGAATCGCTGTCTGGGGATATTAGATAGCACAGACGAATGGAGTGCCCCATACCTGCCTTTTTCCTTATTTCTACTGCCTTGCCCATCCCTTGAAGAATATCCTCAAATAGATAATTCCTCTTAGTTCCCTTAGTCTTAGCCCATGAGGAAGGAAAGCCGGCATCAAGGCTCACTGAGAGATAATCCGCCTTATCGGTCGAGATGCGGTTAAGCTCGGTCAACCAGCCAAATCGCTCCTCTAGCCGGAGGAGTAAAGTGCCATTGGTATGTATGCCGAAATGGTTTCCATATCTTTTCGTTATGTGCAGAAAGGTCATAAGGTAAGAATTCATCAGCGGCTCAGTATAGGCACCGCCGTAGATGTGGTATGGAATCTTGCCCTCTAGCTTATTGAGTATGTCCAAGCCCTTCATCTCCCAAGTTCCCAAGTCTTTTTGAAAGTATTTCCCGGCACAGTGGGGGCAATGCAGGTCGCATGGTACTATGTGATTGCCCGGCAGATGAATCTCAAACTGGCGGGGGTATGTAAGATTCCCATTGAAAAACACCCCAGTATCACCTTTGAGATGCGCCATCAGTTGCTTCCAGTAACGATATTCTGGAGGTCTAGGGTCTCTTTTCATAATTTCAACTCCATAACCCCTTGTGAACATCTCTTAACAGCAATCTCACAATACTTCTCTTCTATCTCTATGCCTATGCACTTGCGGTTGAGTACTTTACAAGATATTAGAGTTGAACCACTGCCAGCGAATAAATCTAAAACCGAGTCACCTTCGTTACTACTATGCCTTATAATGTTTTCCAATAAGTCTACTGGTTTAGGTGTGGCGTGGTCTATTCTATCGGCTATTTCATAATTCCAAACCGAATGATGTGTTTTCTGATTGTTAAATGTATAGCGTAGGCTCTCGTACTCCCT